>Ga0105239_10005993_pt1 | contig 14144 bp, 13 predicted proteins | sample KBSC44metaG_FD_92761 | JGI IMG/M metagenome (GOLD analysis project Ga0105239, IMG submission 92761) | Corn rhizosphere microbial communities from Kellogg Biological Station, Michigan, USA - KBS C4-4 metaG | ecosystem: Host-associated > Plants > Roots > Rhizosphere > Soil | place: Michigan, USA... | reverse complement strand
TGGCGGCGGCGCCGGGCAGCAAGGTCTACGGGCGCCTCTCGGTGATGCTGCAGCTGGCCTGCCGGGTCGAACCGCTGATCGAGGTGCCGCCCGCCGCGTTCCGCCCGCCGCCGAAGGTTGATTCGGCGGTCGTGCGCCTGCTGCCGCGCGCACCGCACGAGCGCCACGATGCCGATCCCGCGATGGTCGAGCGCGTCGTCAAGGCCGCCTTCGGCCAGCGCCGCAAGACCCTTGCGAACGCGCTGTACGGCGTACTCCCGGCCGAACAGATCGACCGCGCCGGGGTCGATCCGCGGGCCCGGGCCGAGCAGCTGGCACCCGCCGCCTTCGTCGAACTTGCCCGCATCGCCGGCCTCCCGGACAATCCGCCCCCATGAGCGGCAGAAAACCCTACGACATCACGATTTCGGTCAACACGCGCTTCCTCGACGACCAGTCGGCGCCCGGGGACAACCGCTATGCGTTCGCCTACACGATCACGATCGTGAACGAGGGCTCGGTCGGCGCGCGCCTGCTGTCGCGCCACTGGGTCATCACCGACGGCAACGGCAAGGTGCACGAAGTGCGCGGCGACGGCGTGGTCGGCGAGCAACCGTGGGTGCGCCCCGGCGATGACTACGAATACACCTCCGGTGCCGCGCTCGAAACCGCGCTCGGCACGATGCATGGAAGCTACCAGATGATCGCCGACGACGGCACCCACTTCGATGCGCTGATCCCCGCCTTCGTGCTGTCGATCCCGCGGACCCTGCACTGATGGCCGTCTGGGCAATCGGTGATCTGCAGGGTTGCCACGATGAACTGACTCGCCTGATCGAAAAACTCCGCTTCGATCCCGCGCACGACACCCTGTGGTTCTGCGGCGACCTCGTCAACCGCGGCGGCCAATCGCTCGCCGTGCTGCGCACGGTGAGGGCATTGGGCGAGCGCGCGATCATCTCGCTCGGCAACCACGACCTGTCATTGCTCGCGATCGCCGAACGCAAGCGCGAGGACCAGGCGCGCGTGAACCCGGAACTGCGCGAGATCCTGTTCGCGCCGGATCGCGACGAACTGCTCGGCTGGCTGCGCCAGCAGAAGCTGCTGCACGTCGACCGCACGCTCGGCCATGCACTGGTGCACGCCGGGCTGTTCCCGCGCTGGACCATCGCGCAGGCCGAGGAGCTCGCGCGCGAGATCGAGGACAAGCTGCGCGGCGACGGCTACCGCCGCCTCATGAAGCAGTTGTTCGGCAACAAGCCCGACCTGTGGACGCCGAAACTGCGCGGCATCGACCGCTGGCGCGCAGGCATCAACGTGTTCACGCGCATGCGCTACTGCGACGTGCGCGGGCGCATCGGTTTCAACGACAAGGGCGCGCCGGGCACGCAGCGCCCGGGCCTGTATCCGTGGTTCGAGGTTCCCGGCCAGGTCAAGCGCGACCTCAAGGTCGTCTGCGGCCACTGGTCCACGCTCGGCCGCTTCGCCGGCCTCGGCATCCACGCGATCGACACCGGCTGCGTCTGGGGCGGCTGGTTGACCGCGTTGCGCGTCGATACCGAGGAACCCGAATACGTGACGATCAAGTCCGACCGCAAGCCGGCACCGGGCAAGGAAATGGACTGAGCCGCGAACGCAGCATGGCCAGGACCACCCGACTCTCGGAAAAGCAGTTCGAACTCGTCGCCCGCGCGTTGGCGGAGCCACGCCGCTACCGCATCCTCCAGCAGCTCGGCCAGTCCGATCAGGCGACCCAGTGCAGTTGCCTGCTGCAGACGCACCCGGTCAGCGCAGCGACGTTTTCGCACCACCTCAAGGAACTCGAGACCGCGGGCCTGATCCGCATCACGCGTGAAGGCAAGTTCGCCAGTCTCACGCTCCAGCGCGACGTCCTGCGCGCCTACCTCGACCAGCTCGAAAAAATCTGACGGGAGGCCCTTGAAGCCGCCGTCCGCATCCCTAGTTGGTTAGATGATTAGATAATCATCTAATCGTAACCGACAGGACACAGCACACATGAGCAAGCTGGCAGGCAAGGTGGCGGTCGTCACCGGGGCATCCAAGGGCATCGGCGCCGCGATCGCGAAGAGCCTCGCCGCGGAAGGCGCCGCGGTCGTGGTCAACTACGCGACAGGCAAGCAGGACGCCGAGCGCGTCGTCGCGGAAATCGCGGGCGCGGGTGGCAAGGCGGTCGCGGTGCAGGGCGACGTCGCGCGCACGGCCGACGTGCAGCGCCTGTTCGCCGATGCGAAGAAGGCGTTCGGGAAACTCGACATCCTCGTCAACAACGCAGGCGTGTACCGATTCGCCCCGCTCGAGGACGCCACCGAAGAGGAATTCCATCGGCAATTCGACATCAACGTGCTCGGCACCATCCTCGCCGCACGCGAAGCAGCGGCATTGTTCGGCGATCGCGGCGGCAGCATCATCAACATCGGTTCGGTCGCGAGCATCGCCGCGCCTCCACACAGCGTGATCTATTCGGCGACCAAGGGAGCGGTCGACGTCGTCACGCGCGTGCTCGCCCACGAACTCGCCGCGCGCAACATCCGCGTCAACTCGATCAATCCCGGCGGCGTCGAAACCGAGGGCACGCACGCGGCCGGCATCATCGGCAGCGATTTCGAGAAACAGATGGTCGCGCAGACACCGCTCGGCCGCCTCGGCCAGCCCGGCGACATCGCGTCGATCGCGGTGTTCCTCGCTTCGAGCGACTCCGGCTGGATCACCGGCGAGACCCTGCTCGCATCCGGCGGCATGCGCTGACCGTCGCGCGGGTTCCTCTCCGCGAGGAACCCGCAGGCGGGCACCGGATGCGTCGATGCCTCAGCTGCGGCGGAGGTAGTCGACGAAGTCCATCGCGAACGCATGCCGCACATCGATGGCATGGTGCTCGCGCGCCGTCTCGACCCAGTCGCGCGCATCGAAGCGCGGGAAATGCGCGTCGGCATCGTCGGCGATGGTGTCGATCCACGTGAGATGCAGGTGCGTCGCACGCGGCAATGCGAGCGCGTACACCTCGCCGCCGCCGATCACCGCGAGTTCGCCGCTATCGCCTGCGCGATCGATCGCGTCGTCGAGCGAATGCACCACGGCCTGCCCGTCGAACGGCGCGCGGTCGCCGCGCGTGAGCACGAGGTTGTGGCGGCCCGGTAGCGCACGACCGATCGCCAGCGCAGTCTTGCGACCCATCAGTACCGGCTTGCCGAGCGTGAGTGCCTTGAAGCGCTTCAGGTCGTCCGGCAGGTGCCACGGCATCGCGCCGTCGCGACCGATCGCGAACGCGCGGTCGAGTGCGGCGATCAGCGAAATCCTCATCGTTCTTCGGCCGTCATGGAAAAGCATCGCGGCTGAAGCCGCTCCCACGCTGCACGCACGAATGCCGTGGGAGCGGCTTCAGCTGCGATGCCTTCCTGCACGACGCGATGGACCGTCATACCGCGACCGGCGCCCTGATCGCCGGGTGCGGCGCGTAGTCGACGATCGCGACGTCCTCGTAACGGAAGTCGAACAGCGAGCGCACGTCCGGGTTCAGCACGAGTTTCGGCAGGGATTTCGGTTCGCGCGCCAGTTGCTCGCGCGCCTGTTCGAAATGATTCGAATAAAGATGCGCGTCACCGAGCGTGTGCACGAAGTCGCCGGGCGCGAGGCCCGTAACCTGCGCGACCATCTGCGTCAGCAATGCATAGCTCGCGATATTGAACGGCACGCCGAGGAAGATGTCGCCGGAGCGCTGGTACAGCTGGCACGACAACTTCCCGTCCGCGACGTAGAACTGGAACATCGTGTGGCACGGCTGCAGCGCCATGCGCGGCAGGTCGGCGACGTTCCATGCGCTGACGATCAGGCGGCGCGAATCCGGATTGCGGCGGATCTCGTCGACGACCCACGCGATCTGGTCGATCGTGCGCCCATCCGGCGCCGACCAGCTCCGCCACTGCTTGCCATACACCGGGCCGAGCTCGCCGTCCGCGTTCGCCCACTCGTCCCAGATCGAGACGCCGTTGTCCTTGAGGTAGCGCACGTTCGTTTCGCCGCGCAGGAACCAGATCAGCTCGTGCACGATCGACTTCAGGTGCAGCTTCTTGGTCGTGACGAGCGGGAATCCTTGTGCAAGATCGAAGCGCATCTGCCAACCGAACACGCTGCGCGTACCCGTGCCGGTGCGGTCGGCCTTTTCGGTGCCGTGTTCGAGCACGTGGCGTAGCAGGTCGAGGTATACGCGCATCAGGCGGCCTTTCTCTCGGGAACGGGCTGCGACATGCTCGCGGCCGGCGGCGGCACGACCATTGGCGCCGAACGCGAACGCCAGAGCAGGAACAGGCCGACAAGGATCAACGGCAGCGACAGGATCTGCCCCATCGTGAGCCAGTCGAACGCGAGGAATCCCAACTGCACGTCGGGCTCGCGCACGAACTCGACACTGAAGCGGAAGCAGCCGTACAACAAGGCGAACAGGCCCGACACCGCATAACGCGGTCGCGGCTTGCGCGAATACAGCCACAGCACCGTGAACAGCACGATGCCTTCGAGGGTGAACTCGTACAACTGCGAAGGGTGCCGCGCCTCGTTGTTCAACGCGCCGGCGAGATACATCGCATGCAGTTCGTCGCGCGTCTTGTCGAGCGCGTCGAGTGCGCGCGGAAAGATCATGCCCCACGGCTGGTCGGTATGCCTTCCCCACAACTCGCCGCCGATGAAGTTGCCGAGCCGGCCGAGGCCGAGCCCGATCGGCACCAGCGGCGCGACGAAGTCGATCGTGTCGAAATAGTTGAGCTTGCGGCGACGCGTCCAGACCAGGCCCGCGACCAGCACGCCGAGCAGGCCGCCGTGGAACGACATGCCGCCTTCCCATACGCGGATCAGGCTGAGCGGATGCGCGATCAGTTCGGCCGTGTTGTAGAACACCATGTAGCCGATGCGCCCACCGAGGATGACGCCGAGCATGAGGTAGAAACACAGGTCCGAGAACTCGTCGCGCGTGACGGGCAGCCGCCCCGCCGCGCGCCGGCGCTGTCCGAGCCACCAGGCGATGCCGAAGCCGAGCAGGTACATGATGCCGTACCAGTGCACCTGCACCGGGCCGAGCGAGAACGCGATGGGGTCGATGTCGACGAAATAGGGCATTTGCAACAAGGGAATGATTGGGTTTGCGGTTCGACAGGCGGGCATGCTCGCCGTCATGCGGTCAATGCGGGATAATACGAGATCGTCGCGTACTCCGTTCGCCGGCCCGCCATTTGGCTGCCTTCCGGTTCGACAGTACGCATCTTCCAGCGAACATGGGCCCCGAATGAGCCTCCACCCTCGTTTCCGCTTGATCGTCCTGTCCGGTCTCTGGATGCTTTCCTGCCTGACCGTTGCGCATGCGGAAACCTTCGTATCCGGCGTCGTACGTGACCATTTGACCGGCATGCCGATTTCAGGCGCCGACGTCGCCCTCGTACGCAACGGCATTCAGAGGGACCATGCGACGAGCGCTGCTGACGGGTCCTATGTCATCGAACCCTATCTGCCCTTCCCCGGTTCGACCTTCGAGGTGTACACGACGGCAGACGGCTATGTCGAATCACACAAAGTCTTCGACGCGACCTCGCCGAATGCGCACGTGGATGTTGCGCTGATCGAAACCGCGACGATTGCCGGTACCGTGCGCATGCCCGGCGGCGGAACCCGTGCGAACATTCCGGTGTCCGTCGCTTTCCAACTGGGTGACGGCACCTGGTACCAGACGTTCGGCTCGACCCAGGCGGACGGGAGCTTCAGCGTCAACGCTCTCGCCCCACGCAGTTACCGCGTCTGTTCGGGCGGCATCGAATCGGGAGCACTCCAGCAGTGCTTCGATCACCTGGATCACGTCTCGGCAAGTGGTGAACCGGCGTTCTCCGCAGTCACTGTTGGCGAAGGCGAGGAGCGCACGGGCATCGATTTCGACCTCGACAATGGAGGGTCGATCTCGGGGCAACTCGTCGATACGCACACATCGAGTCCGCTCGCCGGCTATGCGGCCGACTTGCAGCTCTACGATGCCGCCGGAGAATTTCTCGGCGATCAGGCGTTCACCACGGATGCCGGTGGCCACTACCAGGTGCGCGGCCTCCCGAATGGCACGTTCCATGTAGTGCTGGCGTCGTCCGGCCCGTTCATCGACGACTCGCAGGTTTACCCGGCGATTGCGTGCGATCCGAACTGCGATCCCCTGCTGGGTGACCTCGTGACCATCGCGGCATCCGGCGACGTGGCCCATATCGATTTCAGTTTCCATCCCGATGCGCTCGTGCACGGCAAGGTCGTCGATGCGGCAGATGGAGCCGGCCTCGATGGCGTCGTCGTCAGTGCCTACGTGGCCGTCCCGACGCCCATGGGAACGTCCTACGCGCTGGTCTGGTCGACGACTTCGCATGGAGCGGAGGGTGCGTACGAGCTGTACCTGCGAGGCTACGATGTCGCAGAGCCCTACTACATCGCCGCCGAGCCTGCAGCACCGTTCTTCAGCACGGTCTACCCGGGCGTCTCCTGCACGATCCTCCGTTCGTGCATCGGCAACGGTGTCCCGCTGTCCGTGCATCCTGCCGCGACCTTGGAAGGCATCAATATGACCCTGCCGACGGGTTCGGCCATTTCCGGTCGGGTTACCGATGCGGCATCCGGCGTTCCCCTGCTCGCTGCCATCGATGTCTTCGACGTGACGGATCAAGCGGTCTGGTGGGGGTTCACGAATGCAGACGGCTCCTATTCGAGCAATGCATTCCCGGCCGGCACGTATCACGCCGTCGCGACTGTCGCAGGATGGCCCTTCGCCTGCGCGGTCTACCTCGACCGCCCCTGTCCCGCCGCCGGTGCGCCGCTTTCGTCGGTCAATCCAACTCCGCTGATCCTGCAGACCGGTGAGGTTCGCACCGGCACGGACTTCCGGATTGACACCGACAAGATATTCGGCGCCACATTCGATCCTTGACCGATCGCGCTACGCCGGCAACACCCTGCAGATGAAACCCTTGAGGTAATCCGTCTCCGCAATCGCCGGATGCACCGGATGGTCCGGCCCCTGCTGCAGCGAGACGAGCATCTGCACCTGGCGGTCCAGATGGCGCGCGCCCTGCTGCACGCCGTCCAGCAGGGCGGCACGCGGCATGTGGTGCGAGCATGAACACATGACGAGAATCCCGTCGCGCGCGAGCACCTGCATGCCGAGTTCGGCGAGGCGGCGGTAGGCGAGGCTGCCTTCCTTGAAGTCCTTCTTGCGCTTGATGAACGCTGGCGGGTCGAGGATCACCACGTCGTAGCGCTCGCGCGCTTCACGCAAGGCCTTCAGGTGGTCGAACGCATCGGCGCGGATCGCCGTCACGCGATCGGCGAGACCATTGCGCTCGGCATTGCGCGCGGTCGCCTCGACCGCGGCGGCCGACGCATCGACGCAGACGACCTCGCTCGCGCCGTAGGCGGCGGCGCGCAAGCCCCAGCCGCCGAGATAGCTGAACATGTCGAGCACGCGCTTGCCCCTGACGAAGCGAGCAAGCTGGTCGCGGTTCTCGCGCTGGTCGTAGAACCAGCCGGTCTTCTGGCCGCCGACCGGATCGATGCCGAACGCGAGCTCGCCTTCGCGTGCGACGACCTCGCCGCCATACTCGCCATGGCCGAGGTCGGCGTATTCGGGCAGCTGCTCCATCGCGCGGATCGAGGAGTCGTTCTTCCACCACAGCTGGCGCGGCTTGAGCACCTTGACCACGGCGTCGGTGATCGCGTCCTTGATGCGCTCCATGCCGGCGGTCGCGATCTGCCCGACGACGACGTCGCCGAAGCGGTCGAGCACGAGGCCCGGCAGTCCGTCGGATTCGCCGTAGACGAGGCGATAGTACGGTTGCGCATACAACTGCTCGCGCAACGCGAGCGCGATGTTGAGGCGATGCACGATCAGCGAGCGGTCGAGCGCATGCTCGAGCCCGCGCGAAACAAGGCGCGCGGCGATCAGCGAGTTCGGGTTGACGTAGCCGACACCGATCGCCTTGTCGCGATGGTCGACGATCGCGACCGCCTGGCCCGGTTCGAACGTACCGAGCGGCGAACGTGCGACGTCGACCTCGTTCGAGAACACCCACAGGTGCCCGGCGCGCAGGCGCGCGTCCTCGTTGCGCTTGAGGTACAGGGCGGGAAGTTCGATCGAATCGGACACGACGGTGATTCCCGCGGGCGAGGGCCGCGCACGGTAGCGCGTCGACCCGGTCGTCACAACTGCCGCGCGCGTCAAACGCGCATGCGGGCGTCGCGCAGCCGGCGGTAAATGGACATGCATGCCTCGGCGACCTCGGCATAGTGGCCGTGCAGCGCGGGAACCTCGTCGGGAGCGGCCTCGAACCCGGTCGATGCCCAGACGCGCTCGTACCAGTGCGGCGCCCACACGCCGTCGCTCGCGCGCGGTCCCGGCGGCCAGGCGAGCATGCGCGGCGTGAACGCGATGCCGAGCCATGCGCACAGCGCGCGCAAGTGCGCTTCCGGCGCACGCAGGAAATCGCCGGCGTCGATGACCGGAACGTCGGCGTCGGCGGACAACAGGTCGTACAGGACACCCTGCTGCGGTATGCCAATGTCATCCGGCGTGACCGTCGCACGCGATTTCACGTACGAGGCGACAACGAGGCGCGGATCGCGGATCAGCAGCACGTTGCGCAACTTCGCGATCCAGCCGGCATCGATCTGCGGCAGCAGGTGATGCGACATGTGCTTCTGGTACCAGACCGGCTGTGCGTCCGGCGCGGGGCCATCGGCGAGTCCTTCCGCGACGCGACGCCAGTCGGTGTCGCCCGCGGCGATGACCTCCTCGCGCGCCGGATGGTCGAGCCCGGTCGCCTGCAGGTAATGCGCATACAGCGGCTCGTCGCTGACCGCGCAATCGCCGCGGTTCTCCCACGCACGCATCATCGCGGTCGACAGGTTGCGCGGACCGCTCCACATCGCGACGCGCAGGGGCGCGTTCATGCGCCGCGCAGCCCGGCGCGCGCCTGCGCATCGCGGGTCGCGAGCGCGCGGTACAACGCCTGCAGGCGTTGCACCATCGGACCGGTGGTGGAATCGCCGATCGCGCGGCCGTCGATGCGCCGCACCGGTACGACGCCGGCGAACGTGCCGGTGCAGAACGCCTCGTCGGCGCCGTATGCCTGGGTCAGGCTGAAATTCTTCTCGAACGCGGGAATACCCGCTTCGCGACACACCTGCAGCACGTTCGCGCGCGTGATGCCGCCGAGGCAGTAGTCGCCGCTCGAAGTCCACACTTCGCCCTTGCGCACGATGAAGAAGTGGGTCGAATTGCAGGTCGCGACGAAGCCGTGCGGATCGAGCATCAACGCCTCGTCGGCGCCGGCCTCGATCGCCTGGATGCAGGCGGTGATGCAATTGAGCTTGCTGTGGCTGTTGAGTTTGGGATCCTGCACGTCCGGAAACCCGCGCCGCACGTGCACGGTGAACAGGGTCAGGCCACGCGCGAGCGTCTCCGGCTTGGGCAGCTTGAATTCCGGCAGGATCACGACGGTAGCCGGTCCGACCGACGCGCGCGGATCCTGGTATGGCGTGCGCTTGGTGCCGCGCGTGACCATGAGGCGCAGGTGCACGCCGTCGGTCATGCCGTTCGCGGCGAGGGTCGCGTACAGCGCCTCGGTCAATGCGGCGCGATCGAGGCCGATGTCGAGCGCGATCGCCTTGGCGCCTTCGTAGAGGCGGTCGAGATGCGCGTCGAGGAACAGCGGATGCCCGTCCGCGACACGCAGGCCTTCCCAGACGCCGTCGCCGAGCACGAAGCCGCTGTCGAAGACGGAGACGGTCGCCTCCGCGCGCGCCTTCAATGCGCCGTTGATCCAGATGCGGATGTCCGCGTTGCGCGGGTCGTCGTGGAAGTCGTGCACGCTCTGGGACATGGGTGGGATCCGAGCCGGAGATCGCCTAGTCTAGTCCGGGCCGCGGCACTGTTTACAGGCATCGCGCGCGCGTGCACTGTGGCGCGATGCCGAACCGCCTCGCCCACGAAACCAGCCCCTACCTGCGCCAGCACGCCGACAACCCGGTCGAGTGGTGGCCATGGTCCGACGAGGCGCTCGCCACCGCGCGCCGCGAAGGCAAGCCGATCCTGCTGTCGATCGGCTACGCCGCCTGCCACTGGTGCCACGTGATGGCGCACGAGAGCTTCGAGGACGAAGCGACCGCGCGCCTCATGAACGCGTTGTTCGTGAACATCAAGGTCGACCGCGAGGAACGCCCGGACATCGACAAGGTCTACCAGCTCGCGCACCAGGCGCTCGCGCGGCGCGGCGGCGGCTGGCCGCTGACGATGTTCCTGGCCGCCGACGACCTCGTGCCGTTCTTCGCCGGCACCTATTTCCCGAAGACGCCGCGCTACAACATGCCCGCGTTCGCGCAGGTGCTGCAGGGCGTGCGCGCCTGGCACGACGACAAGCCCGACGAGATGCGCGCGCAGAACGGCGCGCTCGCGCGCTTCCTCGCCGACCACGCTCGCGGCGGCGCACACGCCGGCGCGATCGACGATGCGCCGATCCGCTCCGCGCTCGCGCGCATCACGCAGGGATTCGACGACACGAACGGCGGCCACCGCGGCGGCCCGAAGTTCCCGCATGCGAGCGAGATCGAACTCCTGCTCGGCACGACCGAATCGCAGCGCATGGCACACCTGACGCTCGCGCGCATGGCCGAGCGCGGCCTCGCCGACCATCTCGGCGGCGGCTTCTTCCGCTACTGCGTCGACGAGCACTGGGAGATCCCGCACTTCGAGAAGATGCTGTACGACAACGCGCAACTGCTGCCGCTGTACGCACGCGCGTCGGCGCTGCTCGACGAGCCTGCATTCGCGGCCGCCGCGGGTGCCTGCGCCGGCTGGCTCGCACGCGAGCTGCAGGCGCCCGGTGGCGGCCTGTGGAGTTCGTACGACGCCGACTCCGAAGGCGAGGAAGGCCGCTACTACGTCTGGCAGGCCGACGAGGTGCGCGCCGCACTCGATGCCGACGAGTACGCGCTCGCCGCCCCGCACTACGGCCTCGACCAGGCGCCGAATTTCGAGGACCACGCCTGGCATCTCGTCATCAAGCGCCCGTTGCCCGAGGTCGCCGCCGATCTCGGCATCGACGTCGGCGCGGCGCGGCGGCGCCTCGCCGGCGCGAACGCGAAGCTGCTCGCGCTGCGCGCACGACGCGTGCCCCCTGCCCTCGACGACAAGATCCTGACCGCGTGGAATGCGCTCGCGATCGGCGGCGCCGCACGCGCGGCGCGCTGGATGGAGTCGGCGCCGCTGCTCGCCGAGGCGGAACGCGCGCTCGATGTCCTGCACGCGAAGCTGTGGATCGACGGCCGCCTGCATGCGAGCCACGCACGCGGGCGCACGCGCTTCCCGGCCTACCTCGACGACCACGCGTTCCTGCTCGATGCGTTGCTCGCGCTGCTGCAGCTGCGCTGGAACCGCCGCGACTTCGACTGGGCGATCGCGCTCGCCGACACGCTGCTCGAACGCTTCGAGGATCGCGACGGCGGCGGCTTCTTCTTCACGGCGCACGACGCCGAAGCACTGCCGCAGCGCCCCAAGCCGTTCATCGACGAATCCCTGCCGGCCGGCAACGGCATCGCTGCGCGTGCCTTGCTCAAGCTCGGCCACCTGCTCGGCGAGACGCGCTATCTCGACGCCGCCGAGCGCACCCTGCGCGCCGCCTGGCCTTCGCTGATCGACTTGCCGCATGCGTGCTGCGCGACGTTGCTCGCGCTCGAGGATTTCCTGCGCCCGCTGCCGCATCTCGTCGTGCGCCATCACGGCGACGCCGCTGCGTGGCGCGACGCCATGCGGCACACCCGCGCCGATCGGGTCGACGCATACTTCATTCCAGCCGACGCGGTCCTGCCCGGCGCGCTCGCCGCGATGACCGCAGGCACCCAGGCAACCGCCTATCTCTGCCGAGCTCTTGCCTGCGAGACGCCGATCACGGACCCGGTCGAGCTCGAGCGCGCATTGTCGACGTACTGAGCCGCGGAACGCCCACATGCGCCACCCACTTGCCGCCTGCGCGCTCCTCCTGCTGGGCGCGACCGTGCGTGCCACCACGATCGAGATCGATCCGGGCGACGACTACCGCGCGGCGATGCAGGGCCTGCATGCCGGCGATACGCTCGTCATGCACGGCGGCATCTATACCGTCTCGAGTTACTTCGCGCTGACCCTGGTCGGCGATGCGCAACATCCGGTGACGATCCGTGCTGCGAGCGGCGAGCAACCGCACATCCACTATGTCGATTCCGGCCAGAACATCCTCAACATCCAGGACTCGGCCTTCCTGATCCTCGATGGCATCGAGTTCAGCGGCGGCTCGCGCGGCATCCGCCTGAGCGCGTCATCGGACATCACGATCCGCAACTGCCATATCCACGACACCGCCGCGAACGCGCTCAGCGCGAACGACGCCGGCAACGACTACGCGCGCCTGACCATCGTGCACAACGAGATCGACCACGCCGGCGCAACCGCCGAAGGCATGTATCTCGGCTGCAACGACGACGCCTGCCGCGTGCACGATTCGCTGATCGCGAACAACCACGTCCACCACATGGACGGGCCGACGGTGACGCAGGGGGACGGCATCGAGATCAAGGCCGGCAGCTACGCGAACATCGTGCGCGACAACGTCATCCACGACACCGCCTATCCCGGCATCACGCTGTACCACGCGAACGGACACGGCGCGCCAAACGTGATCGAACGCAACCTGGTCTGGAGCAGCGGGGACAACGGCATCCAGGTCACCGCCGACGCCATCGTGCGCAACAACATCGTGCTGGGCGCTGCCGGCGCCGGTATCGGCGTCTCGCCGCAGCAGGGCGGCATCCCCGGCAACCTCGTCATCGCGAACAACACGATCCTCAAGGCCAGCGGCGATGCGATCCACCTGAGCGGTGTCGCCGGAGCGATCCTGGTCGCGAACAATGCGTTGTACGCGGCGGCCGGCAACGCCGTGTTCGCAAACGGCGCGACTGCGCAGGTCACCGCGATCGGCAACGTCGGCGTCGGCGCACTGAACGGTGTGCCCGGTGGCTTCGATGCCGGCGGCAACCTCGCCAGCGACTTCGGCGCCGCGAACTACAGTGGCGCGCCGCCGCAGGACCTCGTCCCGCGCAGCGGCCACCTGGTCGGCGCGGCCGACGCCGCGACGCTAGCGCGCGACGACTTCAACGGCCTGCCCCACAGCATGCAACGCGATGTCGGCGCATACCGCGCGAATGCGCAGGGAAATCCGGGCTGGACCCTGCAGGCTGGCTTCAAGACCCTGGTCGGAATCTTCGCCGACGGTTTCGAGTAGGCGCTTCTCCGACCGCGGGACTCAATCGCGCTCGGCCGCAAGCGAACGGCCCAGCTCGCGCAGCGCGGGCAGGATCTGCGCGGGCTCGCGCATCGCCTTGCGCGCCGCGCCGGTCGCGCGGCGCACCGGCGCCGGCGTCGCGCCCTGCTCGATCACGACGAGTGCGGGCGCGCGGCACGCGAGCAGCGCGTCGATCCAGTCGGCCGGCTGCACGTCGCGCAAGCGTGCGGTCACGATGCGGCTTGCGCGGAATGCGGGTGCCATCTGTTCGACCGCCGCGAGCGCTGCGACGAATGCCGCGGACGAACGCGCTGCCAACGCGGGATCGATCGCATCCGACAGTGCCGCGAGCGCGTCGGCGATGCGCCGGCGCAGCGCTGCAGTCGAACGCACCGGCAGCACGAACCAGGCCGCAGCGACGCCGATCAGCGCGCCAATCGCGATTTCCTCCAGGCGCAATCCGAGCATTGCCGGCGCCGGCGCGCTGTCGAAACCCTGCAACAGCGCCAGCGCGAGCGTGACGAACAGCGCCCACCAGGCGTAGCCGAGCGGACGCAGCCATACGCCGAGGAAGACCGCGCCGAGGATCGCGCCGACGTTCGATGCGTCGTGCGCGCCGACGCGCGTGCTCAGCGACAATGCGAGCAGCGTGCCCGCCGCCGCCCCGGCCACGCGCAGCACGCTCTTGTACGCGACATCGAGCCGACCGCGGTTGCCGCTGAGCACGATGAATGCGGTCAGGACGATCCACGCCCAGCGCTCCGCGAAGAAGACGTAGCCGACGACGAACGAGGCGGCGAGCGCGAGCGCCATCTGGATCGCCAT
>Ga0105239_10005991_pt1 | contig 14145 bp, 12 predicted proteins | sample KBSC44metaG_FD_92761 | JGI IMG/M metagenome (GOLD analysis project Ga0105239, IMG submission 92761) | Corn rhizosphere microbial communities from Kellogg Biological Station, Michigan, USA - KBS C4-4 metaG | ecosystem: Host-associated > Plants > Roots > Rhizosphere > Soil | place: Michigan, USA... | reverse complement strand
TTATTGGAATAGGCGGTGGGGTTGGCTCCGGCGTTATTGGTTTTGGTTAGCTGGTGCGCCAACCCTAAAGCCATTGTAGCATCTTGCCAGCTGCTGCCGCAATATGAATAAAAAATATTGGCGGTGCCATAATACTGGGGGTCGGCAGCCGAAACGGTATTCCAGGGGATAACCTGTCCGGGCAGGTATTTATTGGCATCAGCCAGGGTTGCCAGCCAGTCGGCATCATTGTTATTCTTTTTCACCAGTAATGCCGCTTTCACGGTAGCATTTAACATTATGCGGGGATGCGAGGCTATTACCGGCTGCTGTGCCCGTAACGAAAGGCCGACGAATAGGTTAAGGCATAGCAAAACGCCAAACTTTAATTTTGTTGTAACATTATTTTGCATTGCTGGTAAGGCTTATCGAAATTATTAGTGCGTGGCTTTAAGTTTTAATTAAATACCGTTAATTAACACTAAAACTACGCATATTAGCTATCGTAAAAAATACCCAAAAAAGGTGATATTTAATTAGATACGAAAGGTCGGTTCGATGTCTTATTAATTGGAGATAGTCCAATCGGGCAGCGGTATCGGCGGGTCTGAGGGAGTTAATTGAAAAAAATATGGCAGATGAAAACTAGTCTTTTAGGGTGATGTGGATTCGTGGAAGTCTCGAAAAATAACTTTAATTGCGCCCTGGATTTGTTAGACGCCTGTTTTTATAGACTACTGGATTTTACTATTATTTTTATACCAACCATGCAACATATAGCTAAACCCTGCGATGGCGATTCCCATCAAGGCAGTAAATGGCCATGCTGCGCTTTTTTGCTCGCTGAAATTATACAGCACCAGGTTGTTAAATTCAATTTGGCATACCGAACTTGTAAAATCGAGGGCAAGCAGCCTGTAAATTCTCGATGGATAGTAAATTGTGATGTGATCGCCGTTGTGTAACTGGTTGTCAATCATCCAGTGATAGTCTTTATTATCAAGATAGAAAGCTTGGCCTGAATTTAATGTATAAACAAAAGAATACAGTTGTTTCCCACTCCGAAACCTGCCGCCTGCTGAATACCCGTCGCGAACGTTTTCCTTTTTAATCAATATACCCGAAGCTTTGTTTAATTGGTTCACCGAAAATAATTGCGCTGTTAGTTGCCCGAGTAACAGCAGCGAAAAAGCGCCGATGATCACAAATAAGATATATTTGGTTTTGAACCGCTCGCGGGGTAATTGCTGCCAGTCGTTGCGTAATTTATCAAACATAAACCTGTGATAAGCTTATAACAAATATATCACTGCAAATTAATACCAATGTTTTGATCAGGCTTTATTTTACCCCAAGTTCTTCCCTTGCATTATCCAGCGCTTTATCCGATGTGAAATATTTATCCTTAATACGCTGGTTCAACGCAGTATCAGTTATAGCTGCATCAAATGTTTTTATAAAAAAGTTGTAATCGGTAAGGTCGGCTTTAGTGTTCAGCATGGTTGTAAGCCAACGCCACATTGCTTGTTCACCTATTTCTTTTTCAACAGCGGTAAGTACCACCAGCGTGTAGTAGTACAGGTAATATTCATGATTGCCGTAATCGCCGGCGTTTTTTATCGCGGATAGCGGCTTGCCTTTAAAGTGTTTTATTGCGTTTAGCTTATTCGTCAGCAACTCGTTATATGCCGCATCGCCAACCAGGGCTTTTGTCAGCTTAAATGATAAAAACTCGGCATATCCTTCGTTAATTATTCCCCCAAAAGCGGTGTTGGTGTGTAAATAATCGCCAAAATAATAATGGGCGAGTTCGTGTGCCACGGTTTGTTTATGCCGTGCGCCGCCATCGCCATTAAACATAGCACCAAGGCTCCATTTGCCGGTTGCAACGTTAAACGTTGTGGGCGAAGCTTGGAAAGCAAAACCCCATTCTTTTGGGTCGGCAGTTGGGGTTGTTTGCACAAATGTCATGTTACCCTTAAAAGGAATGTTTAGTTCTTTTTGGTACCACTGCTTGTAGGAGTTTGCAATATCAAGCAGCTCTTTTTGCTGCGGTTTAGGCATATCGGGGTTTAATATCCAGGTGTTATTTACTTCAATGGTTTCAAAATTGCCACAGTAAATGGCCATGTCCCGTGGTACATCGCTTACAAAATGGGCGGTTTTTGCTTTAACAGGAGCGCTGCCGTTCACAAAAAGTACCGAGCAATCGCTGCAGGTTATGTTTAGGTCGTACCGTACATCTGCATACGCAGTCTGCTTCTTCATATCGTACAAAACCGGGTACCAGGCACCCTGTGTGCCATCTGCCCGGATAGAGTAACCATTAAACGCTATATTGCCCCGCCAGTCGCCTCCCATATACCCACCGGCTGAATCGGGTACAACAGGGTACATTCCTACGTATTTAACTTCCAACTGTTCGGGCAGGTAACGCGCCGGGTTGCCCCGGTTTTCGTGCACTAGGTATGCAGCGGTTTCTTCGGCCTGCAAAGTGTCCTTTTTATCGATGTCGTAATCCAGCGGTTTAGGGCTACGCTTTACATCTTTCAAATAGTGGATGTTCATCCCGCTGTTTAATCTAACTACATAGTTCTGAATGTCTGGCATGTCGCTCATGATAAAATCGCAGGCGATGGTGCCTTTTTTTATGGAGACAACTACAGTTCCTTTAATCATCGGCGATTTTTCCTGCGAAAAAGCAGTCCGGAATAGCAATATTGTGAATAGCAGAATAAGAGCAGGTTTTAAGTTTCTCATGGGTGGTAATAATCAGCGGCCTAATTTAGAGATAAGATGAATTTGTGGTACTTCGTAATTAAAATAATACACTTAAGTTAAAACTCAGTATTTGCCAATATGAAAAGGCGTTTCAACTCCAATAAATTAACAGAAATTTAAAGCATTGATGCTGGCCGGGGTTGTTTATAATATTTAGCTTTAATAAAAATTAAAACCTTTATTTATGAACACACAACAAGTAGCCGACAGATTGGTATCGCTTTGTCGCGAAGGCAAAAACATTGATGCCATTAATGAATTGTATGACGATAATATAGTTAGCCACGAAGCAAAAGGATCGCCCATGGAACTTGCTGAGGGCAAGGAAGCTGTGCTGGGTAAAAATCAATATTGGTATAGTACGGTAGCCGAAATTCACAGCGGTGAAGTTTCAGATCCTACTGTTATCGGTAATTTCTTCACCGTTTCAATGCATATGGATGTTACTTATAAAGAGGGCGGAAGAATGCCTATGCAAGAAATAGCCGTTTATGAAGTAAAAGATGGAAAAGTTGTTGCCGAGCAATTTTTCTACAATATGTGATTGATGAAGAGACATCCCGAACAATCGGGGCGTCTCTTCGCTTTCCTATTCGTTAAGCAGTTTTTTCTTTTGTGCATCATATTCTGCTTTGGTGATAGCGCCGGAATCAAGTAATTTTTTTAGCTTCAATATCTCATCGGCAACACTGGTATGTGAAACCGCGCCCGGAGTTGTGCCGCTGCAGGGCGTCACTTCGCAGGCAGCAATGGCTTCAACTATCCAGATATCGTAAGTGCCAATGCCGCCGGCTTTTACCGTAAACATCACCTTGTCGCTGCCCGATAGTTGTGAGGCCATTTTAATTTTCCGGATAACTGCAGTGCTCATGGCAAAATCTTTGCGTGCGCTAAAATTATTGCCGTTGGGCCTAGGCGGAAAAAAGGGTGGCGGCGTTACTTGTACATACTTAAAGTTACCTTCGGGCATCGAGCCCATGCCCACCTTAATGGTATCGCCAATATGATAGGTTTTCCCGTTGGGGGCTTTGAATTCTTTCAGGCTTTGGCAAAATGCCGTAGCAGGCAAAATGCTTATGAATATTAATAGTAATTTTTTCATTTTATGGTATTTAGGTTTGGCTAATATAAACAGTTAGCACATATAGCCAACAAGCCAGTGCATAAAATGTTTATTCTCATGCCTGTTTAACAATTGTCGTGATCTTTTTGTATTTCATTTTTTATAAACAGATATTGGTATTTTAATTAAATTTATTTGCTAAAATATACCTGTTAATCAAGTAAATACAACCAATGACAACCGCTATTACATCACAAAATAAACCATTATCAAACAGAATACAAGCTGTCGATCTGCTGCGCGGCGCCGTTATGGTGCTCATGGCTATCGACCACGTGCGCGTATACTCCGGGATGCCGGCCGGCGGCCCTGAGCCCGGTATATTTTTTACGCGTTGGGTAACGCATTTCTGTGTGCCCGCATTTGTGTTCCTGGCCGGTACCAGCGCATTTTTGTATGGTAATAAATTAGATGACAGGCATAAGTTGTCGCGTTTCCTGCTAATTCGAGGCTTGCTTTTGGTGGTTTTGGAACTAACCGTTATCCGCTTTTGCTGGACGTTTAATTTTAATTACAGTCAGTTTATGCTTGCCGGCGTTATCTGGATGTTGGGCTGGTGCATGGTGTTGATGGCCTTGTTTGTACGATTGCGTCCGTTAACCATAGGCATAGCCGGGTTGCTGGTGATGTTTGGGCAACAGCTTTTTCATTTCGTGCCTTTGATACTTCCCCAGGGTTGGCGGGGCCATTTCGGCTGGTTTTGGGAATTTATTTATCCGTCTGACGGCGACTGGCTGCCGGGCATTAATATCCTCTATGTAATTGTTCCGTGGATAGGGGTAATGATGGCTGGTTATGGATTTGGCACCATACTGTTAAAACAAAACGACGAGCGGCGGAAGATATGCCTGCGCCTGGGTATTGTCGCGATAGTGATCTTTATTATAGCTGCGATAGCGGTAAATTATTGGGGCCCGGTATATAAAGGCGATAAACCGTTTTTATTTAGGATCCTCGACCAGAGAAAATATCCGGCATCGCAGCTATACTTGTTAATGACGTTGGGGCCACTGATTGCACTGGTACCATTTGCTAACCGGGCTAAAGGCTGGCTTGCCGATATTTTTATAACGTTTGGCCGGGTTCCACTCTTTTATTACCTGCTGCATATTCTGCTAATCCACTTGCTGGCGCTTGATTTGAATTACGTGCGGGAACGAAATATTCACCAGGATTGGTATGCAACAGCCCCTTATACCGAAATAGCTCCCGAACACCGTTGGGGCCTGCCAATGCTTTATTTGGTTTTTATTATTGCCGAGGTAATACTTTATTTGGTCTGCCGGTATTATGCTAGATACAAAGCGGCCCACCTTGAGAATAAAATATTGAAATACTTATAGTCTGAATTTAATAGCAAAGCGCACGCTGAAAAGAAAGTTATCAGTATGTTAATTCATGTTATCGACTGCAACTAATTCCGTTTGTAAGCGTCTATATGGTTAAAATTGACGATGTTAAGCTTATCCATGTAAAACCCAAATCACGGTCATGAATTTAGTTAGCAGTATAAAAAACAGCACTTTGGCGGCGAAACGTGCCATTGATAATTTTAAGCGCCCCTCCGCCAAAGCCAATGCCTTAAAGTTACAAGCTAAGGGCGAAAGCCCGGCATCCATCATTATTCGCGAAGCATTGCCTGGTGATATACCGGCCCTTGCCACGGTACACGTAAAAGCCTGGGCCGAAACCTACGAAAATGCAAGACATCTTCCCGATTTTCAACTGCGTGAACGACAGTGGCGACAGCAATTTGAAGTTACTGATGGCAGCTGGTTTTGCATTATTGCCGAAAACCCAAAAGGTGAATTTGTTGGGTTTGCAAAAGGTAGAGCCTATAAGCATAGTGACTTAGCCGACTTTTCGGGCGAGTTGAATAAGATATACCTGCTGCGCGATTACCAGCGCCTGGGGTTAGGCAGCAAGTTACTTTGCGAAGTAGCCCGGCGCTTTTTAGATAAGGGCATCACCTCGATGATTTTATTCGGTGAGTCCACCAATCCATCCGGCTATTTCCATGAAGCAATGGGCGCCAAAAAGATCTACGGCGACCACGGCGAATTTCATGGCAGCTATGGCTGGCGCGACTTGAAAAAGCTTGCTGCAAAATGCGCCGGCACATAGCCGGTGTTTAAAAAATAATCCAACCTACCAACGGGACGCCGGTTTCAAACAATTGCCACTTTTTATGGTATTAGTAAGCGATGAACCTCTACGAACAAAATCCTTACTGGCTGATGAAGAATGGCATTGTCGCCTCTTATCCATCTCTCGATAATGATTTATCGGTCGACGTTGCCATTATGGGGGCTGGCATAAGTGCGGCCCTCACCGCCTGGTACCTCCGTAGCAGCGGCCTGAAAGTAGCTGTATTCGATCGGCGGCATGTGGGCATGGGCAGTACGGCAGCAAGCACGGCCTTTTTACAATACGAAATAGATACCCCGTTAACCGAATTAAGCAAATTTGTTGGCGAACAGCACGCAGTTGAAAGCTATGAACTATGCCGCAAAGCAATTTACGATATCGGGGACATTTGCTCGGCCTTAAAGCCGAAGTTTGATTTTCACCTTGTGCCCAGCCTGCAATATGCAAGCTTTAATACCCATGCCGGCAAACTGAAACAGGAGTACCAGCTACGTAAAAAGCACGGCTTTAAAGTAAAATGGCTGGAAACAGGAGACATAAAAGATACGTTTGGATTTAACGCCCCCGGCGCAATTTTCAGCGAAGACGGGGGAGAAGTTGACGCTTACCTGCTAACTCATACATTGCTGAAAGACTTTTGTAAATACGGTCACGGTGTTTATAACAATACCCATATAACAGATATTACACATGCCAAACAGGGTGTTACGTTGAAAACTCATAACGGTTTCAAAGTAAAAGCAAAAAAACTGGTTATTGCCTGTGGGTACGAAAGCCTGAAATATGTACCGAAGAAAATCGCTGATATTCATTCCACCTATGCGATGGTTTCCGAGCCGCTGGATGAAAAATATTTCTGGCATCGCAACAGCCTGGTTTGGGAAACGGCGACGCCCTACATGTACTTCCGTGTAGTGAGCGACAATCGCATACTTATTGGTGGCAGAGACGATCCTTATCATCACCCGCATATCGTACCCTCGCTGATTAACAGGAAAACAGAACAACTGGCTAATGCTTTCCTCAAAAAAATGCCGCATATCCCGTTAAAGCCAGATTTTAGCTGGGAAGGAGCATTTGCAATAACTAAGGACGGGCTGCCCTACATTGGCAGTATTCCTGAAAGGCCGAATACCTATTTTGCATTAGGCTTTGGCGGCAACGGAATTACTTTCAGCGTAATAGCAGCTGAAATATTACAGGATTTGATTTTGGGCAAGAGCAACGAAAATGCAAAACTGTTTGAGTTTAACAGGTAACAGGTATAGATCTTGGAAATCTTATAGATCCTTCAATCGTGTTTGGCCAGCTCACTCAGTTGTTTCAAGTTGCTATCAATCGGGTTGGCTTTCAGAAGTTTTGCAAAGTACGTGAGATTAGCCATCATCCAGCGCAGGGTGTAGTTTGTGTAATAATATTTCTCGCCGCCGCCTTCAACATAGTCTTCGCCGCCGCCGGCCATGCCAACCCAATAAGCATTTACATTTGGCGGAACGGTAAAGCCAAGTTCCTGTACTGCCCATAATATCTGCGCCGCACAAGCATGGGCGCCGTCCTCGTTGCCCGTTATCAGGCATCCGGCAACCTTATTGTAGGTAAAATACTGACCGGTTTTGTCGTCGGTAAACTTATCGTCATGAAAAATAGCATCCAATCGTTCAATCATTCGTTGGGTGGTCGACGCCAGGTGCCCCATCCAGATTGGGGTACCGATAATTAAGATATTGCATTTTTTTATCTTTTCAAGAATAATGGGCCATTGGTCGCCTTTACCCATATCGGTATCGGTGCCTGGCCTTACATCGTAATCAACTAACCTAATAACCTCAGTTTGTACGCCGTTATCTTTTAATTGCTGTTCTGCTTTTTTTATGAGCGCCCCCGTGTTAGAAAATTCGGGCGATGGTTTTAGAGTACAATTGATTATTAAAGCTTTCATTATTTTGTTGATTAAATTATTCAACTTAAAGTTTAACAATCTGTAGCGCAAATTGTTAGATGTTATTTCGGTGTAATTGTAATCCTAATGCAAATAATGGGTTTGGTTGTATGCTTTGTGTCAAGTTTTATGATGGAGTGATAGTGCATGTTTAAACATGTATATTTTTGTGGCGACATTAAAATTAAACAACAATGTATAAGCTGAAAATAATATCATCAACCGTACGACCCGGGCGTAAAGGTCCGATAGTTGCCAAATGGATAACCGGGGCTGCAGAGGCCCACGGCGGTTTTGAGGTAGAGTTCCTCGACCTTGGCGAAATAAACCTGCCGTTAATGAATGAGGCTGTGCATCCAATTATGCGCCAGTACGAACATGAGCATACCAAACAGTGGAGCGCAAAAATTGAAGAAGCTGATGCCTTTATTTTTGTGACCGCCGAATATGACTATAGTTACCCCGCATCATTAAAAAATGCACTTGAATACCTGGTACACGAATGGGCCTATAAGCCGGCCGGCATTGTTAGCTACAGCGCAGGCGCGTTTGCAGGTGTACGGGCGGTGATGAGTTTAAAATCAGACCTGCTTTCGTTGAAAGCTATCGCACTGCACGAGATGGTAAACATTCCCGTAGTACAACAGTACATCAACGATGAAAACGAGTTTGCACCCGATGAAAAATTGAACACCGCATCAACGCTTATGTTCAGGCAACTAACCCGCTGGACAAAAGGCTTGAAAGCGATAAAGGAAGATAAATAAGTCAGATTAAGTCCATAGACCATGGACGATAGATTATAGCAGGAACTTACTTTTTTTAGCTATGGTCTATGGACTATCGTCTATGGTCTATTTCTCCAACTCAAATCCCCAATCTCTTCCCTTGTCAATGGCCGGCACGCCCTTATCCATCCAAACAGGCATGGGGGCGCCTTTTAAAAAGTGGTCGAAGAATTGTTGTTCACGGATAGAGATATCTTTGCGGTTTTGTCGCTGAACGAGGTTATGAGCCTCGCCGTTGTATTGCAGTAACCAAACAGGTTTGCCTAACCTGCGTAATGCGGTAAACATCTCGATACCCTGGTACCATGGCACAGCGCCATCCGCATCGTTCGACATGATCATTACGGGGGTTTTTACCTTTGGTAGTTGAAATAGAGGTGAGTTCTCTATATACAGATCCGGCTTTTCCCATAAGGTAGCGCCAATACGGCTTTGCGTTTTTTCATACTGAAATTGCCGGTTTACACCGCTTTCCCAGCGAATGCCGCCATAGGCCGATGTCATGTTTGCAACCGGCGCCCCGGCCCACGCTGCCGCATACATATTGGTTTGGGTAATTAAATAAGCTACCTGATAACCGCCCCAGCTTTGGCCCTGTATGCCGATGTGTTTGCCATCGACCCAGGGATTTTTTTTCAATGCTTCGACCCCCGAATTCACAAACTCAACCGCAGAGGCGCCGGGATGACCGGTTTGGTAGCTGATGTCGGGCGCAAAAACCAAATACCCGTTACTCACAAAAAATGAGATGGGCAGGCGCGATGGCGTAGGGGCAGGGGGGATATAGCTATACAAACCTTCCGACAGCTTCTCATAAAAATAAGCTATCATCGGATATTTTTTTGACGGGTCGAAGTTTTCGGGTTTGTACAATATCCCTTTTGAATGAAAACCTTTTGGAGTGGTCCATTCCACTAATTCTGCCGTACCCCAGTTGTATCCTGCCTGCTGCGGATTAATGGTGCTAAGCCGCGTCTCCTTTTTCAGATCCGATGACACATACAGATCGGGCGACTGCTGGTAGCTGAATTTTGTGTAAATAAACGCCGGAGAATTTTTGGCTTTTTGAAGGCTGCTATAGCCGTTCGGTGCCATCACTATTTTCTCCGGTTGAGTCGCTGCGCCAAGTTCCTTTTTATAATAGCCCCATTGTTTGGTCCGCTCATCCTGCGCAATTAACCAAAGCATGCTTTTTGAAGGGATAAACTTCTGCTCAGGATCAGCGCTGTTATAACGAAAGATAATTTTGTTTTTGCGACCCAATCCGTTTGTTAAACTTACGGCGCTGCCCGTTTCAGGGTTAATGCTCCAAATGTCGTAGCGGTCATAAATCAGCACGTTTTTATCATGTTCTTCCCATGCGGATAATCCGTAAGGCGATGGGTCGTCCGGAACATCATTCTCTTCGTCACCCATTTTTACGCCCGTGGCCTGCGTTAAATTTGTTTTTTTTGCTGTCGCGACGGAATAACTGTGCCAGTTTTGGTCTTTGCTATCAAACCAAACTACGTACTTTCCATCCGGCGAAATACTGTAACGAGCCTTTAGTCTATCGTTTATGCGCACCCGGCCGCCGGTGCGGGTATTAATAAGGTATGCTTCCTGGCCCGAGCCGCCTTCCCACTGGCTTTGAACGCGGGCTCCGGTGTCGGTGAGGCCCAAAACAAAGCCGGCATCATTGTTGTCGGGCACTAAAATATCCCGCATGTTCAAATCACCCAGCATTACGGTTGCTTTATCCCCGGCATTCGGACGGATGATAGCCGTATAGCTCCGTCGCAATTCCCGCTGCAGGTTTTTTAATTGCTGCGGCTGCAGGTAGTCGTCTTTGTAATTCCATATATCCAGCTTAGCAACCTCAAAATCAACTATCGTGGTATCAATAGGCTTTGGGATAGGGGTAGTGCCAAAATAAAGCGCGTTACCGCTTTTACTGAAAAATACTTTGCCATCGCCACTTGCGGCCCACTTTTCAGGCATGCCTAATGAATTTGGCCCCGCTGAAATATCGGCAGTATCTTTAGTTGTGTTATAGTAATAAAGTTTAAAGGGTTTAACAGGCGCTTTTTCCGGATTTTTCTCGGCCGTGAATGCCAGTTGCTTACCGGCATCATCAAAAGCCAGGTTGCGATAATTACCCCTGCCGGTACTTATCATCTTCAGGCTATCCTTATCAATATCGTATAAATACATACCCGATTTCACATCCTTCGGCTTTTTAGGCGCAGTTACTGCAAAAGCCAGCAGCTTGCCGTTTTTGCTAAGCTGATATTCGGTAACATATTCAAACACACGAGTTTTGCCGGTAAGTAATTGTTTTACCGATAACTCGGCACCTTCACGTGTAGGCGGGGCTATGGTCGTAGCAATAGCTTTTTTTGAGGTATCGGCTGCGGTCGGTTTCTTTACCGTATCAGCAGGGGATAGGTAGGCAATCACCGGGGCTTTTTCGGCTATTTTAAACGAGCGGATAGCCGGCACTTTTTCGACGGTATTTTTACCCAGCGTAATTATGCCCAGCGTATCTTTTGGGAATTCGGCAGGTTTTTTCTTTTTTATTTTTGCCTGGCGGATGTCTTTATAGAAAGGTTTGATGAGGCAAACAGCGAACTTCGAGTCAAATGTCAGGCGGGCTGTATCTGCCCTCGATACCTTGAATTTGCTGCTGTTTTTGGCATCGCTTATTACAAGATTGGCATCGCCTTGTTGTGGCTTAATTACATAAATAATCCATTTACCATCATTGCTGATGTGTTCATTATCTATGCTCTGCCAGTCGTCATAAACCGAATGGTCGAGCGGCTTTTTAACGGTATTTTGTGCGGAAGCGTTCGAGAATGCAAACAGGATAAATACAGGAAGTAAAAATTTCTTCATAGCCGATTATTAACTAACTAAATATGATGAAATTTTAACTGGTTATTTAATATCGGATCAAAATTGTTACACTCACCACTTAATTAACCGACAAAGCTGCAAAGGCGATAAACTTTTCGGTTAACATTTCTTTTGTACATTCACGGTGTAATAACATATGATTTGGAGAGCAAGCGAATACACTTATTTTGGCCCGACTTTTTAAGGGCCCTGGCCATCATCCTGGTAATTACCATCCATTGCAGCAATGCAGTAGGTGACTTTTCAATTAACCCTGCTTTTAACTGGTGGACGGGAAATTTTTATGATTCAATATCAAGATGTTCTGTGCCAATATTTATTATGGTTTCCGGAAGTTTGATTTTACCTAAATCTTATTCAACAAGCGAGTTTCTGCGAAATAGAGCAACAAGAATTATTCCGCCGTTTGCATTTTGGACAGCGGTTTTTATACTGTTTAATATAATAGACCAGCGTTTACCTGGAAGCGGGCACATTTTCAAATTCGTTATATTGTCTGTTATCAATGGGGCTTATTTTCACTTGTGGTTCGTATACGTGCTCATCGGCATTTACCTGGCAACGCCGATTATTAGCAAATGGATAAAACACGCATTGCCCGCCGATATATCATATTATTTAATTTTATGGCTGGCCGGCCTGTTGTTAAATGCGCCCATTTTAAATAAAATGGGGATATCATCATTGTTTATTAATTTTCCGGCATTCATCGGGTATTTTATTTTAGGGCATTATTTAACCATACAAATCTTTGATGCAAAACGCGTAAAGATTTATGCTGCTGCAATTTTTTTTGCCGGGTTTTTAATTACTTTTTTGGGCACTTATTTTTGGTCGGTACATACCGGAGTTCTCAATGCTATTTTTTATGAATACGCCAGCGTAAATGTGGCGATGATGGCGGCGGGCGCTTTTGTTTTTGTTAAAAACGTCCGCATGCCAAAATCAAAATCTGTTACTTCAATTGTAAAACTAATTTCTGACTATAGCTTTGGGATATACCTGATTCATCCACTGTTGGTGATTTTTTTGGAAAGAGCTAATATGAATATAGCAAAAACATCTCCTGTTTGGGGTGTGCCGGTTACTGTTTTAGCGGTATTATTAATGTCGATATTGATTTTACGCGTAATTAAACTATTGCCTTTTGGCCGATATTTAACAGGTGTAAATTAGCCGGTAAAAAAGAAACCCACCTTTTCCGGGCGGGTCTCTTTAAGTGTACTATAGGTAGTTAATATTAGTTTAAGCTTGGGTAAGCGTTTGTAATTAAATCAGCAGTCAATTTGGTAGCATCAGTAGCACCTGCGAGTCCGCGCAGGTAAATGGTGTAAACATAACCGCTGTTAATGCTTACGTTGGTTAATGTAGTCAACACCGTGTTTGTGCCCGCCTGCCTTATTTCAAAGGTGTAGGTTTTGCCGACTATTGGTGCAAAATCTGAAAACCCTTTAAAGCCTTTATTTGCCACCAGTACAGCGCCATCTTTTACTGCAAGATCAACTGCAGGGGCATCGGGGCTAAGATTTACAAACCTTAAGTTAGCGCTGCCAGATGCAGGCTGAGTGATGGCATCGGTTAAAACAAGGAACCCTGGGGTAGCCGATTTGCCTACAAGGCAAAGTGTATAGGCGAAGTTTTGTTTAAGGGTTAAAGTATCACTAAAAATAGTGCTCCCTGTTCCCGCCCGTGTAAAAGCTGCGGTCCTTTTACCTACATAGGCCCTGAAATAATCGAGTCCACCACTGTAAACTATCTGGTTGGCATTTACGCGCATACCATCGAGTGTGAAATCCAGGGGTGTCTGGCCCGGTGAGTCCTGTATAACACTTAGCAACGCCACTGGGGTCGGGGGTACGGTGCTGTGGTCTTTCAGACAGGATGACAACGATAATGATAATAAGCAAACAGCAAAAAGTCCCGCCACTAATCTTTTCGAAGTGTTTTTAAAGTTTTTCATAATTAATAGTTGCAAATAATTTATACTACACATTACGGATAAAAAACGCGTAACGCTACAATCATATTTTAAAAACGAAGGTTTTTATAAAAAAAGCGAAGCACTTCATGACTGTTTGAGTTAAGGTAAAGTGATTTTAACGGATTAAATAAATTTGATAGAAATAAAATATATTAGAAGTTAAAACAAAGAGATGTAATTGTAGTTGCTTAATGTATACATATATCTATTAAAAACTAAAAACATGGCTACTAAAACAGCAAACACAAAACTTTCCGGTTTAACCGGTAAAATGGAAGATTCAGAATTTCACAAATTCTTCGTCGACGAACTTAAAGATATTTACTGGGCCGAGAAACACCTGGTAAAGGCCCTGCCTAAAATGCAGAAAGCTGCAACCAGCAGTGATTTGGCGGCGGCTTTTGAAAAGCACACGCGGGAAACTCAAACACATGTTGAAACGCTGGAACAGGTATTTGCGCTGCTTGACGAAAAAGCCGTGGCGAAAAAATGTGATGCCATGGAAGGC
>Ga0105239_10005990_pt1 | contig 14147 bp, 17 predicted proteins | sample KBSC44metaG_FD_92761 | JGI IMG/M metagenome (GOLD analysis project Ga0105239, IMG submission 92761) | Corn rhizosphere microbial communities from Kellogg Biological Station, Michigan, USA - KBS C4-4 metaG | ecosystem: Host-associated > Plants > Roots > Rhizosphere > Soil | place: Michigan, USA... | reverse complement strand
TAAGGCACCGGCACGATGGCGTTGAACCAGAAGACGCCGTCCTTGTCGGTGCGCATGACACACCGACCGTCGGGGCCTTCGCGGTCGGCGTGTTGCACGTCGTAGAAGCCGTGTGAGTCGGTCTCCCAGATGTCGATCTTGACGTCTTCGATGGGCTTCCCCTGCACGTCTTTCACGGTGCACAGGGCCAGCAGGGGCTCGCCGTCCTTGTCCTGCGACATGCTGGCGCCGTGGGACATGTCGTGTGCCTCGTGCGAGTGGAAGGGGCCCAGCACCGTGCCTTCGGTGCTGTTCGCCGGTTTCGGGTGGTCAATGCTGTCGACCAGCAGGGAGAGTCCGAGGACGTCAGAAAGCAGGATGAATTCCTGGTTGGGAGAGCAGTCAGTCAGTCAGTCAGTAACCCTGGATAGAGGCAATGAGGAGGATGAGGATCGGGGCTCGCTTGCTCATCTGCAGTAGCAGCCACGCACGTACCTGTCGCACATCCGTGCAAATCTGTCCCGTTGCGGTCAAGAACTGAATTCCAGCCATCCATTCCTGCGTACTCAGCCGGGTTTCTCTGGCAAAGTCGTGGAGATGGTGCACCAGGCGCTCGAGGACGTATCTGAACCGAGGATCCGGGTTGGCGTTATTGATCGTGAGGACATTGTCGGTGATGTTGTCGATGGTCAGGTCCTTCATTGGAGGGATGACGACTTTTGAGGGATCCATGGCGGGCGAAGTATATGCGGCGGAAGAATATCTGGCTGGGAATTTCGCCGAGTGTGAGAAGCAGCAGGTGTGAAATGTCCTCGCGCGGACGAGGAGCTGGGTCGCGGGCAACGGGGTTCCAAGAGGGGGCTGAAACCGAAGAAGAATCGAGTGTTTTCACAGACAGGTCAAGTAAGGAGGAAGAAGGGTAGGGCTCGTAGGGACGAAGGATGTGGATTGCTATTTAGAACAAGAGCCCCAAACAACGTGAAGACCAGCCGTGGACCGTGTGGACTGTGTACGAGAACAGATCCGGGACGCACAGGCGGTAAGGTGCAGGCTCAGCAGGCGAATCAAAGACGGTGCGATGTAAATCCAATGCGGGGGACTAAGCAGTGTATGCAAGCTTGATCACGAGAGAATGAACAACATGCAACTCTGATCAAGCAGACCGTGGTATGAGTGGAACAAGGCGAGGGCGAAGGGGGCAAGGAATAGTATTGTTCCACACCAGAGGAGTAAGCTGCAGTAAATGGAATGGGAATAATGGTTGCAGGGTGTGATCCGAGAGGCTCAGCCGTTGGTAGTTTACAAATATTCCATGGATGGCACATACGTGTTTGTGAATTCGTGAATATTTACTTACCAGAGCCATCGGAAGAGAACCCACCTCGTCCCCACCGTGAGGGGCACTGGGACTTGGAGTCTGTACAAGTACCAAGATAGAATTACTTCATCGTTGTGGGAGTCGGGGCACGATTACACGAACAACCGCCTGAGCAGAGGAGGGGGAATTTCCCCCAGTGGATCCTCGTCTGTGCCTGAGCGACGTGGGGATCATCCGAGAGCATGACAAACATGGGCCGATCTTGTTATGGAATCTATTCCGTCAAACTCAAACTGGCGTTCCCTAGGTACACAGCGTCTGGAAAAGAACTGCACCATGCACCCTCAGGTACCATGCCACTCGCATAGCCTGTCAGTGACTCGTGTCAAATACAACAAGAAGGACAATTCGCTTTTTAACCCCCATCCCGTGGAGAATGCCTGCTCACCATACCTACCATACCATATCCTTCAGCACAGACTTGAACCCAATCGAAATCGACCACATGCAATGTTCCCACCCAGCCGAAGTAGCCCCATCCATGTTGTAAACAAATAACCCTAAATCCCCCTCCAAGTGGGAAACCCTTTCCATAACTAGTCTTAAAGTCGATGTCCGCTCTGTGAGGCGGTCCGATACACACGTGAGGCCATGGCTTGCAATCTGTCTCCTTGATCATCGTCGTCGTCTCCTTGGGATGTCACGGCTGAACCGCCGACCCCAAATGATCCCCGACCCCCTTGCCCTTGTGGCGAACGTCCATTTGGGCCTTCCTGGGTCTGCGGCACCAATGGCGGTGGTCGCACATCAAAGCGAGCAGACGTGGTGCTTGGTGATTGAGCCGGCTCACTTCTGCGAGTAGGCTCAGACTTGGCAACGCTCTCGTCATGGGCCTTCGCTTCTCGATCTCGATCATGCGCAGAGCCGAGGGATGTTCGGCCCTGGCTTGGAGGACGGATTTCATCTGGAGGACGAGAAACTTCGATCGTAGATCCCGCAGACATGGGAGGTGCTGAATCCAATCCCGAAGGGGCTGGACCAGACTCTCGCTCCGTGGGCACCGTCTGAGCGGTGCCCTGCAGCTCAGATGCCTTGACTTCTTTCCACGAACATTTAGCATGTTTCTTGGTGCAGCCCATGCATGCAGTCAAGTTTTTGAGGCAATCCATATGCAGTCGTCGGCAGCGGTCGCAAGGCGGTATCACTCGGTCCCCTTTCCACATATTGTCCATTCTCCTCACCATTTCGGATTTGAAAGGCCCTCCGTCATCTCTTTCGATGGTCGATGGTTTCAGGTGAGGCATCAAGGAGGCAGGAGTATTCGGGATGGCGACGGTGGGGGGATTCTTGCCACCTCCCGCAAGCTCAAGGGAATCTGAACGTGGGTTTTCAGCAGGGGAGTTCTGCATCGCCGTAGTTCGAGTGGCGCCAAAGGACGACCGTCGGACTGTGTCCTCAGTTAAACCTGCCTCTCGCTCACTCGGTGTCAGAAACTTCTTCATCAATTCTGCCCGTACTGTTGGCGAAGCATCCTTGATAGATTTACCATTGATGATGGTGACGTTTGACGTGTTTGGGGTTGCAAATGTTTCTGCCGTGTGGTTTCTGCCAATGTCGTTACTGCCAGCTACTCGTGGCCGTTGCTCGGCTTCGGCAGGATCGGCATGCCTCAAGTTGACCGCGGTGAATCCTAGTGGAGGAGACTGAGACGGCTCTATGCTTCGGACTGGTCTGTTGGTCACACTGTTGGTCACACCGTTGGTATCAGCAGGTGACAAGGGCGTCCCTCCAGCTAGAGCAGCGGCTCTCCTAGATTCAACCTCGTGCTCTCGGCGACTGAGAATGGCGGTTCTCCGATTCTTCATCTTGTGGATCATCTGGCGAGCTCTACCGGACACTGGAAGGAATCATCAGAACTGGGACAGAGAAAAAAGTAACGACCAGACAGTGGGTCGAACATACCTTGGTCGGCAAGCTGAATAATCTGGCCAATGTTCCGATCCAGCAGATCCATAACTCCAAGTTCCTTTTCCTCATCCTCCAAGATTGGTTGGGGAGGAATGAGCTTCTGCGGCATGCCACTGGCAATGAGAACATAGTCCTCCTCGGAGATCTCGACACGACACTGCTTGGTATAAAACTGGCAGACGCGAATTCCGTTACGGGTTCTCTCGAGATTGAATTGTTTGGGGCTGCTCTGGGCGAACTCAACGACGTCCAGCCAGCTTATGGTTGTATCTTTTGCATGAGACTTCAAGACTTTGGGGGGTCCTTCGAACAGTCTCTCGAAGCGCTTGAGCAATATGGGACCGAGAGGACAGGCGCCGAGGTTGCCAGCCATACTTTCATGACGTTGAAGCACACCATCGTACTCACCAAGGAGTCTGGCGATTTCAGGGAGCTTATCGTTCACGGTGACCAGCGGGATGGTTTCCTTGTGCTGACGAGCAAGATAATTAATCTGTAAGTGATTGGTCGCAGTGCGAGGAACCTTGGTGGCAGGCAGAGGATGGTGTTCGGAAGGTGATCGTGGTCGCTTGAGCGAGGAGGATTCGGCAGTCATGGCTGGGGAATAATCCATGCTTTGGACATGGACGTCGACTTGAGGCGACTAGTATCAAACAGAGGTTGGTGTTTGGTGTTCGTCGTTTGGCGTTTGGCGCTGGGAGGGAGCCCGAGGCGCTGTGGTTTGCGCTGCTCGGGCTTTGGGAATTGCTTAGCTAAGGCGCGAACTCTGTTCTCGAGGAGGGGGGGCGGAATAGCTTTGGAGGGGCTGTAGGATCAGCTCCGAACAGAAGTACCCAGGAGGGCAAAGCTGTCAGGAAGCTGCAGCGCCGGTAGCAGAGGTTGAAGATGTTGGGGATTGCCTGGAAGGTGAGCAGGCGCAGGCGGCAAGAGTTGCGTGGTGTGAGAGGTCAGGTAGCAATAGCACTCCTGGGCGTGGGAGAAATTGGGGTCTTGGATCTCTGGAGGTGGGGAGGGAGTTCCGAAGAGCGGACGAATTAGGATAGGGAAACGAAGGGACGGAGAAGAGTGCGAGGAAGAATCAGCTGCTCGAGGCGCGAGATCAGAAGATGAGGTTGAAGCACGAAAGACTCGTGGAGTGAGCAATATGGGATCTGGGAGGGGAGAGAGGAAGTCTACAGGAAGGGGGCGCAAGTGGAAGGACTGGGGGAATGAGAACGATGGTGGAGTAGGGAGCAACAACGGACGGGAAGGTGGGAGGGTGGGAGGAGAGCCCGAGGGCCCCCAATAGGCAGGACGGGCGGTGGGCGGCGCGCAGAGTGGGAGACCACCGCAATGACCTACCTCGGTCGCCCGTGCTCCGTCCTCCGTACGATAGAGAGTCTAGTAGCAGCCAGAGTGCCCGTAAGTATTACTACTTAGCCTATCGCATGGCAGGGAGTTTCTGTTGTTGACTTGCTGGGTGGTGTTGGTGCCTTGGTAGCAGTGGTACTGGTGCTGGTGCTGGCAGTGGTGGTGGTGGTGGTGGTGGTGGCACGACTGGCTCGGGGTTAAGCTGGCATGGAATGCGATCTCAGAGTGCACTCATAGTGTTCGGCCATAACGCCTGGGACTGACTGGTATTACCGACTGCTTCAATGGGCTGGACTGGCCGCGCCATCCACCCCTGATCAATACTGTGCGCACCACTGCACACGCAAACCAAGACGAGGCGCGGGACTGTTGGTGTGCAGCATTCCGGGGCCGGGGGCAAGAAAATCAGCAGTCAGTGCTTGTGCGACGGTGGGAGAGAGTGAGACTGGGTGACGTTTCTAGGGCCCTCGGGCTGCCGCTACTGGCATAGGGGCCCCTAGCCTCCCAGGGCACCTCCTTTAGCTTCCTATTTCCTCCTACTTCTGCCGCCATCCCGCACGGGCAATGCAAGAGTCGCGGGTTGAGGACGTGATTAGGACATTACGATATCCATCAGCCAGACGAAAAAGAAGACCAAGCAGCCCCCCAGTCCATAGCGTACTGAATATATCCAGGACACGCACAACAACGTTGAAATCGAGACTGAAATGTTTCGGGCGGGATGTTGGCTGGAACACCGTTGGCGAGGCGCTCCCCACGCCCAGGGAGGCACCAACCAGCCTCCGCCTGGATCCAAAGCTGAGCCTTCTGGCCGCACACCCGCACACCCGCACATCCCCAAACCAAGTCTGATCAGGGGACGTTCTTAATTACCCTAGGGACGGAGCACTAGTATTGGTAGTGGTGGCCTCCTCGTCCTACTCCTCGACTTGTTCCATTGGATTCCTCCTCCTTCTGGTCTCATGGGTTTCTGAGACGGAGGGGCACCCACACCCACAGGCCTACGAGTGATTGTCGTGGCTGACCTGTTGGCTGCCTGTCGCTCCTCTCCTGCAGGCAGACCTGACTAGCTTGCCCAGTGTGTCACAGAAAAGCCTCCCCACGGCGGCGCTCCGCCCAATCATTTCGCTGCCACCCTGCACCAAAATCCCGGCGGAACTCAGCCCAGGGAGCCTCTGCTGTTCCCTGCCAACCTGCACCTTGTGCCCAACGACAGAGCAGCCATCGATCAGTCGTACGGACCATCGCTGTGCAGTCCCGTGGCCCCATTTCCTTTCACACGAGATATCACCTGCCAGCCCTGCCACTGCCAGTCGCCAAAAGCCTCCCACGCGTCCTGACCAATCATCTGTCGATCCGACCACGCTCCCGAACTTTCCGTTCCACACAGGTCAATTCAAGCACTGCCCCAACCTCACACGTGACTCTCTCCATCACCTGACCGCACCGCCTAACTTTCCTCACCTGGCGTTCCACTCACCATTCCCCGCTTTACCCTTTTTGCTTCCCCGGCGTTTTCTCCGCCCGAGTTATTCCACAACCAAGATATTACCACAAAGTCGCTAGTACAGAAAATCACACTAGCCACTCTCTCTCACACAACCACCCAACCAACCAACCCGAAGAAAGAGCACTCGGTCAACCATGTCCGAACGAGGCCATTTTCGTGGAGGTAACAGAGGGACAGGCGGACATGGCGGAAATCGAGGTGCGCGGGGTGGGGGCGGAGGCAGAGGAGGGCGTGATCAGCAGTCCAGTCAACCCCATGAAAAGGCCAAGAAGGAGAATATCCTGGACTTGACCAAGTACGTCGACAAACAGATCAATGTGAAGTTCAATGGAGGGAGGGAAAGTGAGTCAATCATCAGCCTCCCCTCTCAGACCCCATCAGTAAACTAACATGGATTCCTCTTACAGTCGTTGGTACTCTAAAAGGCTACGACCAATTGATGAATCTGGTGCTAGACGACGTCAAGGAAACAATGCGAGGTAATCCTCATCTCATCATGGCTTTCTCACACTCCCAGCCCCCATTTACTGATGCTGAAACAGACGATGAGGGCAACGAGACTACGAGATCGCTTGGCCTGATAGTCGCTCGGGGCACACTCCTCGTCCTGATCTCTCCCGTCGATGGAAGCGAGGAGATCGAGAATCCTTTCCAGCAACCTGCCGAAGATTAAACAAGACCATCAATCCAAAACTCGAAAATCAAAAATGGGTCGACGACCACCCGCCTGACCAGAGAGGGCTGCCCATACATTCCCCACCCTATCTATGCTTTCCGTTGACCCAAACCGAAGGGGCAAAACCAACCCAAACCAAACCAACGCAAAGCAACACAACACAACACAGAAGGGGAATCAAAAAGCACGAATATTGCGAAAGTGCTCCCCTGGCTCAAATCACCACCCACCACCATGTTTGCCCGATTCCGAGTATCCCCGTCCCCATCTTCCATCTTCATTTGACAGCGATGCCATTGGGAAGCGGGGGAATTGTCGAAATCTTGTTACTAATTATACTTGGAGCGAGTCCCAAAAAAGAAGAAGAAATCATGCACCCCTGCATGGCACGCATGCATGAATATCTAGATCTAAACAAACGTTCAAAATACTTTTCGGCAGGAAGAATCATCAATCGTCCTCCCTACACTCTCAATTTCCCTTCCTCGTCCAAGTTTCTGGCCCGTTGTCTCTCTCTCTCTCTCTCTCTCTCCCCTCTGTTCCCGCCACCTCCAATCCATCTTCATTCACCCCCTCGGACGAAAGATACTAACCCCAGTAGTACTACACTATCCTATCCTAATTATATCCTATCCTTCCTGTGTATGGATCTGTCGGTGACGGAACAGTGAAATTCACGGAATGAAGCACGCGTCTTTTTCTTTTATTTTTGGGGGGAATGGGAAGTTTGGGATTGCCGTTATTTAATTTGCTGTTCACGTGATACGACCGCACGCCACAGGTATACATATGTACTCCGTACATACATGAGGTCGGGATCTGTGTCGGTACAGGAAGTCAGGAACTACTCGGGAAGGCTCTCATTTTTTTTGGTTTTTCTTTCTTTCTTTCTCGGGCTCGGCTGTTATTTCAAAATCTGGAAGGTGTCTTCTTTGGTTTCTTACGTTCTTCCTCACTGCAAATCCGCCATCTCATCTTCGTTCATGGGCTTGTGGGGAGGCTTCATTCCCCTTCTCTTACCGCTCCTAATTCTTCTGCCCTCCTCCGATTTCTTGAATTCTCTCCGGTCCCTAGGGATTTGGCTTCCAACTCTCTTCTCGCCCATCAGATTGGCTCACCGTATCTTCCTCCCGATCGATCCATAGATACCCTAGTATCTTCCCACGCAACGCGCTCCTTCTCAAAAAAAAAAGTCCTATTGGAGCTGCCTTTTCCTAAAATTTAGTAAAGACTTCCCGAGATCTCCCACCGCTCGTTCCGTCCCATTTCATTCGCTTCAATTTCAACCTTTCTTTATCTTTCCTCCCCATAGGATTCCAGCCCCTAGGGGAATTTGATGCCCCGTCGTAAGAAGGTCGATCACCTCACCATCGGCGGCGAGCCTCGTTTTAACAATTCCGAAAATGCACTCTCCACCCCCTTTTTCACTTCTCGATAGCTGACGACAAAACAGCTCTGTTCATCCCGGGATATCAGCGTTATCTTTTCATCCGTACCGGCGTCCAGTTTGTTCAGCGATGTCAAGACGTGCGCCAGATCTAGAACCGGCCGATTTTGGGCATCGACTTGATGGAAGACATAGTCGCGGAACAGTTTTAGGAAATACCTTTCCCCGTTTTCCGACCATGCACGGTCGTGTTCATATTCGGGCCTTTCAGCAATGAAATTCAGTTTCGCGAGGAGGCGGACGAGCCGAGCATTTTCGACTTCACGCGAAAGCTCGCCATGAAGCGTATCGTCGTTGTGCAGCGCTCCGTTGAACGCTGTGATCATCTGGTTCGAGATCAGGCTTATGAACTGATCTATCGTCCTTTCCTGGTTCTGCATTGCCGAGTACAACCAAACCAGTGCGTCCTGTAGATCCTTTTTGAAGTATCGTTTAAACAAATCCATACTGCGGGCAAAGTTTTGGCCCGCTTCGGCAGTCCCACTGCCAACGGAGAGAATGACGAGGGCAAAGTTGACAAGATCCTGGCGTTGAAGTTGAGCTAGAGGTACATTGTTGTCGAACTGCACAACATCTAGGATACAGCAACCATTCAATCGAATTCGATTCTTGGATGTGACAAGGATCTTGGACGGGTCGACCACCCGAGCTGCTAGCCCAGACGAGTGAATTACTTTCAGCGCCGAAGCAATTTGTACAACATAGCTCCATAAGACAGGCTCGGTGACTTGATCTTTATTGTTTCGACCAGAACGAGCCCAGTTCTGGCCGATGTGATGATGTTCAAGGAGGGTTTTAGAAAGAGGATGATAGTCAGTGACGACAAAAAGGGAGGAATCTCCAAATCCACGGTTGGTGAATACATCCACAATTCTGACCACACTGGCACTGATCAGGTGTTTCCAGGCCTGCCCTGAGCGAATGGCCAATTCGTTGGTCAACCGGAAGCCTATCAGACATCAATCTTGGTCCGCCCACAAATCGCTTGCACCTACCTTCTATTCTCCGCAGCGCAAATAAATGTCCATTCGCGCTTGACTGGGCTTTGTAGACCCATGATGTATAGCCTCCAAATATGGTGGAGCTTTTCTGGTTGGTGTCGAGGGGAACAAGTGAATGGTAGGATTCAATATGGTTTGGAAGCTGTGAGTCTAGAGGCATATAAGTACAATGTGCTACAGCAGTTTGAATGATTGAACCCGTACTAGGGAGGGTCTGCAGAGCCGCTGCAGATTTCTTTTGAATCTCTTCGCGGAGGTCATCGGGAATAAACAGGTCGTGGACAGTACGCTGGTAGGGGGCTAGATTGGTACTATAGTGTCCGATCGGGGCGTATTGGTGATATTGCACCTTTTGGCATCAGTATTTCTTGGTTCCGAGGATTCTTGCCACACTCACAGGTTGCTGAAAGGCAGAAGGCCCCTGGTAAAAAGCAGCGCCGTTCAAGGAATGATCAAGGTACGGATTGACGGCGTGGGTAGGTTGAAAGGTCTCAAAAGAGTGGGCAACCGGAATCTCGTTTTCATTTGTCTATTGTATTGGTGAGAAACGTGCAATCCAGAATGCCTCCTTATGCTCACCATGGAGGAGTCCTGTGCCCGTCTCGGAACAAATTCTTGTACATCAGCCATAGCCCAGTCTGGAGTTCTTGCATCTTGGCGGAGAGGGGTTGTAGTTGATGATCCTGGCATGGGTTGTGAGTTGATGGCTGGAAGTGGGTTGGGGCATGATCTCACGAGAGATGATTGCCTTTGGCATAAATGGGGCAGCACTGACTGCCTTGGGCGAGATACCGGCGGACTTCTTCGGGGTAGTGTTTGCCCCGTTAGGTGACAGGAAGGAAGGAGTAAAACTGGGAGAGTCGACGTTCAAGGTCTTTTTCTGCTGGCTATTTGTTGAGTGTAAGCCGATGGGGTCAGAAAGGGTCGGGTTCGTCAGGAGTGGTTACCCATCGCTCTGGCTGCCATCAACAGAGGCAGGCTTCTCTACATTGTGATTGAAAGTACATCCTGACAATATGTCAGTGAATAGAGGCTCTTGTTCCCAACCATGAAGTGGGTGTGGGTACCCTTGTCTTCATAACGACATTTTCCATAGATACTGACGTTGCGACACAGAGTGTCCTTTGGATTTTCTGCGCGCGATGCAGCCAATCAGCAGATATTCTCCTGGATACTGGATCAAGACTAGATGTCCATACCTCGACCTTTGGCTCGGGGGGAGAGGGTGGTGCTCTTGGGATCATCAACACTGCTCTTGATCACGGCGGCCATCGTCGAGTGGTGCTATCGGTATATGTGCATGGCATCGGGCCCCATTGGTTTGGGAGGAAATTAGGGGTGCTAGGGGCGATTCAGCGCATCTTCCGAAAGGAAATGGGCGCGTGGGAGTGCTGTGGACGGTTGACGTAGTCGTCGGCGCAGGTTAAAGCACGGTTAGATGGTTTGGGAAGTCAGAGCATAGACATGGCCAGCAAATGAAATATCCAAAATAAGAATAGGTAGACGATAAAGCAACACCGAAGAACAAGGCGGGCACTCGGCGCTAAAGTGCTGCCTTCAACGAGGACGTTGAATTGGAATATAGAAGGGTGATGATATGGTGACAGTGATGGTGAGTGAGTGAATGTAGTGCCAAAGGTGGTTTGGACATGATTGTCCGTCACGGGCGCAGCGCTGCAGAGGAGCGGGACACTTGAGGTACGGAGTGACTAAGGGCTAAGGACTAATCAAGTTGCACGCGCTGCACCACCATCTTAGAATCATCCCTACCCATTCAGGTACCATAGCTCCCACTCTGCAGACTCCCTATAGCAGCACTAATCAACATCACCCAGCATCTCTCGGACCCCCCGGCCACAGCGGAAGTGCAACACACCTAGCCGCCCCCCAGCTTCTCGACTCCTCGTAGTCAGAGGAGGGAGCCCTCAGTTTCGATTACTATAGGCTGTAGCCCTGTGGCAGTATCATACTTTGCGCGTACCCAAGCTTCCCTCAAACGCAGCAGCCTCGGTTGGCGCTCAACCTCTTCCACATGGGCTTGATATAGTGAGTATGTCCTACACTCACCTCCGTCCTCCGTATTATTATCGAAAGCTCAGTCCCCAGGTCCACCAATTACACATCCCGCCTCAGTTAGCACGGCTCGAATCACCCGCTGTCAATGTTTCGCTAACCAACTGGCCATGAACCCAGGTTCAACCCACGACTCCAATTCTATTCGAGATACTATATTGGAACGAAAGTTCTGTCCAGGGTCAACAACCCAATTCCACAAATTATCTCCCTTTGGCTCCCTCCTATGACATAGCCAGTGGATCTCACACTGGGGCACAAGGACACTCAGGCTGGACAAGCCGCAGCCGCAGGCAGCTGGCAGAGCCTGGCACTAACAACGTGTCATCAGCCCCCATCCGTCTGCACATTTGGTGATTTTGATCTTTTTGGAGACAACACCAGCAACACCAACAAACGTCAACGTTGCATTAAATATTAAAGGACCGACATGACATTCTCGACCATCAAACAATAACACCTTCCGATTCTGAACCCGCTCTCTTATCCCACATCTGCCACTTGGCGGTTACCACCGACACCATGTCGACCCCCGACATCTCTCAGTTGACCTCCACACAGCAGGAGGCCCTGCAGACATACACGGCTGTGACCGATCAGGATCCTATCGCAGCCATTCCTCTCCTTCAACGAGCGGAATGGAATGTGCAGATTGCCATCGCTCGATTTTTCGATGGGGAACCCATCACCGACCCTGTGGCCGAAGCCCGCGCTCAACTGCCCTCTACGTCGGCAAGACGCACTGCTAACCTACAATATGAATCTATGCTTGCTAGCACACGGCCTTCTGCCTCCCGGACAAATCCAGACGACGTAGTCGAAAGGGTCGACACTTCTACCGCAAATGAAACTCACTACCGCCCCTCCTTCCTCTTCTCCCTCATCTTCACGCCATTCAACATCATGTACCGGGTGTTAAGCACGGTTCTTTCTCCTTTTGGATTCCTCGTCCCCTCATTCCTCTCACGTCTGTTCACTCGACTTATATACCAACAGTCGAGACCCATACGCAGAGCGTTACCCCCGGGAGAAAACACAAGAAGATTCATCCGGGAATTGAGTGAAGAGTACGGAGAAAACACACTGCCATTCGCCGAGACTGGGTTCAACTTGACGCTGGACAATGCCAAAAGGGATCTGAAATTCATTCTCGTGGTGTTGCTGTCCCCAAGCCATGACGAAAACCACACGTGGGTTCGAGACACATTGCTTTCTAGCCAATTCAGAACTTTCCTCGAGTCTCATAGAGACGAGATGATTCTCTGGGGTGGGAATGTTCGAGACTCGGAAGCATATCAGGTGTCCAGTAGCCTACAGTGTACCAAGTTTCCTTTTGTGGCATTGGTCTGTCAAACCACAGAATCCGGCTCGTCAAATATGACTGTCATTATGCGAGCCGCAGGACCAACACCGGTCTCAGAGCTAGTTGCGAAGATGGGCACAGCTATGACTTCGCACCAGGCGCAACTAGGAGCCGCTAGAGCTCAGCGTGCAGAGCAACAGGCGTCTCGAAACCTTCGACAGGAACAAGACTCCGCGTACGAACGGTCGCTTGCTCAAGATCGTGAGCGTGCTCGTCAGAGACGAGAACAGCAGGAAGCTGCTGAACGGGCCGAACGGGAGGCCAGAGAACTCGCACAGGCGGCAGAGAAGAAGAAACAGAACATGGAACAGTGGAAGCAATGGCGTGCTCAATCTCTCCCAGATGAGCCCGCAGCGGACGTCAAAGACGCTATTAGGATCAGCATTCGCATGGCAACTGGGGAGAGGGTGATTCGGAAGTTTCGAGCCGACGCGGATCTGGAAGAATTGTATGCATTCGTCGAATGCTACGACATTGCCAAGGGTTCTGATGGGGAATCTCCTGAGGCACGTGAAAAAGGAGTTGAAGAGCCGTCGAATTACGAACATCAATATAGGTTTCGACTAGTTTCACCCATGCCGCGGACCGTGTTTGAATTGGAGAAGGGCGGCTCGGTGGGCGAACGAATCGGCAGGGGAGCAAACCTGATAGTTGAGCCCATCACCGAGGATGACTCTGGAGATGAGTCGGACGAATGATCACGACCATGCTCTGTGAGCATCACTGCATCTGAGATAGACACAGATATTGGAGCGCCATATTGAATGATACCAATTGACCCCTCTGCCCATTGAAAGGTTGAATGTGGAGTTCACACAGGAGATGGAGATATCTGTCCAAGTCGGAGTACTCCATAATTACGGGCTGATATCGTCCCCCACACAGGAGCTACGTCTTGGTTGAGGCTTGCTGGTATCTACCTGACTACCAGACAACCACCTACCTAGGTAGGTTGGTGCGTAAGACTCCCGTGGACAGGATGACTCGTTTATTGAGAAGGGTGGCCGCAGGGCAATCGGAGTATTACCAGTGGGGTAAAGGGGTCCAAGGAATGGGATGGACAAGAGGAGTTTGGTTTTGACCCACCTTGTCTTGGAACTATTCTCCCTCTCAGTCGATTGGGCCAGTGCCGCTCTGAGGGCCCTGGTTGGGACGGAAGCGAAGTCGGACATACTGAGTACGAAGCAGAACTCAATGGTGAAGGGGGAGAGAGGTTGATACGGAATATCAAAGCACAGACTATCGATCCTACATACCAAAACGCGCTTGGATCGAGAGCGGGGCATTGTTTACCTCTACAGCGCCCTAACATGTAGTTTCTGTACGCTCATCAAATGGGTATCAGAGGCTCAACAGAGTACTCCGTACATCATGCAATGATGGGGCAGGCCCTGCTCAGTAACGGTGGAGGCGCAGATGGACAAGGACATGGACACGGCGATAAGATGGCGAACATGTGGAC
>Ga0105239_10005988_pt1 | contig 14149 bp, 13 predicted proteins | sample KBSC44metaG_FD_92761 | JGI IMG/M metagenome (GOLD analysis project Ga0105239, IMG submission 92761) | Corn rhizosphere microbial communities from Kellogg Biological Station, Michigan, USA - KBS C4-4 metaG | ecosystem: Host-associated > Plants > Roots > Rhizosphere > Soil | place: Michigan, USA... | reverse complement strand
TTGTCTTATTTGTTTTGCATCACAAACCTACATACATTTGCTATACAAAGTATAGAACTATACTGCTGTATAGCACTATACTACAGTATAGGAGGATTACAAAATGAAGAAAGACCCAAAAGATCACGCACAATGTACCGGCATGTTAAGACCGGTACGCGATGCATTGGATATACTCAATGGCAAATGGAAGCTGCCCATCATCATTGCACTTAGTTTTGGTGAGAAGCGTTTCAGTGAAATTGGCAAAGACATAGAGGGCATTACCGACAGAATGCTATCGAAAGAATTACGCGACCTGGAATTAAACGGACTGGTAAAGCGTACAGTAGAAGAGTCATATCCCGTTAAGGTCACGTATGCCTTAACAACTTACAGCGAAACACTGGAAGAAGTGATTCAGGCGCTTGCACGATGGGGCACCATGCACAGAAACAAGATCCAGAAAGAATGTCTTACGCATAAAAAGAAGAAAGCAGAGGTGTAGGATTTTTTAACTTCTTTCATTTATCTGCACCTGATAAAGATCATCGCAAAGAATTTACGCGGCGAAGAACTGTAAACAAAACTTCATCAGGTGCTGGGCGCCGAATGATGATCATTCTCACCAAACACCCTGAAATATATTCTGAATATTTAATATGCACTGCTCCCCGCGAATAGGGGTTCCTGGTTGGCTAATGTTTTATCTATTAGAAAGTCTTCAAAAGAACCCCATAATTGAAACCTCATATAAGAAAAATGTTATTTAAATAGCTGAAAAATTGATATGTATCAATTAGATAGCTTCCCCGAAATTTCTAATGCAATTATAAACCACTCTTTTATATTTTTATGGCAGAACCTTCGGGGAATCTTTCTTTTCAAAAATGTGCTTTACCCGGTTACAAAAACAGAACCGGCGTTTACTATTAATAACGGAGTATGACCAAGGGCAAAAAGTATTCTGATGCAGAATTAATTGCTGCTATCGGAATGGGGGATGATCTTAACAGCGCCATCTATTTCATTTACGAACAGTATTCCGGTACAATCAGTTCTTTTATAATGGCTAATAGCGGAACTCCGCAGGATGCCGAAGATATATTTCAGGAAACAGTGGTAACATTCATTGATCTTGTAAAAAAAGAAAAGTTCAGAGGCGAAGCCGCTGTAAAAACTTTTCTCGTTGCCATTGCCCGTAATATGTGGTTAAATGAACTGAAGAAAAAAGAACGCTCCGGCGTTCGCGAACAGGTTTTCGAAAAAAGCAGGGATACCAGTGAAATAGACGTAAGCCATCACATTGCAGATCGCGAAATAAAACAACAGTTTCGTGAAGTGCTGAACAAGCTCGGCGAGCCCTGCCGGAAAATTCTTACGCTTTATTATTATGAGAATCTTTCAATGAAAGATATGCTCAGCCATCTGCCATATGAAAATGAACAGGTGGTTCGGAATAAAAAATATAAATGCCTGCAGCAACTGACGGGGTTGTTTAAACAAAATCCCCTTTTTGCAAGGCTGGTAGACCAAAACCTAAGATAATACTATGGAAAGCAGGTACGAACATTTGCTGGTAAATTACCTCGATCGTACGCTCGAAGAAAGCGAAATGAGGGAAATTGAAGAACTGATCAATACCGATATGGAGGTACGCAACCAGTGGCAGTTTATGCAGCTGGCGGTACAGGCCGTTGAATATGCATCACTGAACGATCAGGTTGCAGCGGTTAAAGACCAGTTCAGAACAATTCATCCTCTCGAGGTCATCAGTGAACCACGTAAAGGTGTTCGTGTAATGATGCGCAATGTTTACAAGGTTGCTGCCTGTTTGCTTTTCCTGGTAATTGCTGCTGCGGGATATAAATATATTTCCACCAGCGCAACTCAGGTGTATAAAGAATCGTTTATACCTTATACATTAGGCACAAGCCGTGGAAGCAATGCCATAAATGAAATAGAACAAGCTTATCGCAATAAAAACTGGAAACAGGTGTTGACGGCATTTGATAATGCCACTCAAAAAGACAACAAAGCCCTGTTTTTAGCCGGTATGGCAAATATGCAGTTGCAGCAATATGCTGCAGCAGGTAAACTGTTCCAACAGGTATTGGTGCATAATGCACAAGCGGGTGATGATTATTTTCAGGATGAAGCACAATACTATCTGGCTATGAGTTACCTCGCAAATAATCAGACAAAAGAAGCCTTAACCATATTACAGCAAATACGCACTAACAAAAACCATTTATATAACCGGCAAGCCAGTCAAATTTCATCTGCTGACTTACGTATTCTGGCGTTTAAATCGGGCAAGTAGTTGAAAATCACCTAAGAAACACTGCCTTTATTTTTTTGAAAAATAATTCGATTTTCCGGTTACGTTACCTTTTCCTGCTTTTACTAATTAATAGATGCAGTTCTTTCAAATAGTTTAGTATAATAAGCTTTCCCAAACAAAGGATAAGCTCATTACATATTCTTAGTTAAAACCTAAGCATTCGTTGATATTGAAACCATGGCATGGAAGCCTGAGTGGCGATTCACGACTACGACAGAGAAACCTGAATGGTCATTCTTTACGGATATGCTTGATGTTCGTGAGGATTCGAGTCATGGCATGGAAGCCTGAGTAGCGGTTTACGACCACGACAGAGAAACCCGCATGGTTCTCAACGGATGACATTAAATGATGTTGATGAAGATCTGAATCATGATATGGAAGCCTGAGTGGCGTTTAAACGACCACGACAGAGAAACCTGGATGATTACCGTCTTCAGAAACGATGTTCACAAAGATCGGATCATGATATGGAAGCCTGAGTGGCATTTATGACCACGACAGAGAAACCTGCGGATTCCATCTTTAGCGAACCAGAGCCTTTATAATGTTCGTGAAGATTTGAGCCATGGCAAGGAAGCCTGAGTGGCGTTTAACGACCACGGCAGAGAAACCAGCATGGCAACCTTTACGAACATCGATTACAATTGCATTTACATATTTTTTTGCCATTTTTTATTGTTCCCGGTTACATCGTTCTTTGTGATGAAGAAATCCGAAGGAGTTTGTTTTTGCAGCAGCAAATGATGATCTCTTGTCGGATATACCATTTTTCAAACCTATTCGTTATAAGGTTCAATTACCCCACTAAACCTTAAATCTAATCCCTTGAAAACCGTGATTTATCAAAATCACATAACCTTTCCTGTGATACGCGCCTGATCTCCCAAAGCAAAGAGTTTACCGGGTACCAGTCTGATAGCCCGCTGTCGGACAAGGTTCCCGGTTACTATTTAACAACGGCAACACATTAAAACAATCAACATATTCATTCGCCAGCTGGCGGGTGTAAACTTTAAAAGTCGACGTCATTGACCTCTAAGGATAACGCAGTTGAGCTGCCTAATCCGGAGTACACACATCAGAGCAATTTTAAAATCCGTATTTCTATGAGACTACGTCGACTTTTTTCATTTTTTAGTCCCGACACGCCATGTCGGGATAATTATTACTACTCCTGCCACCACCATAGCACCTATTACAAGCAACCACAGCCAATGCGACGAATGTGAGGTTATTACCGGCTGCGTATTTCCTATCAATATTAAATGAGCCCAGTAGTCGGGCGTTTTATGTAAGGCATTACTACGAATATAATCGAGTTTGGCTTGTTGTAATGCTTTTGATTTGGTATATCCCTTTTGCAGATATTTGTGAAACTGATGCAGTATAGCGGCCGTTGATTCATCATCAGCTTTCCACAAACTGTTTACAATGCTGGCGCAACCGGCATATGCAAATCCACGTGTAAGACTTAATACGCCTTCACTGCCTGCCAGTTGTCCGTTGCCTGTTTCACAAGCGCTGATGATGATCAAACGCGTGGCATCCATATTAAGGCTATATAATTCTTCAAGGTACAGTCCGTCTTCTGCCGGTATATGCGTATGCGGATAAAAAGCAATGAACGATGCCGCGCTATTACCCGTATCAGCAATTGCATGAGTAGCCAGATGTACTACCGGATATCGATTAATGTTTTTCAGAAATTGTTGTTTCGTAGCCTCACTGTCAATAAAATATTTTCCCGGTAAACCGGCAATTTCCGATCCTGATGCTGACAGCTGGTTCATGAAATTAAACTGAGGATGCGGGAACGGCATGCTTTTATGAACAAAGGGCGCAAATGCCAGTACCGAATAGGAGGGAGCCGGCTGTTTTTCCTGTGGTGCAGCAACTAAAAAACGTGCGGAAAACTGATAACTGATCTCCGTTGTTTCGAGTAATGTTTTTGACCCGTCTTTAATGGCAGGTAATGATTCGAAAGGAAGATAATACAATATATTTCCCGGTATAATGATCCATTCCTGTTTATCGCCCGCAAGGTCCTGCACGGGTTTTACCAGTTGCTGGTATAAGGACAGTGCCCACACGTCTCCCTTGAATTTTCTGCCACTTACTGTTGTTTTTAATGCAGTGAGCCAGTTAATAATATTTTGTTGCACATTGGCAAATGAATCTATTCCTGCATAACGGAATGATGATTTCGTAATTACAAACACATGCAGTTTGCCGGGCGTTGTATAAAAACTGATAACGGCCTGTTGCGGACCTATATTTTTACGTACAGCTTCAATACCGGGGTTTGATTCGCTGTATTTGAGTTTATAATAGGAACTGTTTTGTTCTATTTTATTCTGCACCTGTACCAGCGTGATCTCCTGCAGGGCTTTTTCTTTGGCGATGGCTTCCTGTGAAGCACTGTCCTGCGTTTGGTCGCTTTTGATACTCAGCCTTGCCAGGTTGTATTTGATATTTCTTTCCTGCTGTATCAACGTTTGATCGATACCCGGCATTTTTTGAAACGCTTTTTCTTTTAATCCGGCATACATTACAGTTGCTTTACTTCTTTCACCTGTTATGAATGCCTGTTCAAGATAACCATCTTGCGGATGCAGCGCATGCAATTGCAGACATACAGAAAAAGCCTGCTGAAAAGCCTGCTGACTGTTATTTTTCAAAAACAGTTTTGCATCATCTGTATCGTAACTTTTTTCAATGTAGCGCAATAGCGATATGGCACTTTCATAAGTAGCATGTGCCTCCTGCAGCCAGGCTTCTTTTTTTTGCGTGTTATACAGTTGCTCAAATGTCGTTGCTTTTTTCAGCAGCGCATCGAACATACGGAACGAAGTGAAGGTGCCGATAAAATTAACCGGGTTGCTATGAATATCACTGTTTTTGAAATGCCCGCTAAATACAATGATCGCCTGTTGTAACGCGTTCAGGGCTTTTTCATATTCCTGTTGCTCAACCAGCAGATCGGCTTCGTATAAAAGGTTGATGCCTGTATACGACTGGGCAGGATGTAATTTTTTTTGAGCACACCAGTATTTAAACCGGTTCAAATACCAGGCAGCAGAATCGTACCGGTGTAACTGCAGCTGTGTATGCGCTATTTCGTTGAATACACCCGGCAATTTATTGGGATTTACTCTTCGAAAGCAATCCAGCGCCTGTTTATAATTCCCCAAAGCATCCCAGGCAAGACCCATATTCATAAAGATCTGATTGGTAAATATGCCCCGCGAGCTGATCTTTTGATAAATACCGATCGCCTGATTATATAAACCGAGTTTGTAACACGAAGCGGCAATATTATTCTGAACATTTACTTCTCCCACCGGGTCAAATGTGTGCCGGCTGGCGAGTATCTCCAATGCCTGCGTAAAGTAATCCTGGCTTTGCAGATAGTTGCCATTTTCGTGGTATAGTACGCCCAGGTCGTTGAATAGCCTTTCTTTTTCATGTATGCCGGGAAAACGTTGCGATAAGGCTTCGGCTTCCAACATATAATAACTGGCCGAATCGAAATTGTTCAGGTGAAAATAAGCAGAACCGGTATTCATCCATACATCAAACAGCAGGGAATCGCTCCATGACTGATTCATGTTTTTTACCCTTTGCGCCTGCCGGTACGACTCTATGGCGCTTGAATAATTGTTATTTACATCAAGCAGAATGCCTTTGTTCAGGTATGAAAAAAATAATGTCGTGTCGGTAATGCCCTTTTCTTCAAGCTTATCAATCACCTGTTGAAATGTAGAAAGCGCAATGCTGTCGGTTGCATCTGTAGTGCTTGATAATTTAAATAATCTGCTGGCTTTATTATACAGCGCTTCAACATCTTTGGGTATACCGGTATCGCCGGTGTTATACGACAGGCATAACCATCCGGTCAATAATAAACATATATATAGATGTAAAAGCTTCAAAAATCAAATTTCAGACACCAAAGAAAAATTCCAAAAACCAAATCTAAAACCTAAACGTTAATTTTTTTGTTTTCCTTTTAGAATCCTGCAATTTGTTTCCTGTGATTTATCTCAATGAAGTTATTGGGCAAAACCGGCAATGATAAGCATTGGTGGACGAGGTCTGCCATTTACAACCTTGTAATTTAAGAAGTTGTTGTGTTTCGTCCTTACATCATTCATTACTGAAGCGGGAATATCCGATACTTTATTATAATACACCATTTGAACCTTTATTTTCTGCAGCGATTTGCCGCTGTTATCATTCAGACGGTACTGAATAGTTTGAGTTATGGTAGCGCCATTGGCAGGAGTAGAAGAACCAAATGCTCCAGCAGCTACTGATTTCTTTAAATTGATAATACCACTGATGGTACGAACTTTTACACCATTACCGTTGGCCTGGCCCTTGGGTGGATCAACGTCGAACTGGCATTTGCTGTTACCGTTCCCTTGTCCGTTTCCATTGCTGCCGGGATAATCGGTATCGCCGCTGTTATCGCACACCGGTGGTGTATTCGGATTGGCGTTATAAATTGGGAATGCAAGCGTATCGTTGTTTTGCAAAACGTATACACTGTCTAAATAAGTAATGCCGCCTATTACAATCTGGGAAATGCACGTGTCGTGCGTTCCGTTTTTCACATAAGCAACATCATAGCGCTCACCTGTTTCACTTTGCGTAACATTAATAGTACCATTGTTAGGATCAAGAACCAATCCCTCCGGCCATGAAAACCACTTACCTGCGGCAGTATCATTCGAAGGACTTACAGTAAAGTCGTTGTTTGGGCCTTTGAATTTCGGGTATAAGATAGAATCGCCGTAGTCAGGCGGATTGCAACTTAATGAGTTTGTTCGTACAGTCGAGTCTCCGGGTGGGTTATTCGAAGTATCTTTTGGAGTATTAGATTTGCTGCACGCAAAAAATACTGTCAATGTTATGAACGACAACGATAAAAAACTGATACACCACTTGCTTTTCATGTAAAGTTCGGTTTGTTAACGCTGGCCTTTTCCAATTAGTCATCAAAATAGGGTACTTTACCGGCGTTTTCGAATAATTCAACGGTTCCGGCTAAACAAATATTCGTTTTTTAGCTAATAATTCAAGAATATTTATTTAGTTTTTATTTATATATTTGATTGTCAGGTATTTAAAATACATTAATAATAAATGTTACGCATCGGACTATTAAGGGAGGGTAAGATACCGGTAGATAACCGGGTAGCCCTCACGCCTGATCAATGCCAATGGATACATACCCATTTAAGTGGTGTACAAATCGTTGCCCGGCACTCACCACATCGGTGTTTTTCTGATGATGAATATAAAGAAGCCGGTGTTTCTGTTACCGATGATATCAGCAGTTGCGATGTATTGTTGGGTATAAAAGAGGTGCCGGCAGATGAACTGATTGCCGGTAAAACCTATCTCTTCTTTTCACATACCCGAAAAAAACAACCCTATAATCAGGCTTTATTCCGGACTATTCTTGATAAGCAAATTACATTAATTGATTATGAGTGTCTGGAACATGAAGATGGCCAGCGCATTCTGGGTTTTGGATTCTTTGCCGGAGTAGTAGGCGCACATAATGGCATGATGGCTTACGGAAACCGTACCGGTTTATATCAGCTTGAACGGGTATTTAAACAGCATAGTTTTGCGCGGCTGATCCATACTTATTTCGGACTTCGGTTGCCCAATGTAAAGATCGCTGTAACTGGCAGCGGCCGTGTTGCCCATGGCATTCTTGAAATTATGAATCTGCTCGGTGTGCTGGAAGTAGAGCCTGATGAATATCTTGAAAGAAAATTCACCTATCCTGTATATACGCAACTAAAGGGCCCCGATCTGTATAAAAACAAAATAACACATTCCTATAACCGCGAAGAGTTTCATGCATCACCCTGGAAATACGGCTGTACGTTTTTGCCATATGCGCGGGAAACGGATATTTTAATGAATGGAATATTCTGGGATGAAGCGGCTCCGCGACTGTTTGAAAGATCGGATATAAACGATGCCTTTACCATTCAAACCATTGCCGATATAACCGATGATGCCAATGGTTCCGTACCAATAAACCTCGGCGATCAGAGTATTACAGATCCTGTATATGGCGTTCACCGGCAAACGTTTGAAAAAACGGCCCCTTATCTGCCCGGCAGTATCGATGTAATGGCTGTTGGTAATCTGCCCAATGAATTACCCCGCGATGCCAGCCGTTACTTTGGTGAGCAGCTTATTAAATATGTGCTGGAAGATGTAGTAAATAATCCCGCTGCACCGGTAATTGAACGTGCCACCATGGTAAAAAAAGGAGAGCTCACACCCCGTTATGAGTATTTAAAAGAATACGCGGGTGTTTAATGGTTGCAGGTTGCATGTTACAGGTTACAACGCTTATGCCCGATCTCTGAAACCTGAAATGGAAATTATAAATAGAGGTAATAATCCTTCATTAACTCAACAAAATCTTCAGTATAAGAGCCATCGTCCTTTTGTATTATCAGATCAAAGGCAGGCGCAAAATCTTCGCGGCTGCGGCTGTAATGTAATATAGCCCTGAAATAAGGATGCCGGTGGCTTTGTTTGATGAACAGTTTTTCTGTAAGAAAAAAATGCTGAAGTGAAGCCAGCTTGTTGAAGTATTCCCACCGGTGATAAGGCAGCAAAATACCAAATGCGCCATGTGACTGCAGGTTATTGGCAATAACAGAAAGTAGTTCATCGAGCGTTAACAGTTTGCTGTGTTTTGCTATCTGCTCGCGCTCATCTTCTGAATGCAGATCATCTTCAAAAAAAGGTGGATTGGCAATAATGAAATCATATTTGATGGGAAATGCGTAAGTACGCGTGTCGCCTGGAAAAACCTTCAGACGTTCTTTCCATGTATTCTGACTGATATTTTCCTTTGCCTGTTTATATGAAGCGAGATCTATTTCAATGCCATGAATTTCTGCATGGGAGCGTTGCGCCATCATCATCATTAATAAACCTGTTCCGGTACCAATGTCCAGTACTGTTGTGTATTCTGGTATTTTGGCCGAAAACCAGGCGCCCAGTATACTGGCATCTGTGCAAACTTTCATAGCACACTGGTCCTGATGAATCGTAAATTGCTTGAACTTAAAATATGGGTTTGGCATGGTTGGTTTGTTGTTTGTAGTTTGATGTCTCTTTACTTCGTATACTTTACTGCAATTAAACTACAATATTTCTAAATAAAGTTAACAATCCCAAAGCGCGGCAGCAACCACAAACATCAAACAATAAACTTCAAACTGTATATTACCATTCTGCCCGCGCTGTAGGACTTACCGACAGATCAGTAAATTCTCCTTTTAAGTATTTATAATACCCTGTAATGCCAATCATGGCAGCATTATCAGTACAATACTGAAAGGCCGGAATAAAAGTGTGCCAGTTATATTTCTCACCCATTTCAGTTAGTGCTTTGCGCAAACCACTATTGGCCGATACGCCACCCGCAATGCAAACATTTTTTATACCCGTTTCAAGCGAGGCTGTTTTCAGTTTATTTAATAAGATAGAAATAATGCGATGTTGAATTGAAGCACAAATATCAGCCAGGTTATCTGTAATAAATGTGCAGTTGGTAGCGGTATGTTCCTGCAGAAAATACAGAATGGCTGTTTTTAAACCGCTGAAGCTGAAGTTCAATCCCGGTATTTGGGGTTCGGGAAATTTAAAGCGGTTAGGATCGCCCTGTTGTGCATATTTATCAATTAACGGACCGCCGGGATAGGGGAGCCCGAGTAATTTGGCCGATTTATCAAATGCTTCGCCTGCGGCATCGTCCATTGTTTCACCAATCACTTTTAGTGAATCGGGTGATTCACACAGTACGATCTGTGTATGGCCGCCGCTTACTGTTAAGCATAAAAAAGGAAATGCCGGTTTGGGATCTTCAATCAGATTGGCCAGTACATGCGCCTGCATATGATGCACGGCAATTAACGGAACGTTCAATGCCAGCGCCAGTGATTTGGCAAACTGTGCACCTACCAGCAGAGAGCCGATCAAACCCGGCGCCTGAGTGAATGCAATAGCATTTACTGTTGACAGCGCGTCTTTCGGAGCCATGGAAGGGAAAGCTGTTTGCAGGGCCGCATGAACCACGGGTACAATATTCTGCATATGGGCCCGTGAAGCCAGTTCAGGCACTACGCCTCCGTACTTTTCATGAATGGTTTGATTGGCAATGTAATTCGAAAGAATAACGCCATCGCGGCATATTGCTGCCGCTGTTTCATCGCAGGATGATTCTATTGCTAATATCGTTGTGCTCACGCCGCAAAGGTAAGGCAACGATGCCTTACTTACTCCTGATAGCCACTACAGGGTCCATACGTGCGGCAATGGAAGCCGGAATAATACCTGCCAGTACCCCTACAATGATACAAATGGAAACGGCCAGTATTAAAATTTTCGGAGCTATGAAAACGGTAAACCCAAAGATAGCGGTGGAAGCGAGTGTTAGTCCGAATACTACGATAAGACCCAACAGGCCACCCATGATGCAAAGGAAGGCTGACTCCAGCAAAAACTCGGTAAGTATAACAGACCGCTTGGCGCCAATAGCTTTTTTCAATCCGATCTGTGATGTGCGTTCCCGAACGGTTACAAACATAATATTTGCTACGCCAAACATTCCTACAATCAGCGACAGTACGGCAATGGCCCAGCCGCCTTCATTGATGCCGCCGAAGATCTGGCTGGCAAAACTGCTAAATGCATCGATATCATTAAGGGCAAAATTATCTTCCTGAGTGGGTTTTAATTTTCTGATGGAACGCATGGCGCCTGCCAACTCATCGCGCAATTGCGCCATGGGCATCGATTCTTTACCCTGTACCATTATGATGGGGTTGCTGCTTTTTTCACGCACCATCTCTTTCATAAACCCAAATGGCATCAGAATGCTATTGTCGTACTCCCATCCGCCTACAAAACTCTTCCCCTGTTTTTTGATCAGTCCAACTACCAGCGCCCGTTTGCCTGCTTTAAGGACAATGGTTTTTCCAGGTGCTTTTTCTGCTTTGCCAAACAGGGTTTCGGCAACAGTATATCCCATTACAACTACACCGGCCGAATAGTCGTAATCGGCTGGTAGCAGGTAACGGCCCTGTTCAATATCTACCGGCTGAATATTTACAAATTCATCGGTAATGCCGTAATAATTAACGCCGGAAACCACATCTTCACCATAACCTACGTAGCTATTGGTATTAATATTGAATGCAATGTTGGCTGCTGCGGGAACTTTTTGCTTTAGTAAAAGCATTTCTTCGTAAGAAGGCGAAGGGCGTTTTTCATAAGTCCACCAGGGCTTATTAGGACCGCCACCATATTCCCATTTATCGATGTATACGGTATTTGTACCCAGGGCCTTGATATCTTTTTGTACCTGAAATTCGAGACTGTCTACCGTTGCCAGTACGCTGATGATACAAAAAATGCCAAATGCCACACCCGTAAGTGAGAGCAGGGTGCGTATTTTGTGCGATTTAAATTCCTGCCAGGTTAAGTTAAGGCTGCTACCCAGTATTTCCAGAACACGGCGCATAAATCAATTTGAAAATTTGAAAATTAGCTAATTTGAAAATTAGCAAATGTGTAAACGTGCAAAGGCGAAATTGTGCTAATAGGTCATCTGACTATTTAAAGGGTTTTTGGGCTTCATTTTCAAATTTGAAAATTAGCACATTTTCGAATTAGAATTCAAACTGTTGCACCCCCGGATCATTCAACACATGATCGATAAATCTCTTATGATTCTTTTTTGAGCCTTCTGTTTCCCAGATAGAAGTAATGATATTATTGCTACGGCTTTGGTTACCCTTTTTTATTGCAAGATGATATTGCTTTAATAATGCCCGGTATTGGTCTAACACCTGATCGTGATAGGGACAAACAATCTTATACGTATGTGCGCAGTTGATTTTTCCGATCCATTCTTCCAAAGCTGTAAAGCCATATAAAATCAATACAAGAATCCCGGAAAGAATAAGACACAGGTATTCATAACCGGCGCCAACACCTATTCCCAATGCAGCCGTTAGCCAGATAGTAGCTGCCGTAGTAACTCCGTTAATACCCGTGCTGGTATCTTTGAATATCACCCCGGCGCCAACAAAGCCAACACCGGTAACAATATTCGAGGCAATACGGTCGGGCGAACCGGGCATCCCGATTACTTTTGAAAATAAAGTGAACAGGGCAGAACCCATGCAGATCAGCATCAGCGTACGTAAACCGGCCGATTTATTATGGTATTCTCTTTCTGCCCCAATAATACCGCCGATTAAAACAGAAATGACCAGTTTAATAACGATGTCCCAGTTTACTGTCATTGGTTAATTAGTTAACAGGTTGATAAGTTAACAGGTTGATAGGTTGACAAGTTAATAAGATAATAAGTTAATAAGTTTGCGTGAAATTTTTAGACCGTCAACTTATTAACCTATCAACTTATTAACATAAAACTAATGTTTACAATCGAAAACCAGCAGGTAAAAGCCGTTATCAATGCCAAAGGAGCAGAGCTGACCCAATTAATTCATAAAGGCCATGATCTCGATTATATGTGGAACGGTGACCCTGCTTTCTGGGCGAAACATTCGCCCATATTGTTTCCTATTGTAGGTACCCTGAAAAATAATACTTATTTCCATCAGGGGCAGCAGTACCAGTTGCCGCGTCACGGCTTTGCACGCGATAAACAGTTTGCCGTAGAAGAGCAAACCGGCGATGCCATAACCTTTTTATTGCGCGACGATGAAGAATCCAGAAAGGTATATCCCTTTGCTTTTGAATTTCGCATAAGATATTCCCTGTATGAAAGCTCACTGGCGGTAGCGTATTCCGTAAACAATAGCGGTAAAGAAGATCTGTACTTTTCAGTAGGGGCGCACCCGGCTTTTAAAATACCGCTGGTACAGGGAACACAGTACACCGATTATTATTTACAGTTTGATCAGGAAGAAAACGCTCCCCGCTGGCCCATTTCGCCGGATGGCTTAATTGAAACAGCACCGCTGCCGCTATTACAGAATACCAACCGGCTTAACCTGTCGAAAGACTTATTCCTGAAAGACGCGCTGGTATTAAAGGGACTCGGTTCTACCATTGTTTCCATGCGATCAGATAAAACGCCACGTGGCTTCCGGTTCGATTTTCCGGGATTTCCTTTCATGGGTATCTGGGCCGCCAAAAACGCCGATTTTGTTTGTATAGAGCCCTGGTGCGGTATTGCCGATAGCGTAGCAACCAACCAACAGTTGACAGATAAAGAGGGGATCAATAAACTCGCGTCCTGTGAAGTATTTACGAGAACCTGGACGGTGACGTTGTTCTGAGGCTGGCTTTCTCTTCACAAAACCCTTTCCCAAAAACACTGATAAATCGTACCTTTGCGCGGCGAAATTCTGTCAGACCGGGTAATTCTTCAAGGATTAACTCGCCCTGACTGATAAGCTTGATAAACAATGAAATACAATAACGAAATTCATAAACGCCGCACTTTTGCCATTATATCGCACCCCGATGCCGGTAAAACTACCCTTACCGAGAAATTCCTGCTGTTCGGGGGCGCCATTCAAACAGCTGGTGCGGTGAAAAGTAATAAGATCAAAAAGCACGCGACCAGCGACTTTATGGAAATCGAGCGGCAGAGGGGTATCTCGGTAGCCACTTCGGTAATGAGCTTCGAATACAAAAACACACTCATTAACCTGCTCGATACCCCTGGTCACAAAGACTTTGCAGAAGATACCTATCGCACATTGACCGCCGTTGACAGCGTTATCCTTGTTATCGACA
>Ga0105239_10005987_pt1 | contig 14150 bp, 7 predicted proteins | sample KBSC44metaG_FD_92761 | JGI IMG/M metagenome (GOLD analysis project Ga0105239, IMG submission 92761) | Corn rhizosphere microbial communities from Kellogg Biological Station, Michigan, USA - KBS C4-4 metaG | ecosystem: Host-associated > Plants > Roots > Rhizosphere > Soil | place: Michigan, USA... | reverse complement strand
TTCTATCTACCCATCTATCAGCGAGAGATGATGCGATGTTTTCTCCTGTCCTGTCGAGACTCGAGATTGGCCTGCAAGCGGCAAGCGCGATATGATTCGATATTTTGGTGCATATCCATTTCCATATCCATTTCCATTTCCATTTCCATTTCCATTTCCATTTCCATTTGAACTTGAACTTGAACGAATAACAACAGGGCTATTCCCAACGATGTGTTCTGCTCCACTGGGGTTGAGTGCACTGTGTGAGGGAGAGGATGCGGAATGAAAACTAATCATCCGACATCGAATGATTGTCACGAATTACTCCGTGGGGTGGGTGGAATGTTTTGAACTATTATTATCGGCAGACCAAGCCTACAAGTATACAAGTACCTAGAATCACATAGGTTGAAAAGGACACACCTGACGAATCACATTATCAACTCAAGGCTCACTGGCTGTCTCCCATCCTGTTTGCTTTATTCAACTCAAGCCTCGTCGACCAGCCTGTCGACACCCGAGGGAGACGCATCATCGACGGCCAAACTGTTAGGAGTCGTCTTCGATCAAGAAATGCGATGGAAGGATCACGTCCAGCGATGGCCGAGCCGCCGAGCCATATTAATTAATATCAATTAATGAAAAGTGACTAGATACTCCGTACCGACAGCCCACGTTTCGTGCGTACTGTACCTCAACTTCGTCAAGGATATCATGTACTGTCTAACCACCATGTCCTCAATTTGAAGTGTGCTAGCTTTTCCAAATTCGAAGTCGAAATTGATGAGAACCAGGAATGTGCACAGTCATAGTAGCTGCCCAACGATGCGGGACCCCATTACCAAGGGTTGAGTAGAGCTTCATAGCTCCCTTTTTAACCGTGCAATCAATCCGTAGCCCTATTCCTAGCCTGTTTGCATATGCTCAAAATCAACGACCCATCGAACCCGTTCATCGACGTCACTTCGCACCCTTTCAAAACTAATCTTACGCCCGCTCTTCGCAAGGAGCTCGTCTCTCTCCTTTGCACTCATTTGCTCTACCCTATAGTGCGCCACCATCCATTCCCTCACCATTTCTGATCCACACAGGTAACTCATCACAGCCGCGATCGTCTCTGGGCGTCTCGGCATCTGTCTCACGACCGGGACGCGCCTCCACCAGACTATAGTAACAATCAAAATGAGCAACATCAATCCCGTGATGGTGATGGAGATGTACGAGCATGCCAGGAATGATTCGCGTGTTTGCGAATCAGTGAACAAGACACCGCCGGCAACAAGGATGTTAAAGTCACTCAGACACGCGACCATGCTTACCGCCGTTTGCCACGCCATATGACTATTCGAGTGCCGGAGCAAGTGATAAATGCAGATCGGGAGGTTTGACCAACAGGTTCCATTCAACGGCAGTGATATAGTGGTCTCCAGTCTGCTGTCTTGCTTGGCGAGCCGACGATAAGGCTCTGTAATACGGACGATGCGCTCGATGTTCTTGAATTGGACGTCTGCCAGTGCGGCTAGGCCGACCACGATCAGCTTCGGCAGGATACCCTGCGACGAAAAGAACAGGTTGAAAGTGGAGAAGCTGGAGTCTAAATAGTACGCGAGGAAAACGCCAAGCAGTGCAATGAGGCTGAAAAGGCAGCCGCCGTATGTCAGTACGGTTGCGAGTTTTAGTGGGATGAGATACTGCTTTGCCGACAACCTTTTAGGAGGATGCTCCGAGTGCCCAGTGAGGTCGGCCTGGCCTACAAGTCCGTGACGTGGCTGACCGGTTCGCGGGTCTTGATGGCGGGCAAGCCAGAAACGATGATTTTCTAGACAAGCCGCGAATGTTTGTTCGTCGGCGTCGGGGTCGATGCTAAGCATGTCTCGGAGCAAAGGCTCATGGTTCAACATTGCTGCAACCGCCGCTATGGATGACGGATTTGCAGGGAGAGCCAGCGAGATTCGGGCGGTCATATAGATTAACACAACGACAAGGCAAGCCCCAATCGCAAGCAGCCCTTCGACCGATCGGATGACCCTGAGATTGACTATCCAGACCGGGTCACATCGCAGTTTCACTCCGTTGATCTGGCATACATCTGTGGTTCTGACGCTCATCGCCGTCGATGCCAGGGGTGGAGCGACGCTCACAATGACGTACATGATGATGGACCAGAGCGGAAGCAGCCGGCCATTGGTTGCGGATCTCAATACATCCAGCGTGAGTGAAGACCGCAGGTACTGAGCCTGGACCGAAGACGCCGATGGCGCGCCGGCGGCGGTCTGGATCTGCTGAAACGGCTCGACCGTCTTCAACGCAGAGATGATTATTTCGTAAACGGCCTTGATGATCACAGCGACCAATGGGGCGAGGAAAAGAGCTTGGAAATACGTCGTAGACGTGAAATTTTCTGAAACGACCACCTCATCCTGCGTCAGTCGGAGCGGTGTTGCAGTTGGCGCAGCAATCGCTGTTGTATCAGTCTCTGCTGTGCCAGTCTTCGTCGACTGAATGGAGATCTCACTGTCCGTGGGGCTGGAGTCTGTTACCGCGGGCGTTTGAGGTACGGACGCCGTGGTAGGATTAGCAACATAGGCGGTTGATTCTACCTGGACCTTTGACGTTGACGGAGCTGAAGTTGGTTCTGGCGTGCGAGTGGCAATGACCATCTGGTAAGTGTACAGCAAATGGCACTCAATGTCGGTCGTGTATGATATCGTCAAGCTCGCGCTATCAAGGAGAATCATACCGAGGGGAGGACAGAAGTAGTCCCATTCTGTCACTGTTGTACTCGTGCAACCCGCGGTGAGTTCGAAGTTTCCGGTTACCCCCGAAAGATACGGTGTTGGTCGACACGTGTTGGACGTCCACTTGACCTCCTCCTTGCTGTCCGTGATACTGTAGTAGCTGAGACGCCATTCACTGAAATACGCCTGCAAAGAGGCGGGAAGGTGAGCAGTCGACGCTGCAAACACATTCGAAAACTCGGTGCAGATGTCGTCGTAGCGAGACTCCAGGCTCGACAGTTTTGACGAGTAGGTCACCGCATCATCGCACCAGATGGTGGAAGTACTTGTGCTGTCTTGTCTCTTGATTACCTCAGACAGGCCGCGGCTGGAAACGGCCGACTCTGATAGCTTGGGCGAGGGTCGCAGGAGGCGCTCAATAAGGCCAATCGAGAGTGCAAATAGTGACAGAAACACCACGAGTGAGGGCAGCCTCAGGATAACAGGCTTATAACGAGGACTCTCTCTCCCTATCAACATCTTGTCCATCTAATGCCGTATGTCAAAGTCTCCGTTGTATACTTCATATATGTAGCTTATATGAACAAGAAACTCTCAACAATAAGTAATGGTCGCGGAAAGTTAAATTTAAGTTGTGTATAAAAACGTGCATGAGGAGTGTTGAAGAGACCAGGGTCCGATTCTATGGATGAAGACTGCTTCTAAGTCTCGGTCAAAGAAAACGACAGAGACATAGATTCGGTGTTGCATCTAGCGAGGTCCCATGTGGAAGCTGCTGCAAACGAACTTGACTTTCTAATATTAGTGCAAAGGGAGTTGCGAAGGTGTTGACTAAATCAGAGTATCCACAGACGACTTGGGACAGCTGTTTATTCGTGCCGGCGGCGCCGACATTGCAACAAGGTACTGTAGGGCAGATCTAGCAGAGTTGCTCGATTAAAGGGTTCGCTTGGGCGCTTTGTGAAGCACTCACTTACAATATGGTGCGGCCCTTTGAAACGTCGTTAGTACAGGTAATCCAACGATATGTAAGGTGTATCTGACGGTTGTTTGCCGAGAACTGACCGGACTAGATGAACATGCAGAGGAACGACTATTCCGTAATTACCGCCATTTGATCTTCGCCAAATTGCGAACAGCATCATTGATATGATCCTTGAAAGTCCAGGGGTGCAAGATGGGAGTGCGACAGCGTTCAGGGGAGCGCTCGCGGTGTTTTGTATTCCCGCCCACCCTTCATTGTCACATCGCGCATTTTGATAGGAGGCGCCTAACCAAGTAGTTCAAGCGGATTAGAAAGAGGGCCGGGTTAGGATCCCCCAGTATCTTGAACGGGTCCTATCGTCTAAAGTTGACGAAAGTTGGTGTTATGAAATGAAGAGGAAGAAAGAAGACCAAGTGCTTAGATCGACCTCAGGGAGCGGAAGGTGAGCTGAGGGTGAGCACAGCGGCGAGCGGCTAATCAAAAAGAGGCTTCGAAGGACAGGTTTTTCGTCGGAGACTATCTTTGCAATATGTATTACTTGGCTACTAAACTCGTTACTGACATAGTTTACAGCTTACCTAATTATCCCTCCACCAGCCCTCCATCAATTGTGTGATATATATATTATACTTCCGAAGCAAACCCGACCAGAAGACAACAGAACGCAATAAGTCGCTTAACTCAGTTGGTTAGAGTGTAAGCCTTCCCCCCCTGGGAGATCCTTCAGCCAGCTGGACAAAATAATTCTAACAACCAACCAGGTGGTGCTAATAACGCCAAAGTCGCGAGTTCGACCCTCGTAGTGACTATTGAAAACGTCTCCCCTTCGGTGGGGCCCTTGTCCTTTTTGCCCTGCCCTTATCTGTGGCTTCGAGGATGACAAGTTTCTCCCCCTCTTTTTTTTACCGGGGATCGAAAATTGTGGGCGCAGCGTGGGTGACGGATGGAATACAAGAAACTCGAATTCAATTCGCTGAGGCGTGAGCAGATAGGTATTATGAAAGCCGGTGTTAACTTTTTTTCAGATTCAATATTTCCCTATCCCGCTCTCTAGCTTCCCGGGGAAGATATAATTCTACATCAAACAGGGGCACGCAGCACATACGTGTTTGTTTGTAAAGACAAATCGACCAACCATGCAAGCACGCTGTGGCCAAGCCTTTACCTAGCTCTTCTTCTTCCCAATACTCGTGTCCACCGTACTGATGGCCCACGCGACCACGAACACGACGATCGCGCCGCCGAAGATGGTCAGTGGCTTTCGGAATGCTGCGGCGAAGGGATATTCATACGTGACCAGCACGGTGACATCCCTTGATTCGTCGACGACATTGTTTGCGGACAGTCTTAATTTCGTTCTTCCCAGAGTGTCCATGAATGTCTTGTGGAGGCTGTATTCAGCGTGCAATGCAGGCACACCGGTGCCGCCGTGAGTCTGGTATTTTACGTTCGTGGCACCTTCAGGGAGGAGAACCGAGAACTCTAGGCGCTCATACTGAATGCCTTCCTGCAGCTTTGGTCCTTCAATCAGCGGCACTGCCAGGATGTAGGTGTCGGCAGGAGTCTTCAACTTGCGCAGGAACGACGAGAGGGCGTTGTTCCAGCCGATTCGGAAACTGTATTTCCATCCACCAAACAGGGGGTATCGAGGCTTCAATTCGAGGAGGGCCTCGCGGGCATTGTTTGGCCTGAATCTCGATGTTGAGACGTTGCCGATATCGTCTGTGAAATAAGGATCCACACTTCCTGGTTTCAACGGCACCTTCAATTCTCGCAGGGCGGAGGTGCTTCCCTGCCCGGCATTAAGATAGAAGTTCTGGGTGCTCCAAGCGACGCGGGAGAAGTGGTTTGCGAGCGAAGCGCCGTCATGACGTAGCCAGTATCTCTCCTCGGTCGCGAGATTGCCGCCCCAGTGTGAAACTTCAATATCTCTTTCTAATAGACTGGCAACCAAGAGTGGCTTGTTGAATTCATAGCGCACGCTGACAGCGTAGGCCGTTCCTGGCGCAATCTTGGCGGTATCGTAGGTTCCATATGTGAGCGAAGAGCCTTGCTTCTCAGGATCCGCCGCCGATGTCAAACCTTGCGTCTTCGTATACTCAGGAACATCTGACGAGGGAAATTTGACCTTGGTCTTTTGCTTCAGAGTCTTGTAGACGGTGGGCAGATAGGCGGAGAAATCATAGGTGAGGTACTGCTTCTCGTCTTGCTTAATCGAGGCGGGAAGAGATGTCAAGGCACCGAGAATGTTGTAAGATATCGAGAGGGTGATTTTGGCCTTTGGTGCCAGAGGTTCGGGGAAGTGAATGACATAGTACTGCGTGGGACTGTTCTGTATCAGCACTTGGAAATGTTCCTCAACCATTCGGCGAATCCTCGACTTACAACGAGCGCTTCCCATCTTCACCCAGCACGCTAGATAGAATGACTATATTGGATTCCAGAGGCCCTTGGTCCGTTTTCTGCTTATCCCGGGCATCGAAGCCACTAACCTTGCCAATCAGGTCGTATTCGAAGGGCACGTAGTATTCCGACTGGGGAGCCTTGTCTGTATTTGTGACTAAAACGTTCACCGTCTCCCGGACGTATCCCTTGTCGAGGTTGATCGTCCGCACGACATTGGTGTTTTCGAGGACGGCGGGAGGCTTGAAGTCGCTCTTGAGTACCTGTTGCGTTTGCTGTCGGACAGTGAGGTTGGACTCCGCGATGGCGAGGCTGGACAGTAGGCCGAGAACCGTGCCTACCGTGGATGAGAACCTCATCCTTGCGAGCTGGTGGGTGACAAGACGACGGGGTAGTCGTGCTTTACTTGTCTCTGTTCTTTGAATGAAGCCAGCGTGGAGAAACCGCCCTCAAGGTGCATGCATCCCATAATTATTATGCGGAGTTCCCAATTCTGACGCCGGGAATCATAGGGTCGACCATAACTAGTCTAACGCAAGTGCTACGTCGAAACATATCTCTGATCGGTCCACCTTCCCCAAGTCTCCCACTGACATTCGACTCACCCTGATTGGCAGGAGAGCTTGTATTGAAACTACACTGAACGACGCAGTTGACCCGAAATCAGCAACAGGACGTCTGCGACGAGACGAGAACTCGACCACAAAGCGCAGGATGGCGTCGAAACTCGTGCCCCAGCTGGTCCGCACGGCATCGCGGAGCGCCGCCAAAGCTCCTCGACGACAGATCTTCCACCCCCGACAGTTCTCCTGCACACCCTCGTCACGGAGCGAGACCCTCTCAGTGGTAAGTGGTGGGAAATTTGGGAAAGTCATGGAGAGAATGGAAGAATGGGTGGGCTAACAACACGTGCGTGTGGCACAGCATCGCGACACGTCCTACAACAACCCCTCGATCCCCTTCAAATTCAACGAGACAAACCTACGGCTGATCGACGAGATCCTCAAGCGGTACCCGCCACAATACAAGAAGGCAGCGGTGATGCCGCTCCTCGACCTGGGGCAGCGCCAGCACGGGTTCACGTCGATCTCGGTGATGAACGAAGTGGCGCGGATGCTGGAGATGCCGCCGATGCGAGTCTACGAGGTGGCGACGTTCTACACGATGTACAACCGGACGCCCGTGGGCAAGTACTTCGTGCAGGTGTGCACGACGACGCCGTGCATGCTGGGCGGCTGCGGCAGCGACAAGATCATGAAGGCCTGCGAGGACTTCCTGGGCATCCACTCGGGCCAGATGACGGAGGACAAGATCTTCAGCTTGCTCGAGGTCGAGTGTCTGGGCGCCTGTGTCAATGCCCCGATGGTCCAGATCAATGATGACTATTATGAGGACCTGACGCCCGAGACGACCGTGCAGCTGCTGCAGGCGCTGAAGGATAGTGTGACGGTCAGTGGCTTTGATATGAGCAAGGTGCCTCGTCCCGGTCCACAGGTCTACGAGGGCCATCAGAGAGAGACGTGTGAGCCGAGGAAGGGCAAGACCACTCTTGTGGGCGAGCCGTATCACAGCAAGGACGTGATGAGGGCTGATGGAGAGCTGTGATTGTCGGGGGTTGGAAGAGGAAGAATCGAAGCAAGCCACCTATATCGGCGGGGGAACCTTTAGGAGGTGTGGAGACACAGGAAGCCTACCAAGAGGAAAGCCATGGAGGGAGCAGGCTTAGGGCTATTTGATACAAGTCCAGAGCAGTGCCTTGGAACCAAGTCAGTCAGCTAGCTCTCTACGTGCCTGCCCGGTTGCCTGCCTCTGAACCCCATGTTTTGTAAATATTAAAAAGATCGACTTTCGACCAAGACAGAAAGGCCAAAAGAACAACAATCCTAGGGTGAATAGGAAAGAATAAAGAAAGGAAAAAAAGGGAACCATCAGTAAAGAGCTCCAGGCATAGTTTCTTCCAAACCCGAAATTCGCTGGCTGCAAAGGGCTGCTGTGGAGTTAAGAGTGTATGCCTACACCTACACCCCGATGCCAGCCGACCTCCATTCCTCAGAAGTACCCATGATTGCACACTTTCGTTTCGTTCCAGTCCAATACAGTCTAGCACAGTCCAGTCCATGAGAGAGAGAAAAGTCCTTCATACCCAAGCCCGGGCACACCTCTCGTTGCCATTAACTCCTGATTTGCTATCAAATAGCTCATTTTCATTCTGTTTTTCTGATCCCCTCCCCCCCAATTTTTTAATCATCAAATTCTGGATATTTGTGTTTTCTGAACCTTCCTAGCCCACGTTTTGGCGGTAGCAGGTCGTCATCTTTCCCGGGGATTGTTGTTGTTGTTGGCAGCTGTTATGGGTCAAGATATGGATGCTCCTTCACAGGACGGTAGTTTTCAGACGTAAGAACCCCAAACCCCAACTTGGGATCTGATCCAGTCCACTTTTGGGAAATAGGGTCTCGAAAAAGCCGGACAATTCTGCTGGCAGAAGGTTATCTCTATCGAGCTGTGGAGTTCCCCACCCTCTCTCGATTCAACGGTGGTTGAAGGCTGGTGCGATCGTAGCTTACCAACCATGTGCCAAAGGCTGCACAGGCGATGCCGCCACTGGAGTGGTGTAGGCAGGAACCAAACCTGTGAAGGATGTTGGCGCATTATCCAAAGGCCCTCCACTCCAATAGCTCAATTCTTGCGCCTTCTTCTTTTGTTTCTTGAAAGCACTACTTGATTTATTCGCTGGAGGTCCGTTATAACCCGGCATTGCGATGTCAAAGTCTGGCCCGGGGGCCGGTAGACTTCCAGTTGCAGTTCCAGTTCCAGTTCCAGTTCCAGTTCCAGTGTGGTGGAAAGGAGGCCATAATCCCTTTACAGGTTCAGCCGCAATTGATTCGACAACATCTTCGGCTGCAAGGGGTGGGTCTGGCTCACCGGACGCATGACCTCCAAAGACGGGGACGGTCAATTGCCAGTCCATCGGGTCACCGCCTATTCGACTGGCATAAATCATGGTCCATGTGATGTCTCCCTCCCATTCTTTACCATTTGCTGGTTTTCCAACGTCACTCTGGTTGGATTGAATCGCGAGAGAATCGAGCGGACATACCGAAATGCGCGTGTCGACAATATATTTCTCGACTTTGGCCTTCAATCTGTCGCCACTCACGTTATCTTTTGCGACGAACCAGTGTTGACGCCCTCCATTCGTGAGCCAGCCAGAGAACGACATGTGGGACAATCTCAATTGACTCTTGAGTTGCTTAATGATGTTGACCCAACACTCACGGCGGTCTTCACCACCCAGGAGGGTAATATTGGACAATTCTAGCCTCCGCAGTGTCGTGGCATGAATCTTCAGGAACTGGATAAGATCTTCGGAATGACAGATACAAGCTTCAATGGTCAGATTTTCGAGTCTAGGAAGCAATGGTCGAGATAACCAAGCCCCAGTCGAGCTTTCCAATAAGACACTTAACTCGGAGGAGAGCTCGTCATCGGGGTACTGATAGCGTGTAGTTGTGTAGTCGGTCAAGCGTAGGGTCAAAGTCTTGAGCTTTTTGGCGCACTTCAATAGCGACTGGATACAATCGACGTGACAGGCTGTGCTCATCAAAGAAGCATTTCGGAAAGAGAGCTCGAGGACACGAAGACTGTCCATTACAGCCTGAAAGATGCAGAGTTGTTGATAGGCAGCCGAAGACTTCATGGGAACAACACCGAACAGAGCACGTGCATCGAGATTTACCGATTTCAAGCTTTGAAGGCGTAAGCCGGCGGAGAAGGCGGCGGTCATGATGCCTTTGGTGTAGGAGCGACCGTTGCTTCCCATCATCCTACTGAAGTCGACTTTTCCTGGGTCGACACGGGATAGTCTGCAGAGCTTTTGATAGAAATGAGGGATTTTGGTGATGACGGCGTTGGAGCTCTCCTCGTAGTCACGCACTCGAACCTCGCGGGTATTAGGAAGAATTCTCAGGGCCTTGGACAGCATGGCAACTTCCAAAGCCATGTCTTCATAAGGGAGGAAGCGGCCTTGGGACACACGATCGAGTAAGGCCTCGACCTTAGCCTTGTCATCGGCGGGCCACACAACACCAGAGTTAGGTGGATAGGTCTTGAGATGGTTGAAGAATTGGCCAAATCGAGCATCATAGACGAGTTTGGTGACGTGTCGAGTGACCTTGGAACGCTTCAAAGCTTTGATGAAACCCAGGATGCAGCTGTCGTTAGGGACTAAGACGACCTCTCGCCAGAGGTAAGGTTCGGCCATATGAGCCAGATTCTTGGAGGCCAAGCGGGCATTCTTCAGGGTCAGGCGAGGACATCTCTGAATGATCTGGAGTAATATTTCATTTGGAAGTTCAGGTGGTGGGTTTGGTTGAATGATGGCATGGCTTGAGGGTGAAGTCATGGTGAGGCTGGCCGTGGTGGACATGGCGGTGGTCAACGAGGTGGGACTGACAAGACGCAAACAAGAACCGTGTCAAGGCAGGAGAGATGAAGGCGACAGTATAATGATGTTTCATTCAAGGTGATGTCAAGAGTGAAGAAGACTCAGAAGTGGCAAGTGCATGGCACAGCCTCCCCCGAAGTCCTGGGCTGGCACAGTGAGTGGTCTGTAGATGGATGTGTAGAGGGAGAGCCTGAGGTCCCAGGTGGAGAGGCCGCCTAGAGGTCAGGTTGAGTTAGTGCGGTTGCCTGCTGGTGGTGATTCAGTCACTGGCAAAGACGATGAGTCGGGTGAGGACTCGGTAGTGTCAGTTCTATCGGGACCAGAACAGGACTGGCATTGGTATTGGGAGTAGCCGTTCTACTCGCAACTTGACGACCCTGAATGATGAGATGGACCACGGACGGACGTGATGTGATGTGATGGGTTTGTGGTGGAAGAGGAGATTCGGAGGAGGCGTTTGCAGGTACGAGGTATTCCGTCCAAGGGTTTCAAGGATAAAGGACCAAGCCTTACGAGCAGATAAGTCGGGTATGCAGTCGACCAGCATGAAGCCCTACGATTCTCTGGTGATGATAGGAAACAACATTCATCGAAGACTCAGATTGGGAGGAGACTTATAGTAGTAATATTACTACTATACATGGATGGATGATGGCACACTGTTTCTCTACAGCCAAGGCACGGCACTGCACGATGGAATGACAATGGACGCTGGATTGTGTCCCGAACACTTGGTTCCACATTACAGGCACCAAGCCAAAGGTACAATGTACCGATGTCCAGGTACAGGATGCAGCGAGGGGAGGTATTCAAATGGCTCTTAAGGCGGCTCAATTCCATGGCTGCAAAGGGGACATGTGTCATGCCGCTTCAAGGGAGAGGAAGAGCACGTGCTCACGTGTTCACGTGTTCACGTGCCCAGCACTGGCAGCAGGGCCAACGAGTGGGAGGCGGAAAGCGGGGTTGGCAGGCTCAGTGCTGCCCTGGTGGGTGACTGGGTGAATACGGCTATCAGCCTCACGATCCCATGCCAAAATAGAAGGAAAAGGCAGATGAAGAGGAAGATGCAGAGGAATAGAAAGATAAAAAGAAATTTTCCGTTTATCATCCCATTGATTACTACTCCGTAGATGTTTTAACAACTACTTGACAACCTCATCTCTCCTCTGGGTGGGCCGATGGGCTCCTCGGGCTCCCACTCGTAGTCGATAGGTGCCCCCACCACCCCTACAAGGGAGCCCTCCGCCCCTAAACAAAGCCTAAGCCGGTTAAACTTGGCTTAGAGTTGTGAGGCGACAGTTGAGAATCTAGCTAGCCTCTCTAGGCGCGCACGTTCCTCGGCAACCACTCCCATTGGGCACCAGCCGTCAGTATTGAGAAGGAAGGCAGGTGCACACCCAGCGGAGGTGCGTGCCCATAACATTTGCACGTTACTGGTAGGTACGCCCCGACCACCCTGGAGGAGCTGGAAGCTCGGTGCACCCTGGACGCACTCCATCAGTGTTTGAAACTTTTGCAATCTATTTATCCCACCTGCTGCATCTTCTTCCAGCACAATATTTCAATATCTGTTGTTGTTCAACCTCTTTGGCGGCTTCACTGAGTCCCCCAAATACTGACCGAGGCCCTCCGCAGCACTAACCAACACCCCAGCCAATGCTGTGATTTCGGACTCCATTTCCACCAATATGAAGTTCGTTCTCCCTGCGCTCATTCCCCCACCCTGCGACATACGTAGCTATGTACCAGTGCTAAATACTTCTTCTGTGCAGATTTGGTCAACAGCTTCGCCAGTCCCTGATCAAGGACTACTACTGGCACTATATAGCCTACGATGAATTGAAAGATGCCCTCAAGAAGCCCTACATCTCCGGCAAGAGTGGCGAACGAGAACCCTGGACCGACGACGATGAAGCTGCCTTTATCCAACAGCTCGAAGCCGAGCTTGACAAGGTCTTTACCTTCCAGAAACTCAAGAGCCAGGAAATAGTCTCTCGCATCAAGGCCAGTGAATCCGAGGTCAACCAGGTCGTACGCCGTCAAGAACAGCTGACCCTGAGCGACCCCGAGAGCGATGAGGACCTCGAAGCTGATTTTGAGCTGCTCGAGGTTGATTTGAGCGACATCATTGCCGATGTTCATGATCTGGCAAAGTACACCCAATTGAACTATACCGGCTTCCAGAAGATCATCAAGAAGCATGACAAGCAGACCGACATGTACCTGCGCCCTTCCTTCGCAACTCGCCTCAAGGCAAAACCCTTTTTCCAAGACAACTACGATGCTTTCATCGTCACTCTGTCAAAGCTCTACGATCTAGTCCGCACACGCGGAAACCCTGTCCAGGGTGACAGCGCCGCGGGCGGTGGTCAACAGAACTTTGTCCGTCAAACTACAAAATATTGGGTACATCCCGACAACATCACCGAGCTGAAGCTCATTGTCCTCAAGCACTTACCTGTCTTGGTCTTCAATCCCAATAAGGAGTTCGAGGAGAAGGATTCCGCCATCTCCTCCATCTACTATGACAATACCGATACTTGGGAACTATACGAGGGTCGTTTGAAGAAGACCGAAGGTGCCGAGGCCATCCGCCTGCGTTGGTACGGAGGCATGGAGAATGAGACCATCTTCGTTGAGAGGAAAACCCATCGTGAAGATTGGACTGGTGAGAAATCCGTCAAGGCAAGGTTCACACTCAAGGAGAAGAATGTCAATGCCTTCATGAAAGGCGACTTCACCGTGGACGATGCATTCGCCAAAATGCGAAGGGAAGGCAGGAAGAGCCTCAAAGAAATTGAAGACCTTGAGCAACTGGCCCGAGAAATCCAATATCGTGTCGTCACTCGCAAATTGGTACCCGTCACGAGGTCCTTCTATCACAGAACTGCTTTCCAGCTCCCCGGTGATGCTCGTGTCCGTATCTCCCTTGATACCGAGTTGACCATGACTCGGGAAGACAATCTGGACGGTAGGCAAAGAGCCGGGAACAATTGGAGACGAATGGATATCGGTATCGATTGGCCCTTCGCCCAACTACCTCCTCAAGATGTCGAACGCTTCCCATACGCCGTGCTCGAAGTCAAGTTACAGACCCAGGCCGGCCAAGAACCACCCCAATGGGTGCGCGATTTGACTGCAAGTCATCTGGTTGAAGCCGTACCCAAATTTTCAAAGTTCATCCACGGCACCGCTACCATGTTTCCCAAAAGAATAAACCTGCTTCCCTTCTGGATGCCTCAAATGGATGTCGACATTCGCAAGCCAATCACCCATCAGTTTGGTATTGAAAGACCTGCCAATACTGCAAGCTATTCCACTAGTGATGTTGATGACTCTGACGACGAGGAGTTGGAAGATGAAGAGACAACTGGCAGGACAACACCCCATGTGAATGGATCAAATGAGGGCGACGAAGGCACTAGACGGCTGAATGCTGCTCGGCATGCCCTAGATGAACACAGACGCGCCCAGGAATTGGATGATGAACATGACGGCCAAAATGCACCCCGGAATACCCTGGATGAGGAAGAACGTATCTCAGCCTTGCCATTGGCTGACAGTGAATATATCTACGACTCGGAGGATGGTGAAG
>Ga0105239_10005986_pt1 | contig 14150 bp, 15 predicted proteins | sample KBSC44metaG_FD_92761 | JGI IMG/M metagenome (GOLD analysis project Ga0105239, IMG submission 92761) | Corn rhizosphere microbial communities from Kellogg Biological Station, Michigan, USA - KBS C4-4 metaG | ecosystem: Host-associated > Plants > Roots > Rhizosphere > Soil | place: Michigan, USA... | reverse complement strand
CGGGGCCCTCGACGATGTTGTAGACCTCGGACGAGCCGAAGCGGATGCCGCTCGGGTTGAGCACGCCGTCGGAGCGCCCCAGGATCTGCACGCCGCGCGTCGCCGGGTTCATCAGGATAAAGTCGTGTTGCGCCCAGACGTCGAGCCAGTCCTCCTTCTGCGTCTGCAGGACCTTGACCCAGAACTTCTCGAAGTACGCTTCGTGGTATTTCTGGTGGCCTGCGTCGCCCCAGAAGCAGCATGGCATCGACGGGAACGCGTTGTGGCAGACCAGCTCGCCGGGCTCCCCGGTTGTAGCGATGGATTCGCCGGTCGTCGTGTCCAGAATGTCGCAGTCGTGGCCGAGCGCCCACATCTGCATCTCGTTGACGTGCACGGGCCCCGCGGGGTTGGTCGCCACCCAGGAGCTGGCGATGTCCGTGCCGCCGGCCACGGAGGAGAGGTGGATTTGCGGGGGGAAGGCACTGTAGAACCACTGGAACTGCTCGCCTGTGAGCGTGGCGCCGGTCGTGGTCACGAGGCGGAGGTGGGAGAGGTCGAAGGATGATGGCTTGATGCTGGACTGTTCGAGCTCGAGGAGGTACCGAGGGCTCGTCCCCCAGTAGGTGGCCTTGAATTTGTCACAGATACGTAGCAGTGTCGAAGGGTCTGGGTACAGTGCGCCACCGTCGTAGCAGATGACCTTCGCGCCCACGGAGAGGTGCCCGTTCATGACGTTCCAGAGAATCCAAGATGTGGATGAGTACTGGAAGACCGTGCTGTCTGGGCCCAGCGAGTTGTGTAGCAGCGCGATCTTCTTGTAGTTCAGGATCGAAATGTGTGGAGAGACGATACATTTCGGCTCGCCTGTTGTGCCGCTCGAGTAGACTATGACCAGGGGGTGATCTGTCAGGAGGCGTGCGTAGACCAGCTTATCGGTAGGTCTAGATTTCAACAGGAATGTGTTCAGGGACATCCCTAGCGGCTTGATGTATTCCAGATTACGCTGTAAATGCGGGCGATGCGTGGTTGGTACGCAGACGACCTGGGGTTTGAGGGTTTTAGCCGGGAGAGCATCCAGGATTTGCAGGATCTTGGTCATCATGCCCGGGCGTACACCTCGAATGGCGAGATCGACATCCGCGAAGAGAAGCTTCGGGGAAACCTGTGCAAAGCGGCTGACGCACCCGGATACCCCCATGTCTGGAGACACAGATGTGAAGATAGCACCGATGGAAGACGAGGCTAGGAAGAGGACGATTATCCAGATGGAGTTCGCCATGAGCGCCGCAACGACATCATTCTTCTTGATCCCTTGACGAACCAGTGCGGATCGGGCCAACCTCACGAGCTCCGTCAATTCGGCCCAAGTGATGTTCTCGGGGTTGTCGAGCCCATTCTCGCGCAAGCCCACCAACGCAATGGCATCGGGGTGTTCGGCCGTATTGTTGACGAGTACATTTTCCGCATAGTTGAGCTTGTGCCCTGGAAAGAATGTCGGGATATCGCGAAGCCTCAGGCTAGGATCATACGCCAGCTTGGTATGCTTTGGCAGGGCCGGGATGATACCGCAGTATTCGTACAGGTCTATCCAGAATTCATGTCGATTCGTCACCGTCCATTTATGCAGTTGGTGCGAATCCTGGAGACTCTGCGAGAACTTGGAGTTGATGTGCTGCCGATATCTGCCCATCGGCGTGGCCTCTGGGTCTGGAGGCGTCCATAGCGGCTCCGGTGTATTTGCCGCCATTATGTATATATCAGTCTATTCTCGTTTAGAGGACGAGGTCTATATTATCACGCTCTTCCCATAAAATCCAGGTACGCCTCCTCTCTCAAGAGGTCGGAAGTATTAAAATCATTTATGGCTTGGAGATTCTTGGTCCATGCGGAGAAGGCATTTCGGGAAAGAGATTCTGTAGACATGGGAGATCAGCCCGCAGAACAGGCAATGACCTCGGCTATTGTTGGAATAAGCCGGTCTTTGCTTTTCATTTATCCTTTGTTGACTGGGAAATACCAGGGATTAGTTTGATGTGGGAACAGCCTTACGATATTATCAGTGGTCATTGGCCCTCGACGCTCCAACAAGCAGCCCTCTAAGAATCCAATTTTCAGATTACATGATAGTCCAGCCACTCCTCTCCGCCTGTTCTTTTTCGCCATTGTTATCAATAAAGATGAATGAAAGGTAAAGATACCCATCCTTCAATTTCACAATCTGTTGGACATCCCTTTGCCGGGTTCTCAGCACCTCAAGGCTTTCGCTAAAGGAAAGATCACCAACGCCTTTGGAGAAGAATGCCTGGCTCACGATTCTGTTCTGGAAATGCGAGGAGCCACTAGAGACTTCAACTCCTGCTCTTTGGCGAATCTCAGATTTCCTAGCGTATGGGTTCCAGGCCGTGACAGAGACGAAGATTCCCTCGTGTGAGAGCGCAAGCGTCTCCTCTGTCAACCTCGTATCGGGCTGTGAGCCAGTGAAAATAAGGCAGGATTGCTCGATCAGGGTACGCGGTGTTGGAAGGAAGGACGCCAGGCTGTTCATAAAATCCTCGGCCTTCTCTAGTCTTCGATTGTTTATGACGAAATCCTTTCGCCTTTCGTGGTGCTCGTAGTAGCAAGACACGATTCCGGAACGTTTGGGAAATAGATTGGGAATCGCCACCGTGCGGGCAATAGTCAAACCCAAGTTTAAAACGTAGACGAGGATTGTGTGTTTGCAAAAGTCTGTGGATGAGCTAGAGGCATTTTCACAGAAACTGCACATACAAGCAGCTGAAAGTGCCGCAGTAACCTCATCGAGTCTATCTCTGGCTTCCTGAAAAGGGGCATGGGCATACTTTGCCATCTGTGGAGCGAGGCGTTGCAACTCAGGAAACCAACCGGTCAAGGTTTCCACCAAGCCAGAGCCGCTCAGACCCGGGACGGTGCTAGCTTGAGGAAGGAAATAAAGCTGGGTGTTGGTTTGTTGATGCTCTATACTTGCAGCGACAATCCCTGCACAACAGCTGACACCATCAGCAAGGAGGTGATTGTCGATCTCTGTGAAGGCTCGGCCAAAGCAAGAACGGAATAGCTTATCCCAGCGAACCCGTCCGCCTGTGACTGGAATTGTCCCTGGGTAAAGGTCCAAGAGTGGTTGCAAAGATGGGGTATTCTGTTGGAAACGAGGGGTTCGAGTCGATAAGTAGACCTGTGCATGTGCTGCATCCACTCCCAGTGAGGATGCAAGTGTCGTACCTGCTTCATGCTCGACGTGAAAGCTCAAGCCAAAGAGATATTCTGCAACAGCCGCGAACCAATACACGTCTACACCGACGGACAACGAGAGCTTATCCTCAATATTCTTAACGATATCACTCATTCCAAGCAACCCATCCACAATTAACCGGATGTTGGCATTGGCGCCTTCCAGGGCCAGTGCGGTTCCTGATCTAGTAATCAGCAAGCCAAACGGCGAAGTTGAAAGCACACCGTAGCAGAGATGAACCAAGTGCTTCCACTGTCCATCGCTTGGAGAAATTTTGCTGGGCATATTGAAGGTTCTCAGCATTTCCATGATGACACCTACAACAACATCCTCGGCGTAATACTCTGATAATGCTGCACAGACGCCGAGAAATATGAAGCCACCGTCAGAATTCGCCAACAGTCGAGCGGGATGGCCCTCAGGATAGCCAATCCCTAGATTTCGTCCTGAGAATTCGGACTGAGGAAGACTCGCAAATGCATTTGCAAGATTGCGCTGGCCGGCCGGGCCAAGCTTGATCTGCTGTCCGATGGATTCGGCCACCTTCACGAGATATGGATCGGTTCCTGCAGCATTGTATTCAAGAAGTTGATTTAGGGTAAATCGTTGAGTCTTTGTGCCAAAATCATCCCAATCGATGCTCCTCTCACTGTTCCGACCATTCTCGGCCATAATGCAGTAGCACTGAAGCCTAAAGTTGGGTCGAGAGACAAACGACGCAGTATACCGACGACACGAAAGATGAAACAGCTCTGCTTGTGGCGCAAATCGTGAGATAGGTCGTCAGACAACGAAGGAGGCATCCAGCTCAGCTTGGACCTACACCATCACTGCTGGCAGCTATGACTGCTGGGTTGCCCCCGCATGAGCCGATTTGATTTAAAGTTTCGGCTTTACGAGCCAAAAATAAGGTTGCTTGGCTGCTCCTTGAGGCTGACGATCACGTGAAAATATTCCCTGACGCTCAGTCTCGTCATTTGAAATGATATCCTCTGTCTCGCTTATGGCTCGGACTCCCTGCATTCAAATTTGAAGCCAAGCAAGTTCAATTCCTTTTCCCTCATTCCACTTGAAGCGGCTTATAGCCTCCTTAGAAGAAAAGTGATTTTCCTTGAGCGCCGGCCAGAATGTCAGGTGATACCGACTTCGATGCGGAAGCAGCCATGAAGGAGGCAATGGGGTTTAGCAGCTTCGCCACGCGCCGCCCAAAAGATGATACATGTAAGTACTATACCTTCAAACTACGAAGCACCAACTGGAAATCGAGAGAGGGTGAGAGCCACATCCATTACCCAAATAGTTGCATTCCCGCGAACCGTCTGCGTGGCCTTGTCGTTGCATTGCCCGCGGGCGCAACCAAGAGGGTACCACCTCGGTTCTGCCTCTTGCTAGCGGGACAGCGAAGACAGATCCACCTCCCTGTTCTCTCCCATCACGGAGTTGTCATATTTAGTCTCTACCGTTCTGGGAACTCGTGTTGGAGCTTGCATCAGGACACATCCACGCCCCAAACATTGTCTTCCCATATTCCACATGCCACTTCCAAGGCAATCTCTAACTTCCACATAGCTGCTGCACAACAACCTGATTCACATGGTCAGCCTCAGGAACACAGCGAGGGCTCAGTGACCTCATCGGCTCGATATTCATCTACTGTCTACTCAGGCACCGACAACCGCTCACGGGGGGCATTCTCAGTGCATGAATCTGCATCTGAATCTCCAAACTTCGTCTACACTTCACCTACTGGCGTTGGTTTCACCAAGGCTGAACTGAATGCATGGGCTCGTGGTAAGAAGAATGAGAACGGCGATTTAGTCTTCTTCAAGCCAGGTTTCATTTCGGATGATCCCTGGAAAAGACTTCGTCCAGAGACTGGGAACAGCGGTTGATCATGAGTGCCAGATTCTTTTTGGCCTCAGTGCCAATTTGATCAGACTTGCATGGAGAGTCTGAAGTCAACCAGTATCGGGTGGCTTGCTACAAGCAACTACCGCCGCCAGCTCATGGACTGCGAAGACGATGAGAAGCTCGCTCACACGAACACTCAGACGCTCTCGCATGGTGGCGCATCCCATAAATCACTGCAGATCTTGAGCTGTAACAAACTGCCTCCAGAGGCAAGAACACAACATCAAGGTGTATGACGCCAGCACGTCCCTATAAACCTGGCTCATCATTTATCGCTCATCTCAGCACAGTGATTACCACTGAGCGACGAGAGATATCCCCATCCTATCAGTCCTCAAGAGCGAAACTAGAGCTGAACTTCTCATCAATCTTTCCATTTTTCTCCGCATACCACTCTTAACGCGTTTTCAGCTGTCCCGTATCTGCTGTATGTCACCCCGGGCATTGGAAGAACACTCCAGCCAACGCCCTTCCAGCAGTCTAGATACTCAACCGCAACATTTCCCAGCTTACATATAGGGCTTCTACTATTTCTAGAACTAAATTCATGGAGATGCCTACTATCTATGCTGAATAATCTGGAGGTGAATGGTCGCTAGTATACCCGGGCGCCTGATATATCACAGCGACCGGGAGATTGAATTCCACACTATGCGTCGCATGCCCGAAGACCCGCCCTGGAAGCTGGCAGCTGACCTTCAAGCTGAGGTTATACGTGTGATGAAGTGTCTCCGTGAAGAAGGTCGGGGCGAGGAGGCGGCGCGGCGCCAGCGTCCCGCTCGTGGCCGTGGAAGCGGCGAGGCACAGTCCCTGCTCAGCTGCTGCCCACCGGGTTGTGCCTTCGAACTCAGACTTTTCTTGCTGCCATGTTGGGGTCGTGATTTTTTGCCTTTTTCCGCTTAGGACGCCCTGGTCGGTGAGTTGTAGCGTGGTGTATTCTTGTCGGAGGGCGGCTGCGCCATTTACGAGTTCTGTGGTGGGCTGGAGTGCCCAGTCTACGGACATACTCAGGCAGGGAGGTGTGTCTGAGTCAGGGTCTGGATCGTCGAATGACAGGCCAATTACGATTCGCGTCGTTGCTGATTCCGACTGCTGTCGGACGATGAATGGGTCGTAACTTAAGACTTTGATGACGAGAGATCTCTGCGCCATGTGATTCGATCGTGGTGTCTTCATCAAAGGGAAGAGCTTGGTTGATCGCAGTAATGACACTTTCTCGGCATACCCTCCCTCGGGCCAGCGCATTGCGGTCTCGAGATGGCCCTCTCGCTCGCTGAGACCTGTTCCCAGGACTAGTATTTCTTGTTGAAGTTCACATTTCCGGTCGCGCTGCTGCAACTTACTCGCAACCTTCAGCATGTATTTCACTGACATCTTCAGCAGTTGGGGCTCCGTGGATGGTATCAGGCTATCTTCGTCACGGGAGGAGTGGCCCATGATGCTCAGGGAGGAGGGAAGCTGTGCCACCTCCACAGCTAGCGATGCCAGGTCAATCCTGATGAGATTCCTTTTCGCATGGAAAACGAAGCTCTTCGTGATATCGAGGAACTTGTCGCTGTGGATGGTTCGAGCCGAGAATTCGGGAGTTCCATGTCGAACAATCGTCTCATATCTGTCGATGTAGACGGCGCCGGTGAGACGTACCTGGGCGTCGCGGTTTAAAAGGTGCAAGTCGTCATCCTCGAGGATAACACCGATATTAATCGGTTCTGGGAGGCATAATGTGGGTAGGGCAGAGCCTACGGTTGGACTGGGGGAGGATAATGTGTTGCCGTCCTCTAGTTTCATTTTGCACGATATTTCTGGAGGGATGCTCGTTGCGACTACTTGGAAGCGATATTGAAAATGTCAGTCATGCAGATGTCGAGCCCCATTTCATTTATACCTGACAGGTAGAAAACTAACAATCGACCAGTTCATAGTGAATTTGATAATCTGTTCCCCCGTTTGCCTGTCCTCTGGGGCCAACCGTGGATATCATGGCTGCACTTCCTGTTTGAGCGAAGCGAACAGTCGAAAAGTGGATGAGACGGAACCCATCATCCGTTGATAAGACAAAGAAAACGGATCAGAATCCAGATCGAAGATGATAGGTTTCCAGCGCATTTCGAAATTGCCGCATTCTTTTCACTTATTCCGAATGTTGGGCAGGGATAGCGGATCCCCCTCTCTCGTGTACATGTCTATTTGCCAGTGCGGCACTCCCGGCATTAGTATATCGAAATTGACTTACTTGTTTATCACCAGATCCTGAAAAAAGCATGAATCTGGGCTCTCCTTGAGAACGAGAAGAGAAGGACAACCGCAAAAGATAAGGGTTCATTCGTGCGGTCATTTGCAAGCCAATCATAGGGCGAGGGGAGCGGGAGCTATCCCCAACAGAGTCGTTCCGACAGCGGCCTTGATTCCAATCAAGGTTAGAGTCCCGCAAGTCAAGTACCCAAGGGGAGACCCAGTGTAAACTGAAACACTGCATGACTTTTATTGAAGAATGATCTATCTACCTAGTAGTTACAAAGACACGTCATGAATCTGAAGGTCGGATCTGGGACACTACACAGAGAGTCTCCTCGTCGGAGGGCTTGGGTTCCTCCCTGAAGCCCTGGTGACCACTCAGGGCACGATCCATATCATAGTCCTTGATGAGGAAGGAGAGCAGAAAGGAGGCGAAGGAGATGGTGCCCAGGACAATGAATATGGTTCTAAGCGACTTGATGTAGACAAGACGAAGCTCCATCTTTTGGTCGGGGTCAATAGTGTCCTTGATAAGCTGGACCAGTGCAGCCGCGTCGCGAGCCAGTTCACCCGCGTACGGGGCGAAGTGTTGGCTCTGACGCAGGTTCTTCATCATCTGGTTCTGGAAGACTACACCACCAACAGCGACGCCCACGGCTTGGCCAAAGGTGCGGAAGAAGGAGAATGTGGCGACTGCAAAGGCCTGGTCTGCATCTGAACTGGCGGCTTGCACAGCGAATTCCATGCTGCCGAAAAGCATGCCCAGGCCGATGCCCGAGACGGTGGTTAGGAATATCCAGGCCGGGATGCTGGTGGATATGTCCAGTCGGAGGTTGAGGAACACACCAAATGTAGTGAGGGCAAATCCAGCGAGGATCGCCCAGCGGTATTTGCCAGTCTTGCTAACCATACAACCTGTGATGATGGCAAGAGGTGCGACAGTGAAGGTTTCCGGGAACAGTGCTACGCCAGCAATGATCGGCCGGTAGCCTTGGACAGCCTCAAAGTACAGTGGGAGGTAGTATAGCAGGCACCACAGGATGCAGCCGTGCCAGGCATCGATTAGATAGGAAACATTGGCAGTGGTATTGCTGAACAGGGAGAGTGGTATGAGCGGCTCTTCAGCAAGCCAGGCTTCATAGAGAATGAATCCTAGGCACGAAGCGACTCCGATGGCAATAGGTACGAGGGTTTGGGCAGAGCCCCAGGGGTGCAGGACGCCACCCCAGGAAAGACCGAGAAGGAGGGAGGTGGTGCCTCCGACAAACAGAATGGTGCCGATGAAGTCAATCCGGCGCAGCTTTGAGGCAAGGGTTGAGTGGAGAATGTTGAGTCTCAGGAATATGAACACCATGATCCAACCTAGGATGATGAATGGTAGGTTGATGTAGAATATCCATCTCCACGAGGCTTGGGCGAAGGCGCCGCCTACAAGTGGCCAAAACATTGTTAGTCACCATGGAGGCACATTATTCAGCAACAGCAGGATGAGAGGGGAGGGGAGGGGAGGACAAGGCAGAGAATCCCTACCAATGACGGGCCCGGCAACAGAGCCAATTGCCCATTGACTTGATATGATGCCCACATAATTGCCCCTTAAACGCAGTGGAACGAGATCGGTGATGATAATGTCTGTGAGGGCAACGATGCCACCGCCTCCAACGCCCTGTATCGATCGTCCCACCAGAAGAAAAGTGAAATTCTTGGCCGTTGCGCCGATGAGAGTTCCGACCAGGAAAAATGTGAGTGCGGCATAGACCATAGGTCGACGACCAAAGATATGGCTGAAGGAAGCAAAGCTTGGCTGGAAGCTATTTTGGATGAGAAAATTGAAGTGTTAGTAGGCGACTAGACGCAGTGCAACACTTGAAGGATGAGGGAGGGGCAGAGAATTCGAACTTACACCGTGCTCGCCAGTAAGAATGATGTGCCGGCCCAGAAGGCTTCAATAGCAGTACCATCTAGCTTTTGTGCAATGACGGATAATGCAACAGATAATGAAGTAGAGTCGATGGCGACCATTAAAGTGAGAACAGCAAATGCAAGGAAGACCAGCCAAAATCGATATGTGGGCTTGAAGGGGGCTATAGAGGGCGAAGAGGAGGCTTCGTCGGGGTCTTCTTTTGCTAAGGTTGGTTCTGAAGAGACTGATAACACCACTTCCTCCACAATCTGGGGAGCGCTGGCTTTATTCATCAACATGGTTGCAGGCATTCCGTTTCGTTCGTGGCTCAATGTTTCGGAGTGAGAACAATTCAGCGACAAAGTCACTTCTGGGGGAGGGACGATTCTTCAGCGGGAGTGCATCCCAGAAATTCGAAGCTTAGCACGAGTACAGTAGGGAAGACGGAGACGGAAAATAGACGTCGAAGCAGATGCAGAAAGAGAAGGTGAAATAGGGAGATCTCAGACGAGCGGACTGAAGAGTCAGAGATCCTCACGGCACACTGTCATATTAAACCAACGGTGAAGGGACCAGTAACATCGACAGCTGAATGTATATTGTTCGGGCCAGGACTGAAGGCGATTCGCGACCGTTGAACAGCATAACGGGATGCATACCATTCAATGCCAGGCGGAATGCATAGTAACCACTCGGGTGGACATGCTAGAGGAGACGTTGGCATACATGGTTTCTCATATTTCCATGTAGCCCGGCCGTGTGTTGCGCAAGCCATGGCCCATGAATGAACGCGGAGCAATGATATGGAGAGCAGAACGCCGAGAGCTCAGCCAGCCAGGATGGGATACATGCCACGAAGAACAATATCGATTAGGCACGGCGGATGGTGTTATGTAGACCAATGCAGCTTGCGGAAGCGAAGGTACCGAATGCAGTAAGTGTTCTGGCAGTCAATATGAGTATCTGGTACTGATACTTCGTAGTGAGGTACACTTGTTGTTCAGCCGCCCCACGCATTGTTTGGCTGACTGGGCGGCGGATGTGGCTGGTCGTTCGCTTCAGCTGCAGCCACCACAGCACCAGAGCAAAGACGGCAGGATATGAAAGCTCACCTGGAGGCCTAGATTCCATCCTCAACTCGAAGGAGACCGGAGACTATAGATGTCAGATTCTTGACCAAAACTTTTATCCAGACTGCGATGCTTCAGGACGGTGAAAAGATATTCCTGTCCGGTAGAGATGCTGGAGGCAGGGGCAGTGGCAGTGGCCCCCTGCTATCGGACGGGACTGATAAGGGGCCTACGTTCAATCATTCTACTCCTAACCGCAAGTTCATTTGATCCGCCCTACGAATAACAACCCCCTGGACCCTGGAATTTAGCGATATGACTAGGATCCGGCAATAATCAATAAATTTGATACACATCTTCTCACGTTTGCAACCCCTTTAATAGTTCCTCTCAATCGGTCACCGCTCATCTCTAGAGCTATTCTCAAGATGCAGTCTACTCTGCTCCACCACCAAAGTCAAGGACCTAGCATCAGGAGTGCCGGCCTGCATACAACTGCGCCAAAACGCTGATGTATCATTCTCTCCCTGTGGTCTTCCAGGGCTTTCTTGAAGGGATTGCCAATGCTCAATCCAATCAGAGGGTTTACTCCTATAGAGCCACGCGTATATATTTATTTGTACTCCATACTCCATATTCAATATTGCCAGAGCTCGGCCCGGCCCCATTGATCGACTGGTGCCCGTCAATGATCGTCTCGTTTCGCTTCTGGACGAAATGACGTCGGATCCCCTATTCGCTCCTAGAATGGGGGTTAGGCATCAAAACAATTTAAATTTTTCAAAATGTTTTTTCTCCAAAGAAAAGACCCATCTGTTCCAGAGAAAAAGAACTCGACAGAACTCAAAACCTGAGGACCGCGACGATCAGCAACGCGTAAAGGTGAAACTGGGGATCAAGACGCGGGCCCTGCCTACTCCGTACCTTGAACAGCCTCCCAATCAAACCCATGCCTCCTCCATTCACATCCCCCGTCCTCATCCCCGTCCGTAACTGCGCCCTGGATTCCGCACTACCATCACCACTGGCACCACTAAGGTTATCCAACATTATTCACCTTGAATCGGGACTTGGGCCATCATGAGCCTGCGCTTCAAGTCCCAGTCCAAGTCTCAGTCCCAGCCTCACTCGAATATCGCTGCCTCTTCCATACCAGCGTCGCCCGCCACTGCCTTCTCCCAGTTCGACTTCAGCCTTCAAGGCCTTCCATACGGGGCCACAACGGCCTCTAAACCTCCAGTACGTGTACTTAGTTCTACGTCTTTACATCGAATCCCTGGCGTGGACTCGGATACACCCGAACGCCCCTCCAACTCTGCAACAACAGCAACAACTCCTCCTGTGGATAACGCGTCGGCCGTGTCCAATTATAAATACCATTCTCACGCGCCCATCCAGGATGGAGACATCCTTCACACCAACACCGCTTCTTCAATCTCCGCCCGAGGCTCTCAAACGAGTCTCAACACAACCAAATCTCCCGCAATAAGTAGTCTGACTTCGGCCGCTGTCAGCATCCCTCAAATCCAAGTCAATGAGTCATTGACCCGCAACAACAACAACAACAACGAGAGATGGTCAGGCTCAAAACTCCCTGCGAAAGAGAACAACAACATACATGATCCCTTCTTGGGCTCCACGGGACTTTCGTTGGATATAAGCATTCCTATCGGCGGGTTTGCCGACGAGCTCTCAGCGGGTAGCATTGAGTTCTCCAAAAGAGGGAGCATGTTAATTGACGGGAAGAGATTGAATCAATCTTATAAGAAATCCTCTCCGGCGCTCGCCCCCATCGTAGACGACGAGAGAAAGGAAGCCTCGGAACAAACCACCGACACCATGGCTCCCAATACCAGTCAAATCACGACCACGATGCCTCCCCCGACTCCTCGATCTCTGCATGAAAGGCCGCCAGCGAAAGCCCTATCGACGGACGAAGAAATCCTCTCCGAAAAAGTCCGTGGCTTTTATGCAGCAGGTACAGACGACCAACACCCATCCGAGTCCAGCACGAATCTCGCAGCCAAGATGGGTGCTCGCTGGCAGCAAACCCTGTCTACAGACAATCAAAGCATGAGTATTCCGTCTTTGTCGAGGGCCACGTCAACCACGGATATCAACGAGGATGTCGACAGCTCTCGTCACCCGAGTATGACTCCTTCTGCTTCAGGCCACACATCCTTGGTCCACGAGCGAGAAGAGCTCGAGCTAGCAGGGGGACTAGAAGACTGGAAAGATGTCGAAAACGCAGACGTCGACCGCTATGGTTTCATCCTCACACGAGCGCCTACAAACCCCACTGATGGCGCAAACGATGGCAAGCCTCAACAGCTTACGCGTGTTTCCACCAGTTTACAATTGGCTTCTGAAACACCGCGACGGAAACTCACCCTTCGTCGGAGCCCTTCCACCAAATCTGGATACAGCAAACACAGCGTAACCACCCCAGAGCATACCCCTCCGCGTCCATCTACATCACATAGTGCTCATGCGCGTCTACCGCAAGGACGAAAAAGCACCTCGTCTCGATTTCCCATCCCTGGGTCCAGAAACCGACGTTTGATGGATTCCGCCATGGACATGCTGACACTTCCAAGCACTGCCCAGTCCGTGGTTGAAGATGGACATGTCCATATCGATGATATCAGAGCTCGTCGCAAGGAAATCGAACGAGAGGAGAAATGGCGGAAAATGGCACGTCCAGTTCTCCAGGGCAAGGATCCCAAGACTGGCTTACCTCTTGTCGGTGGTGGGAGTGGCTCCCCCGGTGCATATACCTTCGACACTTCATCACCCAAAGTTATTGAACGAGCTTGGAAAGGGATCCCAGACAAATGGAGAGCAGTGGCCTGGCATAGCTTTTTGACCACCTCTGCGTCAAAGCACAAAGATTCTCTCCCAGACTCTGAGCTGATAGCTTTGTTTCACACATACCAGACTCGTGGTTCTCCGGATGATGTACAGATTGATATTGATGTCCCACGCACTATCAATTCTCACATCATGTTCCGTCGTCGCTATCGGGGTGGCCAGCGCCTCTTGTTCCGTGTGCTGCATGCCATGTCCTTACACTTTGCTGAAACAGGGTATGTTCAAGGCATGGCTGCATTGGCAGTCACATTACTTTCATACTATGATGAAGAGATGACTTTTGTTATGTTGGTCCGAATGTGGGAGCTGCGGGGGCTTGAAGCGCTCTACAAGCATGGCTTTGGCGGCTTGATGAGTGCATTAAATGATTTTGAATCGCAGTGGTTGGGTAAAGGCGAAGTTGGAACCAAACTTGATGATCTCAATATTGGCCCAACCGCATACGGTACACGTTGGTACCTCACTCTCTTCAATTACACCATCCCCTTCCCCGCCCAGCTGCGTGTTTGGGATGTCTTCATGCTCCTTGGTGACGACACATCGCCTCCCACCCGTCCATCCACCTCAAAGCCACCAGGAAACGGAGATAATGGCGATCACAACTTCGGCACGACCCTCGATATTCTACACGCGACGTCTGCCGCACTGATCGACGGCATGCGAGATATCCTACTCACTTCAGACTTTGAAAATGGCATGAAGATTCTCACCAGCTGGATACCTATCCAGGACCCGGATCTACTCATGCGCATTGCCCGAGCAGAGTGGAAAATGCATTTGAAAAAGATCGGGCAGGGAAGCGGCGGCACAGGAGGCTAGAAACTTCATGAATATACGAGGAGCGCGAGAAAACGACTCCTTTCACGGACTAAGGCACGACTTGATTGTGCCTGAGGCGCCATTTCCGCGCCTCAATCTTCTTCTTCTT
>Ga0105239_10005984_pt1 | contig 14151 bp, 9 predicted proteins | sample KBSC44metaG_FD_92761 | JGI IMG/M metagenome (GOLD analysis project Ga0105239, IMG submission 92761) | Corn rhizosphere microbial communities from Kellogg Biological Station, Michigan, USA - KBS C4-4 metaG | ecosystem: Host-associated > Plants > Roots > Rhizosphere > Soil | place: Michigan, USA... | reverse complement strand
GGTTGTTGAAAACGAAGTGTTCGGCAACGTCGCAGCGCTGACGGGTTGTCACATGTCCAATTATTCCTACTTCAACAAGACGATCGCGGCTTGGGACGCGGGATCAAACAAGATCAAAAATACTTAATGCATCTAAGTGAAAGGGTCAAAATGAAGCGTCGTGATTTCATTTGCGATGTGACACTGGGCCTGGCAGGGGCAGCGATATGCACTCAGCTACCGGAATCGCTCTTTGCCAGTCCCTATGGGAAACCGGTTGGGCTACAACTCTATACATTGCGCGATCAACTTGAAAAGGATGCGCCTGGAACCATCAAACAGTTGGCGGCGATTGGCTACAAAGACGTAGAGATCTACTCCCTGTATGGAAAGACTGCGGCAGAATTCAGCCAAATACTGAAGGATAACGGCGTTACCGCTTCAAGTGGCCACTACCTTCTGCCGGTGGTGAAGTCCAACTGGCAGGAGCGCATTGAGGACGCTAAAGCGCTGGGACTCCGCTACATGGTGATTGCGATTCTTCAGCCGGAAGAGCGCAAGTCGCTTGACGACTATAAAAGGTTGGCGGAGTTGTTCAACAAGGCGGGTGAAGCGACGCAGAAGGCTGGTATTCAGTTCTGTTATCACAATCATAACTTTGAGTTCCAGAGATTTGGGGATACTACCGCCTACGACTATCTTCTGAAGACATTGGATCCGAAGCTGGTGGCTTTTGAGATGGATTGCTTCTGGGTGACGCATGCGGGCCAGGATCCTGTGGCGTATTTCAAGAAGCATCCGGGGCGCTTCCCTCTGCTGCATATCAAGGACATGAAAGATAAGCCGGCTCCCACACAGGAGCTGGACGCGAAGATGGGCTTGTTCGCGCCCGTCGGAAGCGGAAGTATTGACTGGAAGCGCATCTTTGCGGCCGCGAAGGTTGGGGGCATGAAGCACTACTACGTTGAGCAGGATTTCTGTGAGATACCGCCGCTGGAAGCCGTCAAGATGAGCTACCAATACCTTGATCGGATGAAGGTGTAATGGGCGCAGTGAAAGCTTAATTTTCGTTTCGGCGACCGCCCTAACTGTATCGTTCTCGGACCCATAAAGATCGGCCCCTTCTCGCGGTTTCAGTTTGAGCGTGTGTCGGTACCGCGGGCTTACTGTGGTGAGCTCGTTTCCGGCTCTTCGTGCCTAATTTATCTCATCAGCAAGAAGCCATTTGCGATAATCCAGAAGATTGACGCCAAAGGTGCTGCTGCCGGGAGGGGGAATCTGTTCCTCCCGCTCTCAAGGGCGTGAGAACAATATCAGAGAAGCTGAGAACTTCAATTCTGCTGCACGATTACAGGAAGCTCACGTTATGAGAGCGGATCTCATGCCTATAGTGGGACCTGCAAATCGCCGGCTCAAGAATACGAGAAGACCCACTACTCAATTCACCTTGGGAAACGAGCCGCTCGGTCTGATGTACCACGTATCCTGTTACATATCGCCAGCCCACCCCCCTGGTCTCACGAAAACAACCATCGAATTGTTCCGCTACAAAGCATGGCACTGGTACGCGAACACTTGGGCCAGAGGTCAAAAAGCGAACTTTATTGCCAAAGCTCCTACACGCGGGTTCACCGATGTGCTAGTGATCACCCCGAACGTAGACGATGAGAAGTTGGTATCGGGGTTACTAAACTGCGGATGGTTGAGCGCATTATAAAACTCTGCGCGGAACTGAACACTACTCTTCTCCAGGGGCCAATCGATCTTCACAGTTTTTGAGAGGGCAAGGTCCAGGTTCGCTTGCCCCGGACCGTCGACGGTTCCAGTCGCGCTATTTCCAAATCCAGTTCCGATCCCGTCCGCGCCGATGATGACGGGAGTTGCGAAACATGATTTGTTGAAATAATTATTCAGTTTCGAGCCAACGTTCCCGGCAGTCACCAGCTGATTCTTCTTGCAGTTGCCCGATAATTGAGCACGGTCTTCACTGATCCCAAAGACGTTGTTGGCATTCGTATCTGCGATGGTGAGTGCGGTACCAGATTGGACGGTAGCTACTGCGGCCACATCCCAACCGGCAAGTATTGTGCGTTGCCATCCCGCAGATGGCCCGGGCAAAGCCCACGTCGTGCTGACCACAAAACGGTGTCTACGGTCAAAGCTGGCTCGTCCCCACCGTTGACGGGGAGAGTTTTGGTCACCAAGCGTCAGGGCATTCCCCGATGATGTAGAGTTGATATCCGCGCCATCGGTGTCCAAGGTCTTAGAGAAAGTATACGAAGCCAAAAATTGTAAGCCGCGACTTAAGCGATTCGTGACGCTCGCTTCCAAGCCGTTGTACCAGGAACTTCCCTTCGACTCTATTAGTTGGAGGGAGTCTGGAGGTATACCAAGAATGGGAACTCTAAGAGGGATGTTAGCCACTGTGTCCGTGACTGCTCCCCTTACGGGATCGTGCGCTGAGGCCGACATTGCCTGATTCAAAGAACGCTGACGAACCAGATGGGAACCGCGAGTGCCTACATAGCCAACCTCCAGCAACCAACCCGGGTGCATTTCAGCTTGGAGATTTACTGAATATTGCTGAATTATGGAGGGCCGAAAATCAGGAGCAATGCTGTAGATCGTCGTATTCGTCGTGGGGGAGTACGTGGGAAACGAAGGGAATGACTCCGGCGTTGGAAAGGGCTGTTGGAAGGGAGCCTGAAATGTCGCGTTGGAATTGGCACCCCCGGCGATCAAGCGAAACTCAGAAAACGGCGCGCCAAAGATATTCTGATAAAACGCTTGTCCTGTGGGTCGAGAGTAGTACATGCCATACCCACCCCTAAGAACCAATCGACTCGAACTGGGCCAGATCTGCCAAGCAAATCCGAATCGCGGAGCGACGGTATTTTGCCCCTCGGCATAGTTGCCAAACTTGTTGTTGACCCGCGTCACGCCGGACGGGACAACACCTGGGAAGTTGGACGCAACGACGTAACCGGCAACGCTGCCGCTGCGAGGAGGGTTGGGATCAGCCTTAGCGAAGTCGAAACTCGCATTTCTGCCAAGATTGTCGGCAAACTGTCCGAGACGTTCGTATCGAAGGCCGAAATTTAGTGTCAGTGATTGGAGGATTCGATAATCGTCTTGTGCAAATCCAGTGCCCTCCCAGACCCTGTATTCACGAGTAGATAAGCCGAAATCATCAAAAGACGCGAAAACGTTACTGAAGCCTGTGCCATTAGCGCTTGCGTTTAATCCCAACAGAAAATCGGGCCAACTGAGGAAGCGCACAAGCGATCCCAGCCCACTGAGATCAACATTGTCTTGGATTCTGGTGATGCTACCCCCGAAGCGGAGCGTATGATCTCCTCGAACAAGACTGAGGTTGTCGCTAAGGATAAAACTGTTCTGCGCGATAGATCGGGGGAACCCCGAGGCGATACTAACGGAACCGAGGATCTCCAAGCTCGGCAATTGGTTATTTCCGCTCATCTCACCTTCCGCCACACCGATATCAGACCAGTTGAAAGCAGTGTTGGCTTGCGTTCCTGTTCTGCTACGGACATATCCCAGGCGTGCCTCATTGAGCAAATTGCTTGAGAACGTGTAAGTGTGAGCGAGCGAGAAAACTCTAAATCCAGCATCGCCGGGACTTGGAAACGCTGGGATATTGCCAGCCGGATTCAATCCATTGCCGGGGAATGAGACCATCTGAGTGTCGTCGGCCAAGAAGAAGCGAGCGGCGAGTTTGCTGTTTGCCCCAAGGATGTAGTCGAAATTGGTTGAGAATTGGTCCTCATCAAAATGGCAGGGATTCGAGAAAACAGAAAAACCCTGAGTCAACAGGGGCTTAGAGGAATCCACAGATTGGGGAATAGGAATCAGAAAGGTACCGTCGGGTCGCCTGAGATTCAAGAGCGCGAGAGCCGCGGGGTTAATGTTTGATCCGTCTGGATTAACTGTTACACCTCCGAGAGTTCCTACCATTCCGCCGAAAATTTTTCCGAGAGCTGTTGCCGATCGATCATTGGTCAGAGGGGGCTCAGTTAAGGTTGCGGTGCAAGCTGTCCTCGACTGACCCGCAGCCAGACCATTTATCTGGCGCGTTCCTTGATACGATCCAAAGAACAGCAACTTGTTCTTACGAATTGGTCCCCCAAGCGCAAATCCGAACTGGTTCTGTTTAAGAATGGGACGAGGTTGCCGGGTTTGGTTCAGAAAGAAATCATTCGCATTCAAAAGCTCGTTGCGCAGAAACTCAAAAACTGCTCCGTGAAAATCATCGCCGCCTGTCTTTGTGACGAGACTAACGTTGGCACCTCCGTAGCGGCCAAACCCAGCGTCGTAAAGGGCGGTCTGAACCTTGAACTCCTGAATGCTGTCTGGATTCGGAATGGGAATCCCACCGCTGCCAGATGCACTTGCCTGCACATCGCTAACACTGATCCCATCCAGTTGGTAGTTGTTGTCGTAGGAGCGCGCTCCGTGGACATAAACTCCGTCATTTGAGGGCGCAATCTGCGAGAGAGCGATCCCACCTAATCCTAGTTCTCCCGCGTTGTAAACACCAACGCTGACGCCCGGAGAGAGCCCGGTTATTTGTGCAAAGTTCCTGGTGGCCAAAGGTAGGCGACCCACAGCACTTTCGTTCACGATCCGTCCCAGCGCAGCGTTATCGGTTTGGACCATCTGCGGATTTGATTCGACTTGGGATTGCTCGACGCGTGCAGCGAGTTGAAGATGCAGTTCTAGGCGAACGGTCTCGGTCACATAGATGTGCAGATCCGAAAGGATGAGGGTCTCGAAATCGGTCCTGCTCGCCTGTAAGTGATATCTCCCAGGCGGCAAAAGTTGGATCGCAAACCACCCGTTTTGGTTAGAGGACGTAGACTGTGTAACGCCTCCAGATTCTTTCGAGATTTGAACCGAAACGCTTGGAATTACGGCGCCCGAAGGGTCAAGTACAATGCCAGTGACAGCACCCGTTGCGGAGGTCTGGGCAAGCGCAGAAGTGCCAAAGATTGAACTGACGACAGTAAGCCAAAAGCATAGCCAACAGATCCGAAAATGTGGCAGGGTGAAACGATTTGCATCATTGAACATCCCTGTACTCCCGAAAGGCCTCCAATTTCTGGGTGCCGAAAAGTCCAGCAGTAGCTCTGGTGGTTCTGTTGGAGTAAGCTTCGCGAGAGCACTGAGCACGACCGATGCACCGTATCATAGTCCCGACACCTGAGCTGGTAAATACTTACGGGCACGTTAGAGGTTGACGCCTTCTCACATGTGGGTGCCAACCGTTAAGATCTGTTGGTGGTCTATAGGTGACCGCATATTTTATTGCCGAAACCCGCAAGTGGCCAAAGCCAGGGGGTCGGCGGATTGACGCAATGCGCGACCATCGGTTTGCTATCAAACACGATGAAGCCTGTTCCTCGATACCGATCCTTTTGAAACTGCTTTGCTTGTTACTGATATTCGTTTCGAGTGCCGGGGCACAGCTCAGGCAGACCCGCAGAGTGCTGCTTATCAATGACCTTGGGATTGTGTCATCTCCCGGCTTTGCCGAAGTCGATCAAGCAATCTTCAGCGCTCTTCAGAACTCGCCTTATCAGATCGAGCTGTACCAGGAGAGTTTGCAACTCACATTTTTTCCAGACGAAGCTTCCCAACTCGCCTTTCGTGAGTCGCTTATACACAAGTATTCACAACGCAAGCCCGACTTGATCATTGCCGCTGGATCTGCATCCCTCAAGTTCGTTGCCGAGTCGCAGGAAAGCTTGATCCGAGACACGCCTGTTGTTTTCTGCGCGGTTTTGGGCGACATCTCGGATGAGATAAAGTCTCGCTTGCACGTTACTGGTGTTCTGGGGAGGCTGCAGCCGGAAGAGACATTGAGAGCGGCTCTGCACTTGTTGCCTGGCACAACGCACGTGGTGGTCGTGGGCGGGATGGGTAAGTTCGACGAAGGTTGGGAACGAATCGCAAAACAGGCTTTCCAAAACTACGAATCGAAGCTCGACTTTACTTATCTTACTGACTTGACCATGCCTGACCTGCTTGATCGGCTTAGGCATTTGCCAAGCAATACGATTGTGTACCACACGTCAATCGCACAAGATGCTGCCGGACGGCGCTTTATTGGTTCAGCGCAGTCGGTACCCTTAGTTGCCGGTGCCGCCAATGCCCCTGTTTTTGTCATGGACAATGTGGACCTTCGGGCGGGAACAGTGGGTGGCAGCCTGGTGAATTGGTCTGACGACGGGCGTGTCGCCGGAGAAATCGCTGTACGGATTCTCAATGGCGAAAGGCCCCAAGACATCCCGATCGTGATGAGTAACAACGTCTACATGTTCGATTGGCGCGCACTTAAACGCTGGGGCTTGAAAGAGAGCAACTTACCACCCGGCAGCGTCGTTCTGAATCGCCAAGCAACATTCTGGGAATTGTACAAACGGTATGTCATTACCGGCATTTCTCTGATTCTTTTGGAAGCATTTCTGATCTTTGCACTTTTGGTTCAGCGGGCGAGAAGAAGAGATGCGGAAAGCACGCTGGCAATTACAAACGACCGTCTTCGCACGGCAATCGACTCAGGAAAGTTTGTTGGTTGGGATTTCAATGTTAAAGCTGGAGAAAATCACTGGTTCGGTGACCTGCAAGGTATGTTTGGAATTCCCTCCCACACCTACTCTGCGGATCTCGATGAGTTTCGTAAACGCGTTCATCCCGAAGACCGCGATGCCGTAGTCCAGGCAATTGAAAAAGCCAAAGAGACCAGAGAGCCCTACGTTGCGGAATTCCGCGTAAACCGGAATGACGGAGAAGTGCGCTGGATTATTGCTCAGGGTAAGTTCCGCTACTCAAGCAACGGAATTCCAGAACGCATGCTGGGTTTGGCGGTCGATATGACGGATCGCCGCCGTGCACAAGAGTTAATACAGGAAAGCGAAGAGCGGTTTCGGCTAGTGGCCAACACCGCTCCGGTGCTCATATGGATGTCAGACACCGATAAACTCTGTACTTACGTCAACAAAACTTGGCTGGACTTTAGAGGAAGACCCCTGGACGCCGAACTAGGCAACGGCTGGACCGAAGGCATTCATCCCGAAGACATCACGCTGTCCCTGAACACATACATCGGCGCATTTGATCGGCGCGAGCCGTTTAACATGCGGTATCGTATTCGCCGGCACGACGGAGAATATCGGTGGCTGTTGGATATTGGTGTGCCGCGATTCAATCCGGACGGATCGTTTGCGGGGTACATAGGTTCTTGTGTTGATGTCACGGAGCGCAAGCTGGCGGAAGATGCAATGACTACTCTGAGTGCCCGCTTGATTGAGGCGCAAGAGGAAGAACGTAAGCGAATTGCTCGCGAACTTCATGATGACTACAACCAGCGGTTGGCGATGACGGCGATTGACCTGGAAAGATTGGCAGAGAATATCGGAGATTCTTCGCCCGATGCAGTTGACAAACTGTATGAATTGTTTAACCGCGTGAGTGAGGTAGGCGCTGATCTACACTCCTTGTCGCATAGCTTGCATTCCTCTACGCTGGAGAGTTTAGGACTCGTTGCCGGCGTAAAGGGTTTTTGCAAGGAGTTCGCCGAACAACAAGGCATACAGGTCGACTTTGCGCACGAGAACGTGCCGCGAGGTATTCCGGGCGACGCGGCGCTCTGCATGTTTCGCATCGCACAGGAAGCACTTCGGAACGTTAAAAAGCATAGCGGTGCAGCCAGAGCTGAAGTTAGGCTCGAGTGGTTAAGTGAGAAACTTCACCTGTCAATTACTGATTCCGGAAAAGGCTTCGACTTGACTGAGCCTGACTCAGACCGTGGCATCGGAGTTCACAGCATGGAAGAACGGTTGCGGGTGCTCGGTGGCCGCCTGGAGATAACCTCCCATCCCATGCAGGGCACGAGAGTTGATGCGTGGCTGCCGTTCAACGTGGCTCGCCAGCATGCCAGCTAAACTTTTAAGCCCGAGACCGACTGCGCACGGTCCCGGGCTTGCTGGAGCCCTGTTCATGAGTTGGTATTTGTAGATTATCGGCGCGTCCTACCGCTTTACACTGTCAGAACTACTAGTTGTAACGCACGACACGATGTTGGAAATTATTTCTGAGCATGAGCGTTTACCCTTCTTGCCCGCTCTCACGATACCGGAGCGGGCGTTTCTGTTTGCATAATCGAGCTGTGAAATGAACGGCTCTGCGAGTGCCGCTGTGCGTTTATGCAGATGGTGACCACGTTCGAGTTTGACATTTAGATACGTCTCCGCATTCGAGTCTTCACCTCAGCTGGCCGTGGTCACTGTTAATTCTGCTAGTTGTGGCCTTGAAAACCAACACATACCGTAGCTAAGGTTCCCGAAGTTCTTAACCGTAGGAGACCACCAAGAATTGCGCCAGGGCGCCGAGAGAAGCTCCAGGCTGGAGCATTAACGCTCGGAACAGTAGGCTGTTATTTTGCTGTCTTAGGGCTGCTCCGGAATACTTTCGATCATGGCAATCAGGGCCTCGAATGCGACACCCTGTGCGGCACAGCGCACGCTTTCTCGTATGTTTTCTGCTGTTAGCCGCACCTCACTGGTAATGCTCGCTCTGATCACCGGCTGTGCTCGTGCGCCACAACCTTCGAATTCTGCGTCGGCTGCAGGTGCGTGGATCGAGTTCCAAGGGACGTGGACGGCTGCAGGCAACCGCAACGGCATAGGGTTGGGTGCAGATCGGCGTGCCACGATCGCAACCCTCGATGGGTCGCTGGTGCTCGCTGGTCGATCGCGGCCGGGGGTCGGTTTCCGATCTGAGGCGATCGTGTTCAACGACAGTGCGACGGGCATGGTCGGGCGCGCGGTTTGGACTGATGAGCACGGGGATCGGGTTTTCAGCGAACTTCGAGGGGAAGGAACCGCCAACAGCAACAAAATTCTTGGAACGTTCATCAACGGCACGGGAAGGTACTCGGGTGTTGCGGGCACCTATGAATTCTCCTGGCGTTTTCTGGTCGAGAACGAGGACGGCATGATTCAAGGGCAATCCGTGGGTTTGCAGGGACGGGTCCGCCTAGATTCGCAGAGGGCAAGAGCAAACGAAGGAGCTCCGGGGTCATGAGCGGTCCCGGAGTAGCAGCGAAAACGGACGGCAAGCCGACAGCGAAAATTGGGCCGCGACTACATTTGAAACGTGCCTTTCCCTTCGCAATGGCGGCCGCGATCTGGTTCTATCCGGTGCCCGCTGGACTCACGGCTCAGGCGTGGCACCTGTTCGCCGTATTCGTGTCCGCGATCGTATCTGTGTTACTCGGAGTGTTTCCGCTGCTAACCTCGACTATGTTGGCGGCAGGAGCCGTTGTCCTCACCAACACGATCTCGGCGTCAAAGGCGTTCGCAGGATTTGCTAACACGAGTGTGCTGCTTGTGGTTATTGCTTTCCTTGTCGCGCAAGCAGTGGTTAAGTCGGGACTAGGACAGCGGATCAGCTTGTTCATGGTAAGCCTGTTCGGCCACTCGTCACTTGGACTCGCATATAGCATTGTCCTTACTGACGCAGCGATTGCACCGGCATTCCCAAGCAACACAGCTCGCGGGGGAGTGCTGTATCCTATCGTTCTTTCTGTCGCACAGGGATCCGGCTCGCACGCAGATGATCCTGAGGGCCGCCGTTTAGGCGGATACCTGATGTTTTGCGGGATGGCGAGTCTTGCCGTGTCGTCCGCACTGTGGATGACCGCGACATCTGCTAATCCTATCGCGATGCAGGTGGCTCGCGAGTACGGAATCAATGTCGGCTTCGGAAAATGGCTCGTTGCGTCTTCCGTGCCCGCACTGACGGCGATTCTGTTGTTACCCAGAGCGATTGCGCGCCTATTTCCGCCGGGTGTGGGTTCAACGCCAGATGCTCCTGCTGCCGCGCGTAGAGCCCTGGCACAGTTAGGGCCACTATCGCGGGAAGAATGGATCACGGCCGTCGCGTTCGTGGTGATGGTAAGCGGGTGGATCTTCGCGGACAAGCTGCAGCTTAATGTGACGAGCATTGCCTTTGCAGGCTTGGGCCTGTTGCTTATGACTGGCGTGCTCACGGCAGATGATATTCGTACCCAAGGCGACACCCTGGCCACCTTTCTCTGGCTCGCGGTACTATTCGCGCTGAGCACACAACTAAACGAGCTTGGGTTTATGGGTTATGTGGGTCAGCGCTTGGCCTCCTACATGGGAGGAATATCCTGGCCGTTGACTTATGTCGCGCTCATCGTTATTTACGTAGCTATTCACTATATGTTCGTGAGCCAGTCGTCCCAGGTTCTCGCCTTGCTCGGAGTATTCCTTGATGTCGGCATCCGCGGGGGAGTTCCTCCACAAGTGATGGCTTTTTCGCTGTTTTTTGCGAGCAGCTACTTCTCAGTGATTACGCCACAGGGTGGAAGCCAGAATGTAATCTTCGTCGGCAGTGGCTATCTCACGCAGCGCGAACTCTATCGACTTGGACTGCTGATGACTATTTTCTTTATGGTGATATTTCTGACGATCGGGACGGGGTGGCTAATGCTGGTCGCCCGATGAACCAGGAAGCGGAATCTATCACAGGCCCGAAACAGCTGGAGATCGTAGCCACGCCGGAATGCACCTACCATTGTTACTCAAGTTGAAAAAGGATCAGTAGAGTAGCTCGTATTAGTTTGTTTCGTCGTGAGTGTGTCAATCAATCACGACGCCCGCCTGAGAAACACATAGGGGATCTTGAACTTGGGTGAGCCCTTGCCTCCCATCGAAACTGGGATGCAATCCCGGCTTCATTCAACGGGCCCTTAAAAGTTGTACCCGAAAATGAATCGTAGTGTCGGGACGCCGTTCGCCCACAGGCTAGTCTTGACTTCACCAAATGTCCCACGCCGGAACTGAATGCCGCTGAAAATATTGAAACCCGTTTCGTAATTGAAATTACTGAAACTGATGTCCCTGGTACCGACTCCTTGATGGATAAAGTTTAGCCCGGGTCCTGCACCCACATACGCCGACCAACGACCGTGCCGGAAGGTGATTGGAAGACGATAGGCGCCCTCCAAGTTGAGAGCGAACATATCGGTGAGTTCTCCGAAAGCGAACTCGACATTGGGACGTAAGTAAAAGTCGCGGGTAAAGACAGGGCCAATTCTAGCTTGCACACCAATCAGGAAGAGCTCAGGGTCCAACCCAGCCCCCAACCTAGCGCCTAGCCGCCAACGTTTGACTGATCGTTCAATTTCACGTTGTACGCCGGTAAGTTCCTTGGGAGGCGGGGCGACGTCCTGTGCTCCTGCCGATGCAGATGCGGCTGACGGCTCCAGCACAGTAACGCGAGTAGCGAGCCACACTCCACTTTCATCACTCGGGCTGGAAAGGACGCGGACGCGCGCACCTTGTGAGATTCCCTTGGGCCGGACGGTCGGGCCCTCAAAAACGAATAGCTGGTATCGATTGTCGTCAGTCCTTATCACCATCGTCTGCCGGCCAACCGAATCCACCGTCCCCACGACCGGACCAGGGTGTTCAGCTTGCTCGGACTGGCTCGATGATTCGGCAGCCGGCGGGATTGCGGCTTGCCCACTAGACGGGGTTGATGTTTGCGCAGCCCCGTTGCTCGGGAAGGTTACTGCGAAGAGTGAGCACATTAACACCACACGAATCGGTTGCATGTCTATCCTCGGTACGACGGCGATAGAATCTTGTTCCCCTGATTCCACCAACATTATGGCTTGGCGTCGATCGTGAAGAGCTTACGAAGAGGATAGGCGCCATCAAAACTGTTAGTTGTTACAGTAACGATAGGTGAAAGTAATCGAACCTGGAGAGCTACACTGAATCGCTATCTTGGCTCCAATGGTGAGCGATAGGTTCTGGTGAACTGGTTTTCAACTCGTGACCTAACGAGAAGTTTCTCCAACCGAAACGGCTCATTCCAGCATAGGCGAAAGGCATTGGCGCATCCGATGATCAACATCCCTGCTTTCGCGGCTAGCAGGCTGACGCTTGTCATACTGGAGGAAAACAACTAGCGATCAATCAGGTAAGGTAATAATGTGGTTCCGAAGTGCATAGAGCACTAGCTCGCCGGTCGAGTGTACATTTAGTTTGCGATGGATGTTGGTGCGGTACGTCTCTGCTGTTTTAATACTCACACCCATTTGGAGAGCTGTTTGCTTTGTGCTCTTTCCTTCGGCAATAAGCTGCAAGGTCTGGCGCTCGCGAGACGTTAAACTGCACACTCCCCAGCCAAGGCTTTCCCCGGAATGGCTGCTATTCTTGAGGTAGCCATTCAACACCATATCGTCGACCTTTGAGTTAAAGAAACTGCGATTGTTCTGTACTGCCTCAACTGCTGTGATTAAATCCATTGCTGCGTCAGATTTCAGAACATAACCGGTGACGCCAATTCTCAATAGCTCCTGAACGATCTCCTCCGACTGGGAGACGGTCAGGATCAGTATTCGCTTATTCAGATCATCCCGTAAGATCTGGCGAGCGGCTTCAATACCATTGAGGTTTGGCATGTACAGGTCAAGGATAACCAAATCGGGATTGAGTTGTTTCGCCTGTTGGACGGCGTCTCGACCATCGACAGCCATGCCGCACAATTCCCAACTATCATGCTCAGCGAGCAGTGAGCAGACTCCCTGCCGAACCACTTCATGATCATCTGCGACTAGGATACGGAAGTTCCTCATTAGCCACTCCAGCGATGACTGATGCGACAATCAACTACGAGGCTGTGATTTGTCGTGTCCACCTTCAACTCGGAGTCGAGACAATCACAGCAAGCAGTACTTGGGGGTAACATCCGACAAGTTCCAGAACCCGGCGTTCCCAACAAATACCCGATGTAAGGCATTTAGTACGATGAGTGTGTCGGGTGTGAGAAGAAGACACAACTGTCTGAACTAACAGTCGCGGAATGCTGCTTATTAGCCATCGGTGGCAATAGGAGTCGGTCAGAGCTACTTATGTGTTCCGTGCCGCGGGCGAGTAAGCTGAGGTGATCTAGCATTATTGAAGGTACTGGCAGAGTACCGACACTCCCGCTGGGGTGGGAATTCGCGTCTCGATGCACGGGTAACGATTGGGTTCGCAATGGAGGTCTGCCGGGTAGTCCAAGGACTCACACCGCCGCGGTACGCGAAGCAGAGTCCTGTCGCAATGGAGGTGAATAGTACTGGCAGAAGTGACAGGTTCATCGTAGAGCGCACCCGTTTTACCGTTTGTTGTGCGGGCGAGCTCCTTCAGCTGCTTCTTCTTACTGTTCTTTCTGTCGATTCACGTTTTTGCGCAGGAGTGCGCCTCTCTTTCGCAGGACAAGGTGGAGCCACATCCTGCAGCAGCTGTATCTCCTGTCAAGGATGCAGCGTCCGTACCTGATCGCGGGGGAAAGAAAGAGCATCCCCGGCTCTTTTGGATTGTTCCAACTTACACGGTCGCATACACCGACCTCCACTCAAGGGTGTCATCAGGCGAGAAGTTCCGTATGTTTGTAAGAAATGCTGCCGATCCGTTTACGCTGGGCTACACCGCTTTCGAAGCCGGGCTTGCACATGCCAATAATGACCTGGCTGGCTACGGAGCGGGTGCCGCAGGGTATGGCAAGCGCTTAGGCGCTGGACTGGCAGATGAAACTTCGAACGGATTCTTCAGAACGTATCTCTTTTCTTCTTTGCTTCACCAAGACCCCCGCTACTTCCGTCGTGGTTCTGGACCCCTCACGAAGCGCTTGACGCATGCACTCATCCGACCTCTGATAACCGAGAAAGATTCCGGAGGACACGCATTCAATTGGTCGGGGCTCTTTGGAAATATCGCCTCAAGTAGCCTCTCGAACGCGTACTATCCTGCCGGCGATCGCGGTTTCAGACCGACGTTCGAACGAGTGGCATTCGCAATACCGTCAAGCGTCATTGACCATTTGATTGACGAGTTCGGCCCTGATCTGGAAAAACATTTTCTGAGAAAAAGATAGGATCGGCAAAGAGGCGACGCTTGCGCGGAGTGAACAATATGTGTCTTCGCTGCGCTTCATAGACAATGACCAACTCCCGTATTAGCTCCCTATCCGTGATGTCATTACAAATGGACTGCCATGTATTTCTCCGAACGACAAGGCCGTATCTGACACATTTAACAGGTTCAATCAATTGCAAATTACATAATATAG
>Ga0105239_10005983_pt1 | contig 14152 bp, 13 predicted proteins | sample KBSC44metaG_FD_92761 | JGI IMG/M metagenome (GOLD analysis project Ga0105239, IMG submission 92761) | Corn rhizosphere microbial communities from Kellogg Biological Station, Michigan, USA - KBS C4-4 metaG | ecosystem: Host-associated > Plants > Roots > Rhizosphere > Soil | place: Michigan, USA... | reverse complement strand
CGCTTTCAGGCGGAAACCACGGGCCCAGAATGTGCATGCGCATTCCTTTGCATGCCGGGATTGAAACGATTCTTCCTGCCGGGCGTCTGACCTTTTAGGAATGCGTAAGTCCCGTAGGCAGACTGGCATCCGATGTGCAGGATTTTCATCGGAGACGTGGAACATCCGCTGCCTCTATGCCAGGAATCTTAAACCGTGGTTTTTACACGCTCATCCGTGAGCCATCCGCCAAGGCGTTAAAAGCCTTGGGGCCGCACTCAGAGGAAATATTCGCGCAATGGCAACGGGAAACAGGCCGGCTAGGGATTGAGTCCCAGGACTTCCTGGGACAGTCTCATCTTGATTTTGGCCGCCTCTCCGTGAAACTGCCAAAGATGTCCTTTCCGGCCTTCCAGCGGAAAGTACGCGAACTGGGCGGGACGCTTGCTCAATGCGGGGTTCCGCTGGATCGCTCGATCGACGCGATCAATCGGCTCTTTGAAATCTGTGCACCTCACCTGATGAAACCCGATCCGGAAGCGGCCAGTCATGTTTTGGCGCTTTCCCGTCTGCAATCCCTCATGATTCTTTTGATTGTTTCCAGTCATAGCGAACCCGTTGCCTCAGCGCCGCGCAGGCCTGTTCTGAAGACCGCGCCGCATTTAACGGGAGATCGCAGCCGCGACGCTTCGGTGTATGTGACCAAAGTCTACGAAGAGGAACGGAAGCGTTTATCCAGAGATTTACACGACGAAGTGGGCCACGATCTGGTTCTCATGAAACTATACCTCGAGATGATCGCGCTGGACACGAACAGAAAAGAGTTCCAGAGCATCCGGCCGAGACTCAGCGAAGCCATCGGCCTGGTATCCCACGCGATCGATTCCGTCCGCCGCCTGGTGTTGGATTTAGGTCCCGCGGTTTTTGACGAGTTAGGATTTTTACCTGCGGTTAGAACTTACACCAGCCAGTTTTCCGCGAGGACCAAAATCGCCGTAACCCTTAGCGAAGGGTATCTCCCCGAAAATATTCCGATGAGTCATCAAGTTGCGCTCTATCGATTGTTGCAGGGCGCTCTATCGAACGTTCTCAAACATGCTTCCGCGAAAACCGTGAAAGTATCCTTGGGATGCATGAAGGACTCGGTCTTAATCCTGGTAATCCAGGATGACGGTCTTGGTTTCGATACCACCCGGAAACCCGGTCGCAGCTCTTTCGGGTTGACCGCCATGCGTGAACGGGTAGAGGTGCTGGGAGGCCGGATCCACATTCAATCCATGCCTGCGGGATCTATGAGCAAAATTCGCGGGACCCGCATCGAAGTGGACCTTCCGCTCTCCGGTGGAATGCAATGAATGGACTGAGTCAAGCTAAAAAGCCCATAAGGGTTGTTGTTTGCGACGATCACGCGCTTTTTCGCGAAGGCGTCAAGACGATTCTCAACTCGCAGCCGGATATCGAAGTGGTGGGCGAGGCCGCTGACGGCAAGGAGGGTGTCGAGCAGGCAATTCGGCTTTATCCCGATGTAGTGCTGATGGACGTTTCCATGCCGGTGCTAAAAGGATTCGACGCAACACGCCGGATCAAGAAAGCGCGTCCCGATGTGAAGGTTCTCATTTTAACGGTGTACGACGACGAGGATATGGTGGCGCGCTGCCTGGATGCCGGTGCCGCCGGGTATGTCTTGAAGGATTCTCCGCCGCTTCAACTCGTGTATGCAGTACAGGCTGTTTACCGCGGCCAGCAATACATGAGTCCCCGGGTTCTCACCGGTCTAGTGCGGCAATACCTTGCGCAGCCCACTGAATTCAAAGGTGGTTATGAGCTCTTGAGTGACCGGGAGCGTGAAATTCTCATCTTCCTGGCGGAAGGCCAGTCCTTGAAGGACATCGCCACAAAGTTAAACCTGAGCGTCAAAACCATCGATGCCCACAAGGTCAACTTGATGCGCAAGCTTGACCTGCATGACCGCAGCGAACTCATCCGGTATGCCATTCGCAAGGGTCTGGTCGAAGCTTGATCTAATGGCGCGCGGCAGCGCATGGATGTGACTGATTTTCGCTTAAGTGGAATTCCGCTGCACCCTTCCGGCTCTCAGTCCGCCCCAGGTAACTGAAAAATCGAGGTTAAGGCTTCGAGTTTGCTTTGGCCTGCATCGTGCATTCCCGTGATCGTTGCGGGCAGTTACTACGGAGCACCATGAACCTAAATTACGCCGTTGACGCTGTGGCTTCCGGCCTCCAACCAAAGCATGCGCCGTGGCTTCAGGTCTTCTCAACTTGCCCGTCCTCAGCGACGGCTCCGGAGCATTACGCGGAGCGGGTGGCTCAAGTCGCCCGCTGGAGCGAGCGCGCCGGCTGCACCGGTATTTTGATCTATACCGACAATTCCATCATCGATCCCTGGATGGTGTCTCAAATCATTCTGCAAAACACCGCCGCGTTGAGCCCCCTGATCGCTGTGCAGCCGGTTTATATGCACCCGTATTCGGTAGCGAAGATGGTTTCGACCGCAGGCTTTCTATATGGCCGCCGGATGTTTCTGAATATGGTCGCGGGCGGATTCAAGAACGACCTGCTGGCTTTGGGTGACGTAACGCCTCACGACAGCCGATACCAGCGTCTGACCGAATACACGACCATTATCCAGCAGCTGCTCCAAGCCCGCGGACCGGTCTCCTTCGAAGGGCAGTTTTACAAGATCGACGGTTTGAGCTTAAAGCCTCCGCTGGCGCCGGAACTGCGGCCTGGCATCCTGGTATCCGGATCGTCGGAAGCCGGATTAGCGGCGGCTCAATCCATCGGAGCAATGCCGGTCAAATACCCGGAGCCCATCGATTGCGCGGGTGCTGCTGCACCGCGCGAGGCGGAACCGTGCGGCGTGCGAATCGGAATCGTAACCAGGCTTCATGAGAACGACGCTTGGACCGTCGCGCATGACCGCTTTCCTCCGGATCGCAAGGGTCAACTTACCCGTCAACTTGCCGCTAAGGTTTCCGACTCGGCCTGGCACAAACAGCTTGCCGAAGCCGGCGCCCGCGCCGAAAAATCCATGCCTGCCTATTGGTTGCATCCCTTCGAAAATTACCAGACCAACTGTCCCTACTTGGTCGGCAGCTACGATACCGTGGCGGAAGCATTATGCGGATACATAGAACACGGCTATAGGACGTTCATTCTTGATATTCCTCCCACCGAAGAAGAGTTGGATCATATTGGCCGCGTATTTCAAGCCGCCAGTAAGAAAGCGCGCGTGTGAAGCAACGGCTGCACGATTTATTGACAGTTCAGGCGGAGCGCCGCCCCGACGCGGTCGCCGCTGTGTTCAAAGACGTTTCAACCAGCTATGCGGCACTGGAGCGGATGAGCAATCGGTTGGGAAGAGCCTTGCAAGGCGCCGGCTGTATAAAAGGGGACCGGGTCGCGCTTCTACTGCCTAAATCGACCCGGGCGCTGGTCGCGATGTTTGGTTCGCTTAAGGCGGATTGCATCTACGTCCCCATCGATACGACAAGCCCAATCGCCCGTATCCAACGGATTCTGCAAAAGTGCGAATGCCGCTGTGTTCTTGCCGAGCAGTCCACGGCCGGCCTGCTCAGTGAACTTATCGATACCGGCGCCATCAGCGGTCGGGCGTTCGTGGCGTGGATGGATGAAGGCGCCACTCTTCCCCCCGGAACGCCCGCGCAATTCGTCTGGAACGACGTCGAATCTTTGCCTGACCACCCTCCCGACTCCATCTCTCGCCCCTGCGACCCGGCCCATATTCTCTTTACGTCCGGATCCACTGGCATGCCCAAAGGTGTGGTGATTACCCACGCCAACGTGATTCATTTCGTTCGCTGGGCCGGAGTCTACTTCAAAATGAATTCTGAGGACCGTAACTCAGGTCATCCTCCCTTGCACTTCGATCTGTCCACATTTGATATCTACGGAACCGTTGCCACTGGTGCCCAGATCCATCTGATGACGCCAGAGACCAGCCTGCTGCCTCACAAGCTAGCCGACTTTATCCGCGAGAAAGAACTGACTCAATGGTTCTCGGTTCCCTGGGTGCTTCAGCAAATGGCTAAGTTCGATGTGGTTCGGCAGAACGATTTTCGGGCGCTCAAACGACTCTTATGGTGCGGTGAAAAATTCCCCACGCCGGCCCTGATGTATTGGATGAAACGTCTCCCTCACGTTACCTTCGACAATCTATATGGGCCAACTGAAGCCACCATTGCGAGCAGCTATTACAGGGTTGCGCAACCTCTCGAAAACGAAACCGCCGAAGTGCCCATCGGACTCCCCTGCAAAGGCGAATTGATGCTGGTACTCGATGAACAGCTTCGCCCCGTCGGTCCCGGCGAGCCCGGCGATCTCTATATCGGCGGCGTCGGCTTGAGCCCGGGATATTGGAACGATCCCGAACGCACCCGGGAAGTCTTTCGCCGTAACCCCTATAGTTCGAATCCATCCGACCGCATTTACAATACCGGCGATCTCGCCAGAATCGGGACGGACGGGCTAGTCTACTTGATCGGGAGATCGGATTCGCAGATCAAGAGCCGTGGCTATCGAATAGAGCTGGGCGAGATTGAAGCGGCAGTGCATGCGATTCCTGGCGTGCAGGACGCCGCCGTAGTCGTAATCGGCGTCGAGGGATCGGAAGACAAGATCATTTGTTGTGCATACGTCAGTCGTTCGGGACTGGATCTCTCTCCGTTGGCTCTAAAGCGACAATTGACTGCAGCGGTGCCTCGCTACATGATTCCGCAGCGATGGATGGCCCTGCAGCAGATGCCGCGCAATAGTAACGGAAAGACCGATCGGCCGTTCCTAAGGCGGCAATTCGAACAAGAAGCCTCAGTCGCCGAGCAGGAAATTGAGCGCGCACCAGGATTGCGCTCGAAATCCCCCTCCCTGGTACAGTGATGCCGACGAATCCCGGGGATGAAGGGCCCATGCAACTAGCCAGAGAAGTCGCACAGTTAATCAATGACCAACTTCTGGTGGAAGTGGGTTCTCCCGAGGATGATTTGCTTGCCTCAGGCGTACTCGACTCCTTGACGCTAGTTCAGTTGCTGTTCGATCTGGAACGTCGCTTCGGAGTTACGATTCCGCTGGAAGAGCTGGAGATTGACGATTTTCGCTCGATCAATTCGATCGCCAGCCTGGTTGAGGCGCGCGGCCGCGCCAATGACGGGGTGAGAGGTGGCGAGGGACGGACTCGCGCCGCTTTCGCTGAACCGGGATTGGGGAGGAACGCGGGTTCGTCATGAATATTCTTGGAGTGAGCGGGCTGGAAACCGCCAGGCAATTCAAGCAGGAACACTGGCCGGGCCTGCCGGAACGCGAGTATCGGATTATTCAGGGACAAGACGCAGCCGCCGCCCTGGTTGTGGACGGGAAAATAGTCGCTGCGGCGGCCGAGGAACGTTTTGATCGCCACAAGCATAGTGCGCGCTTTCCTTCAAGCTCGATTCGCCATTGCCTCGCGCGCGCGGGCATTTCGATCGACGATGTGGATGAGATCGCGCACTCCTTCGACTACGCGCCGTATCGCAAGCTATTCTCTCTCGATCCGCTTAGCGAGCGCTTTTATCGCGAAGTTTGTTCAAAAGATGCTCTGCTGGCCTGCGTGCATCGCGAATTTCCACAGTTTCCATGCCAGCGCGTGCATCAAGTGAACCACCATCTGGCACACGCCGCGAGCGCCTTTTATACTTCCGGTTGGGATGACTGCTTGGTAGTGGTCGCAGATGGAATGGGAGAAGCGCACGGCGTGTCCATTTATCGGGGCTCTCCCAGCGGCCTCCAGCCATTGGCGAATATGTCCGCGCTGGATTCCATCGGAATTCTCTACTCACTTGTAACGCTTCACCTGGGATTTGATTTTAACTCCGATGAATACAAGATTATGGGTTTGGCGCCGTATGGGGATCCGCAGCGATTCCGCCAATGTTTTAAAGACATCGTGGAGTTGCGTCCCGAAGGCAGGATTCGGATTCGCATTTTGAGAAACGACAAAACCCGCGACCAGCGCGAGAACTACACCGCCTCACGGGAGTATCTGGGAAAGCACTTAGTGGCGGCACGCACTCCGGACGACGAGGTCACCGATGACCATCGAGATGTCGCCGCTGCCCTCCAGGAATGCCTGAACCAAGTAATGCTGCATATTTGCGGGTACTTCGGCGGTGTCACAAAGTGCCGCCGCCTCGCCATGGCCGGCGGAGTGGCTTTGAACTGCACCGCCAACGGTTGCTTGACGAAGTCCGGTCTATTCGATGAAATCTATATTCAGCCGGCGGCCGGGGATGATGGGGCCGCTCTCGGTGCCGCGATCCAGCGGTCCGCGCAGGCTGGTGAGATGCGCAACTGCCGGTTCCCCACTCCGTTTCTGGGCCCCCGGTACTCCCTCGATGAGATTGCCTCTGCTTTGGCGGACTTTAGCGATCGCGTCGAGGTTTGTCATTATTCAAATCCTGAAGAAACCTGCGCGTCCGTGGCTCGACTGCTGGCCCGGGGCCACGTGATCGCCTGGTTTCGGGGAGCAATGGAGTATGGCCCGCGCGCCCTCGGACATCGCAGCATCCTGGCCGATCCCAGCCATCCTGAAATGAGGGATCGCGTCAACGCCATGGTAAAAATGCGGGAATCTTTCCGCCCCTTCGCCCCCGCAGTCTCATTGGAAGAAGTCGATCGGTGGTTCGACGTCCCCCCGATGACCCGGCTCCCGTACATGACCACAATCGTGGACGTTCGCGAAGAATTCGCCAGCCAATTGCCCGCGATCACTCATGTCAACCGAACCGCCAGGGTGCAGACCGTATGTCAGGATGATGACCCGGTATTTCACGCGCTTCTGCGGGCGATGGGAAAGGAGACAGGGCGGGAAATCGTCCTCAATACAAGTTTCAATGTTAAGGGCCAACCCATCGTGAACACGCCTCAGGAAGCTCTCTCGACATTCCTAACGACGGGTATAGATTTTTTGTTCATGGAAAATCTTTTCATACGTCGCCGGCGCCAGCCGGAACTATCGCAGGGGCTCCTACAAGAAGAAGTGGTCGCATTCCCGTAGTCATGGCAATGCAATTGCAGCCTGCAGAAGCCTCGGAGGAAAAACTTTCAAATGCGGCCCATCAAAATCCTGGTTATAGAAGATAATGACGCGGATACCTTCTACCTCCAGACGGTGCTGGATCGTATGGGCGTGGTGTATACGATTTCAGTCTTGGGGGATGGGGAAAGCGCCCTTAATTTTCTACTAAAACGCGGTAAATACTCCAGCGCCTGGAACCCGGATCTGATTTTTCTGGATCTTAATCTCCCCAAGTTATCGGGGGTCGAGGTGCTGGAGGCGCTGCCGCCATCGCGCCGGCTTCCATTTTGCATCCTAACCGGTTCGACGCTCGAACGCGACAAACTCAAGAAGAAGTTTGGGATTCGGCGGATAGCTTACGTCGTCAAGCCCGTTACTCGCGACATGATTCTCAATTGCTTTCGCTGCTACGATCACTTGGCGCCCCTAGCCGAAGCCATTACAGTTCGGAACCTGGGCTACGAAGCGCCTGCCATCACGCTGGGCCAGTAAGCGTGAGGGGCACGGAGTTCCGCTCGTGCCCCCCGAACCGCCGCTATCGGCGACTTGAACGCGCGCTGTGCACCGGGTCTTCAGATTCCTCGCCCGATGTTTCCGACATCACCTTGCCGGCGATGGAAGACAGCTTTTCGTCGGCTTCCTTTTCCTCGTCCAACGTCTCCTCGAGGAGAGTGGCAACGTCGTCTAGTCCGAGTTCCTCGGCCCAGGCTTTGAGAGTTCCGTAGCCTGCGATCTCATAGTGCTCCACTTTTTGCGCCGCGCAGATCATTGCCGAATCCGCGAGCGCACCTTTCTCGTTCGATTCGATTTGCTCCTGAGCTTCGCTGATCAGGCCCTTCATGGCCACGCAAGTCTTGCTCTTTGGTTTCACGTCCAACGCTTCAAACGCCCGTTCCAAACGTTCCACTTGCCCCTTAGTCTGTTCCAGATGGCTTCCAAACGCCTCGCTGAGTTCTTCATTGGAGGCGGCTTTCACCATCTTAGGAAGAGCCTTTAGCAGTTGCTTCTCGGCGTCGTACAGGTCCTGCATCTCCTCGACTAGAAGATCTCGTATTGTTGCTGCCATAGTAAAACCTCTTTCAGTATTAGTCGGACGCTACTTAGATCCGTGCCTGTAGACGATGTTTCGCATCCTAGTAAGCCGTTTTCCGGAATCCATCGGGATGCCTTTTCATTTGGCAGAAAAAATGCAGCACGGACGCCAATGTATCAATCCAACGAATCCGCCCAGCCGTGGGCGAACGGTTTTGTCGCACATTGGAACGGTGGCACTCCGCCTCCGTCCAGTGACGTTGATGGATGGCTCATTGAGTCCGTATTACAAGGACGAACTGATGCCTTCGGCGAGCTCGTCGCGCCCCATCTGCTCTCCTTAACCAGGTTCGCCCGCATGCGGCTCCACAATGATGTGGAAGCGGAAGATGCCGTTCAGCAGGCCGTGCTGCAAGCCCTTCACAATCTTGGACAGTTTCGCAGGCAAGCCAGCTTTAAAACTTGGATCAGTAAGATTACTTGTAATGAAATCCTCCACATGCGCCGGGGTAAGGCGCTTGCTCCTGTCACCCCTCTTCATCAGACCGGCGCCGAGAAACTCGCCGATCCCGGCTCGCTGCCCGATATGCAGCTTCAGAAGCGGCAAGAGACCGCAAGCCTCTACCGTGCGTTAGCGCGGCTTCCAGAAAAATATCGATTGGTTATCGAGTTACGCGACCTGCACGAGTTGAGCATCGCAGCCACCGCTCGCTCACTTTCTTTAACCGCTTCCGCGGTCAAAACCCGGCATCATCGAGCGCGTAAATTATTGTTGCGCGCATTAGGTCCCGGCAAGTAGTCTCCGAGCACGACATTTGCAAATGGAGGATTGTAATGCATTTAGGCTCTGACCATCCACATCATTGGGGAGTGATCTTAGCGGGCGGCGAAGGTGTACGCTTGAAATCTCTCACGCGATTTGTATCCGGAGAAGATACCCCAAAACAATTCTGCCGGCTGCTGGGCGGGCAATCATTGCTGGCGCAAACCACTCAACGTATCAGCCGCAGAATTTGCTCCGAACGCACTGCCTACGTATTGTTGAACTCGCATGAGCGCTTCTACAGCAAGGAGTTGCGTAATGTGCCGCCGGCTCACCTGATCGTCCAGCCCAGCAATCGCGGAACGCTTCCCGCCATACTGGCGAGCCTGATTCACATTATTCGCCAGGACAAAAACGCCGTGATCGGATTCTTCCCGTCCGACCATCATTATGCTGAGGAGGAACGCTTTATGGCGGGCGTGGATTTAGCCTTCACTGCCGCTGAATCGAACCCGGATACCGTGATCCTTCTTGGTGTTGCCGCCAACAGCGCAGAGACGGAGTACGGCTGGATTGAAGCTACACCCGCCATGTCTGCCAATTCCCGGGACGGACTCTTGAAAGTAAAGCGCTTCTGGGAGAAGCCTACTAGCCGAATTGCGGAAGAGCTTCTGGAACGAGGCTGTGTCTGGAACACGTTTGTTATGATCGGGCGCGCCCAAGCCTTTCTCGACTTGATCCGTGCCGGCGCCGGCGATATTTTCCAGGCATTTGAGGAGCTGCTGGCTCTACCTCAATCCGTTTCCATCAATGACAAATTGGACCCGATTTATCAATGCGTTACGGCAACGGATTTCTCAAAGTTAGTACTGTCCGGCGCGCCTGAACGATTAGGTGTCTGGTGTCTGGGCGACGTTGGCTGGAGCGATCTCGGAGATCCACACCGGGTTATGACGGTGTTGGATGAAACCGGAATCGCGAATGAGTGGATGAATTCTTGGCGCGGTGCGGTCGCCGTTGCTGCCGGACACTGATTCAGTTGACTGCATTTCATGCAATAGAAGTGCACTGAAGCAAGGAAGTTTTACCGCTCCCATGCATAAAATGCAGTTTCTGGCTGGCCCGGACATCGAAGCGTAAGCAACTAAATCTAGAGCCTGCTATTAGGATGCAAAATGATAGAAGTGTTACCAATTGAATTACGCGATGGGCTAGAATATGGACCTGTGGCCTCGTCTTCCACGCCCGCGCGCGTTTTAGTGGTCGACGATGACCCTCAAGAGCGGCACGATCTCGCAAGAATCCTAACCAGCTTAGGCTATATTCCCGAGATGGCGCAGGATGGAGAAGAAGCCCTCGAAAAGATCGGCTCGGCACCAGTCGACGCAATCGTGACGGATCTGATGATGCCGCGCATGGACGGATACACCCTTTTGCGGACTCTGCTGTCGCGCGGCGATTTGACTCCGGCCGTAGTTCTCACTGGCCTTGGCAGCATCCGCGAGGCAATGGCTATTGTTCACGACCTTCGTGCCTTCTGGTTTTTAGACAAGCCCGCGCAGCAGGCTGTTCTTGCCCCACTGCTGGAACGAGCCATTCGGCAAAAGAGGCTCATGGCCGAGACTGAGCGTTTGCAGCGCCAGTTGAGCCTTCATGGGGTCCTGGGCAATATGGTTGGTACGGCCGAGTCCATGCGGCGCGTGTTTTCGCTCATTCAACAGGTTGCTCCCAAGACGGCTTCGGTTCTGATTAGCGGCGAAAGCGGCACGGGGAAGGAGTGCGTCGCCAGCGCCATTCACAAGCTCAGTCCCAGGGCCGGAGGGCCGTTTATCGCCATCAACTGTGCGGCGATCCCCGAAAGCTTAATCGAAAGCGAATTGTTTGGGCATGAGAAAGGCGCCTTTACCGGGGCCGTAGGACGCCAAGCCGGCTGTTTTGAGCATGCCAGCGGGGGCACGCTGTTTCTGGATGAAATCGCCGAAATGCCGATGCCCATGCAAGCGAAGCTGCTGCGGGTTTTAGAGGAGTCGAAGGTGCGCCGGCTTGGGGGGCACGGCGAGATCTCCATCGATGTCCGGGTGCTTGCAGCGACCAATCGGCCCTTGGAGGAAGCGCTCGAAAAGAAACTGCTGCGGGAAGATTTATATTATCGTCTTAATGTATTCAATATCCTGCTGCCGCCTCTGCGTCATCGAAAAGAAGATATTCCCGCGATTTCGGAAGCCCTGATCCGCATCTTGAATCTGCGGAACGACTGCCGCGTGACTCATCTCGATTCTGACGCTTTAAGCGTGCTGATGAATTATTCCTGGCCGGGCAATATACGGGAATTGCGAAATATTTTGGAACGAGCGGTGATCATCGCCCATGAGGGCGCGCTCTCCCCTTGTCATTTTCCCAGCGGCTTTAATCTTCCCCGGCAGGGACCCATCGCGCTTTCGCCCGTGGCTCCCCCCGGCGCCGCCTCGTCGCTGACTTTTGAGCCCGGCAAGCCTTTGCAGGAAATGGAAGAAGCTTACATTCGACTTACCTTGAAATATGCCAACAACAACCGAATGCGGGCCGCGGAGATCCTGGGCATCAGCCTTCGAACGCTCTACAAACGCCTCGCGGATTTCGCGAAGGCAGAGGCTGCATCCTCCGCCAACGCAGAAGCTGCATCCGTAAGCGGGAGCGGAAGTTAAGGGGCTGGTGATCAAGGTGCAGCTAAAACCAACATGAGCCGTCCCCGTTTTCATATTATTTTGGTCGAGGATGCCGAACCGGACGTTCTTCTGGTTCGTGAGGCCCTGGAACAATCGGGTCTCGAATTTGAACTGAGGGTATTTGATGATGGCGAACAAGGAGTGGCCTTCGTGGACACCATGGATCGGGATAAAACACTTATTCGCCCCCATCTATTTCTTCTGGATCTCAATCTGCCGAAGAAGACCGGTGGGGAGATTTTGGAACGAGTAAGGCAAAGTCCGCGTTGCGGGCAGATACCTGTAGTCATTCTTACCTCATCCGATTCGCAGAGAGACAAGGCTCAGGCAGCCAATTTGAAAGCCACCGGCTATTTCCGAAAGCCGTCCCGCCTGGATGAGTTTATGAAGCTCGGCCCCTACGTGCGGGATCTTCTAACTCGCCATGGGCAAACTGAAGCGGAAGGTAGAACCTTCGCCGGGCACTGATTCAGCCCATATTTGTCCGCCATGCTGTTCCACAATTCGCTTAGCCAGAGTTAGACCCAGACCGCTGCCCGGAAACTGCTTACCGTTGAGGCGTTCAAACGGTCTGAAGATCCGCTCACCATAAACCGGTTCAAAGCCACTCCCGTTGTCTCGCACCGAGAGTATCCATTGCCCTTTCTGCTGAACCGCTCCCACGTGGATGCGAGGCGCCGCCTCCCCGCGAAATTTGCAGGCGTTCCCTATCAAGCAGCGCAGCAGCACTGCCAGGGAGGCAGCGTTCCCCGGCACGGTTGGCAATGGATCGTGAGTGATGATCGCGCCGCTGCTCTTCAAATCAAGAGCCAGTTCGGTCTTGGCCTCGAGCAGTGACATCTCCAGATCCGTGGGGCTGGGTTCTAATTCCCGCACTTCCGCGTAGCAATATTCAGCGATATCTTGAATCAAGGTTTCCATGCGGTCAGCGCCATCCCGGAGATAGCGGGCGCCCCGCTCGCGGTTTTCTTCCGGGTTGCCGCCGTTCTGCGTAGTGAGTAGCTGAGATCCCAGGCGAATCGCGCGGAGAGGCTCCCGCAAATCGTGGACAGCCATCGAAATGAAGTCCCGGAGAGTCTCCCCGTCCAGGGCCAAAGCTTTTGGTGCTACGCCTTGTCCTTGATTTTTCATGCAGCGCTCGCAGCCATCTTCCGTCATTCCGGCGAGTCCGGCAGCGTGAAGTAAAACGTCGAGCCCGCCCCCGGTGACGATTCAACCCAGATCTGGCCTCCGTAGCTCTTGACGATGCGCTCACAAATAGCCAGACCGATGCCGGTCCCCGGAAAGTTGCTTCCGTGGAGCCTTTTGAATATTCCGAAGATCTGCTGGATGTATTCAGGCTTTATGCCGATTCCGTTATCCTTCACTGAGAAGCGCCACTCGCCGGGCTGCCGCTCCGCATCTATATGTACCCGCGGGCTGGCGGCGCCGCGGTATTTGATGGCATTGCCCACCAGGTTCTGCAGCAGTTGCACCAGCCTGATTTCGTGCGCATGCAGCGTCGGCAGGCCATTACAGGTCACCACCGCCTGATTCTGATCGATGCTGGCCTGAAGATTTAGCAACGCTTTCTGTAACGCTTCCGAAACGACTACCGGTCCGGCGGGACCATCGCTCAGTGAGCCCACCTGTGAATAAGCCAGCAAGTCTTTCAGCAGACTCTCCATCCGGTGCGCTCCATTGTTAATGTAGGAAACGTACTGTTCGGCTTGACCGTCAAGCCGGTCGGAGTATTTTTTTTGGAGCATCTGGCTATACAGCGCCACCAGTCTCAATGGCTCTTGCAAATCGTGGCTGGCTGCATAGGCGAACTGGTTCAAATCCTCGTTGGATTTTCGAAGAGCCTCGTTGGATTCCACGAGTTCCGCAGTGCGTTCAGAGACCCGCTGTTCCAGACTGGCATTGAGATCTCGAATCTCCTGATCCGCCTTCTTGCGTTCCGTAACGTCGCGGATCGCCGCGGTTACCAGCAATCCTTCTTCGGTGTCCAACGGGCTCAATCTGATCTCAACCGGGAATTCCGATTGGTCTTTGCGCAATCCGTACAATTCCAGCCCGGTTCCGGTTGGCCGCAAATTCGCCGCATCGAAGAACGTGGATCCAGGGCTGTCATGCCGCGCTCGAAAACGCTCTGGTACCAGGGTCTCGAATGCTTTACCCAGTAGCTCTCTTCGTTTGTATCCGAAGACCTTCTCCACTTGCGCATTTACCAGCACGATCTTTCCTTGTCCGTCTACTACCGCCATCGCGTCAGGAGCGGATTCCAGCAGCGAACGAAATTTCTGCTCCGCCTTGCTGACAACCTCAGCCTGCCGCTGCAGCAGCGCGTTCTTCCGGCTAAGCTCCACGAATACATTGACTTTCGAACGAAGAATCTCAGGAACGATGGGCTTGAACAGAAAATCAACCGCGCCAAGATCATAGCCGCGGAACAATTGTTCATTGCTCTTGTAGCCCGTGAGAAACAAAATCGGCGTATGGCGCGACCGCTTCCGGGCCCGGATCAATTCCGCGGTCTGAAACCCGTCCATTTCGGGCATCTTAACGTCCAACAAGACGGCGGCAAAGTCGTCTTCGAGCATGT
>Ga0105239_10005982_pt1 | contig 14155 bp, 10 predicted proteins | sample KBSC44metaG_FD_92761 | JGI IMG/M metagenome (GOLD analysis project Ga0105239, IMG submission 92761) | Corn rhizosphere microbial communities from Kellogg Biological Station, Michigan, USA - KBS C4-4 metaG | ecosystem: Host-associated > Plants > Roots > Rhizosphere > Soil | place: Michigan, USA... | reverse complement strand
CTGCTCCTCCTCTCAATGAATGAACCCTTGGTCATGTAGTGGGTTGACGGCGCCTCTTGCCTCTGGTAAGCACTCGGGACGCAGTTGAGGTCGGTAGTGAGGCCTCTCAGGCATCCTTATGGGTAAGGATAGACCTATAGACCTTGGGGGAGTCTCAGGAATGCTCTTAAGGGCTACTTCTAGTGTAATTTCTATAGTATTAATCCCCTCTTGTAATCCTTGGGCCTCTAAGGCGGTACCTGCTTGCTCTGTCGCTATTGCTTGCTCTACCGCCAGGCGGCTAGCAACGAGTTTGCAAACCTCTCGAGCACCGCGCGGTGGTGCTCGTAGCACCCCTCAGGAGCAATCCAAGTAAGTGAATTGGCCATTTTAGTGATAAAAGAGCACTTATAAGAGGAGGACTTAAGAGCAGTTAAATAAACACCAAAAAGTCTATATAAGTGGCGACGACAAGGTCGATGAGCAAATTTATCGATATCGATGGCGAGGGATGCAAAACCAGTCAATTTCACAGCAAAATCAAGTGCGGTTTGCATCTCTGGGATCAAAAACTCCAAACTATCTGGCCCCCAAACTATCTACCAAGACTATCCCCCGAAAGGCCGCGTAGTGTTGGGATGAGAACGCAATGATTGACTACAGTCAAGGGTAACGGACCTATTATTCGACCCATCATTCGCACTAATTAGGCGCCAGCAGTGCAGTCTAGGACCGTGAGGGAGACGGTGGTGATGAGGGGGTGAGTGAAGGTGAGCGAGGGTGAGCTCTTTTATAAAAGCAGCGAGGTCCGGGTGCGTTGCACGTGAGCTCGGGCTAGTTTACACTTTTTGATCTGCCAAGAATACTAGCGGCTTGGGTGCTCCGAGGTAGGTGCTGGCGACGCTGCGGTTTGGTTCAAGCTGCACCTGCCAATTGTCAAACTGCATGTACTGCGTACTGCGTCGTCCGTAGAGCTGGCTGCACCTGTTCCCGATTAACTCAGACCTGCCAGTATCAGTACAATTGCTCCTCTGATCATTTGCATCCTCCACGAAGTCGACTGGCTCATTTCGTGGGTATTATGTATAGACTGGGCAGTCGCAGCTTGGGCTCAGCCCTTAGAGCCGTCAAAGTCAGTCATGCTCTACTTAGCACGGGAAAAGTGTCAACTAATCGTGAGCAATAGCATACCCCATTGCGGAGCTCCCTCCAGCAACAACAGCAGAGGAACCTTAGTATACACGAATACTTATCTGCGAACCTGCTTAAAACGGTACACTCTTGATCAAATTCTCCGCCTAGCTTGCAGCCTCCTAACAGTAAATGACAGTACGGCATTGGAGTTCCCAATGGCGAGGTTGCAAAGACACCAGAAGAAGCTGAGGCGATAGCCAAGAAGATTGGTATATATACACTGTGATCGAGCGCAAAACCATCACTGACTTGCATAGGCGGAGATGACCTGGTCATCAAGGCACAGGTTCTCGCCGGTGGACGAGGCAAAGGAACCTTCGACAATGGCCTGAAAGGTGGTGTCCGAGTAATCTACTCGTAAGTCAGCTCGTCATAGCCCTACCAAGTTCCATCATGGACTGACTTGTCCATAGACCGACAGAAGCAAAGATGTTCGCAGGCCAGATGATCGGCCATAAGCTTGTTACCAAACAAACCGGTGCCCGCGGCCGCATCTGCAACTCGGTTTACATCTGTGAACGCAAGTTCGCTCGTCGCGAGTTTTACCTAGCCATTCTCATGGACCGATCCACGCAAGCCCCAGTTATCGTCGCCTCTTCGCAAGGTGGAATGGATATCGAGACCGTGGCTAAAGAAACCCCCGAAGCAATCATCACCACCAACATCGACATCAACAAAGGTGTAACTGATGACATTGCGAGAAACATTGCCATTGACCTTGGCTTCAGTGAACAATGTATTGAAGATGCAAAGAACACCATTCAAAAGTTGTACCAAGTATTCGTTGACAAGGATGCCACCCAGATCGAGATCAACCCTCTGAGCGAGACCAGCGACCATCAAGTGCTGGCAATGGATGCTAAACTAGGTTTCGATGACAATGCCGATTTCAGACAGAAGGAGGTGTTCAGTTGGCGAGACACCTCGCAAGAAGATGCCGATGAAGTCAAGGCCGCCGAGTAAGACCCATCGCTTTTCCCCCCCTAGAAGCCGTCCTAATCTGTTTCTAGATACGGCCTCAACTTCATCAAACTTGACGGTGACATTGGTTGTCTTGTCAACGGTGCCGGTCTAGCCATGGCTACCATGGACATCATCAAGTTAAAGGGTGGATCACCAGCTAACTTCCTAGATGTTGGGGGTGGTGCAACTCCAGAAGCCATCAAGTCCGCATTTACTCTGATTACTAGCGATCCTAAGGTTACCGCCATTTTCGTCAATATTTTCGGTGGTATTGTTAGATGTGATGCTATTGCACAGGGTTTGATCAACGTTGTCCAACAAATGAACCTCCGGTTACCCATCGTCTGCAGACTTCAGGGTACGAATATGGAAAAGGCCGCTGAACTGGTAAACTTTCTTGATACCTCTCACATTTGCAGTTACTAACTCTCCTGCTAGGTCAACAACTCCGGTCTAAAGATCTTCTCCATCACCGATCTTGAAGCAGCAGCAGAGAAAGCGGTCGACTTGTCGAAGCTTGTGAAGATGGCTCGCAAGGTAGATGTTGGCGTGGAGTTCTCACTTGGTATTTAAACAGCTCTGGCAGTTCAGGACGTGGTTGATGGTTGTCTCATCCCAGATTCTCGAACTTAGTAGAGCAGAGCAGCTCTGCCACTTTCAACTTGTGTTCAATCAGTACAATCTTCGGGTTATAGCCCCGCTAACCTCTTCCACCCGGAATCACATCACTTTCACATGATCCTCCGTTCTGAAGCTGATGAGAACTCCGGCGCTGACGTCTGTAACATTCGGCGGTCGATCTACCTTGTATTATCACTCAATAGGGTTCTGCTACATCGGAGCTCTCAACTTTCAAATTCACGCCCTTGGGGAAGCAACTCTCGGGTGCTGGGTGATATTGGTCTAACCTACCATAGCTATAAAAGCACTGCGGTCGATGTCAAATCAAAAAATGGGAAACCTGTTTTCTCTGTCGTAATCAATGTTGCCTTCACAGTCCTTATTCTCCTTGTCCGCCCCTGGACGCCTTGCTACGTCTGTGATGTTGGTCTCGGACTGGAATGCATACTAACCGACACGTGAACTCGGGTAGTCTAGGAGTTCCTCAGGTCCTCTCGCCGTAGACTGAGCCTGTAGTATTGAACATGCGTTTGGGATCTCCTCATTCAAGTCGCTCTCGGACTCCAGATGCCAATGATGCTCTGTGAATTCGGCCACTTTTCTTCCAAAAGGCGACGCTGTCTCCACCCCGACCCCCTCTGCATAGGCCGATTGAAACCTATCTGAAGTTCCTGGGGAGATAGAAACTTTGCGAACATAACTGTCATTGATATAGGAGTGGTTCTACTAGTGTTTCTCCGACGCTTGAATCTTCCTCTTTCGCGGTCGCTAAATAAAGTCCATTATCGTATGTATCTCATCCAGTCGTCTCGAATGGTAACCCGCTTCTTCTGGATGGTATTAAGATCGCCCTCCCGCCCTTTCTCCCTCTGTCCCTTCTTTTCTACCATACAGTTACACCCGAAAATCCAAACCTCTCATAGCCCCACCAAAATTTGACCATCAGCATATGGACGCGTTTCTCTACTAAAGTGCCTATCAATGGGCTTTGAGGAAATTCATGCCAAATGCCTTGTTTCTAAGAATGGCAAGTGTAGCGAAGAATGACATAGCTTCTGCGGGATTCAATTCCGGGATTCAATTCATGCGGAGAAAAAGACAGGATTGTCCTGGTGGTTGAAACTACAACGTCCAACCAACAACCCTCCAATGTAGGAGTACTAGGCTTCTAGAGAATTTTTGGCGTTATGTCGGCGAGCACTTCGATCAGGCCGTCGTTAAGGACGGCAACGCGAACAGTCAGGTTACTGATCCGGCCAATACCGTCCTCAGAACCTCTCGCTCCCCAACGGAGAGCAATCAGCAGCTACGGCTATACGCAGTCCAAAGCCCTGGTATATTCTAAATATGGCGAGCCGCAGGATGTTTTGTCGCTTCATGGCCACTCCATTTCTCCCGCTACTGGCACCAACGTCGTTGTACGCATGCTCGTGGCGCCTATAAACCCTGCCGATGTCAACCAGATTCAAGGCGTATACCCCTCCAAGCCTGCGATGAGCACTTCACTTGGTACACCAGAGCCTAGCGCGGTAGCGGGAAATGAAGGAGTGGCAGAGGTGATCAGCACCGGATCTGGTGTCAAGAGCTTGACCAAAGGTGACTGGGTCATCATGAAATACGCTTCTCAAGGCACATGGCGGACGCATATGGATATTGACGAGAGCAAACTGCTCAAGATTGAGAACAAGGAGGGTCTAACACCATTACAAGTCGGTACCGTCTCAGTTAATCCGTGCACTGCGTATCGCATGCTCTTGGACTCGGCAAAATGGGGCTTCCGTGGAGATGAGTGGTTTATACAAAATGGCGCCAATAGCGGCGTGGGCCGGGCAGCTATACAGCTAGGCAAAGAATGGGGCTTCAAGAGCATCAACGTCATTCGAGGGCGCGAGGACAAGGCAGAAGAACAGAAGCTTCGTCAAGAACTGCTCGACCTCGGAGCTACCAAAGTCATCACTGAGGAAGAACTCCAGGGCCGCGAGGTCAGAGATCAGATCAAGGAGTGGACCAATGGCGGTCGTGAAGAAGTCAAAGTTGGTCTGAACTGTGTTGGAGGCAAGCCAGCAACGGCCCTGGCGAAATTCCTCAGTCCTGGGGCTACGATGGTGACTTACGGAGCCATGAGCAAACAACCCGTCATACTACCCGCATCATTACTGATATTCAAGGAGATCTCTTTCAATGGCTTCTGGGTCAGTAAATGGAGCGATAGACATCCGGATCAGAAGAAACAGACCGTCGACGATGTGCTTAGGTTGACCCGTGAGGGAAAATTCAAGGACATCCCCGTGCAGGAGTGCAATTGGGGTTGGAGCACTGATGTCGAAACACTCAAGAAGGCTGTTCAAGGTACTCTAGGCGGCTTTAGAGTAGGAAAGGGAGTCTTTGTGTTTGGAGAATCTTGAGGAGGTCAACTCGCTTGGGCCCAACTGTCGTTGGCCGAGGATTATCAAACCAGGAAAACGTTTCGATTGTCGTCCACCACCTTCACCTAGACCTGAGATCCAGGTTGTCAACTGGAGAATGATTTCCCACACACACCCCAGACAGATTCCAGGGGCCCCTCAACCTATCTTGATATCCACACCACCCTACTCCATTCGCTCCTACGAAGGAGTGACGAAATGCGAGATTTTAGTGGGAAAGAAAAGAGGCGATATCACCTTCCGTCGACAACGTCAGCTTCGGAAGCATGGTGACTATCGCCATCGCTACAGTAGTACTTTGTAACATATACCCCAGGGCGGCAAAAGCCACCAACGGGTGTGTAAATAAACACACGATATACTTAGGGACAGCCTGTGCTTTGTTTCGTCCTCTGAAGGTGAGGCTGAAGGCATCTGACTAACGAGGATCTACCTAACCTCATTAGCCCCTTGATCTCACTCGCGAATAGCCCCTAAGTAGGGCACAGGGACTCTGGAGTATATGCATAGTTAATAAGATAAGCATCTTTTGGCGACTCAACTGCCTAAAAGGGAGCCAGTGCGGAAACCCAGCGCACTGGTTTGGGGCACTCTACCGAGCCAATTCAGCGTCATCCCCCACAAGCGACCCGTGTTCCGTGGACTTCGCACACACTCGTATACAATTCTCTCGCTGCTTCCCGTTCCGATGCTACTTTGTTCTTGTGTGGCTGGCCAACCCCTTGTACATTTTCGAAAGGGCGTGGCAATCTCTGACTTCTAGATTTCTTTGATCTTCCATGCAGATAGACGGAGATAGGTGAGTCAGTAGTCAGCGGCGTTCAAGGATAGAATCAGCTCGCTGCTCGGCGCTGGGCGACACTGGCAGTTCTTGAATGCTCTGCTTGAGAGGTTATTTAAGAAAAGGACAGTAGAGTCGCTGCCAACTCACGGTGAACAGTTTTTCATTCCCTCGGGCTTTCAATCGATATATCTATCAGGGTTCAAAAATGGACGCAGACGAGTTCAGAAAAGCGGCCCATGCGGCCATTGAGGAGAGTATGTTATGTTCACTCGTTCACTTTTCGCGGCTGCTCTTTCGTTCCGCCGTTTCCGACGGTGTTTCCATTGCTTACACCTGAGAGGAAAAGAAGCTCCCAAGACCTCTAACTGACATTTTGCATAGTCATTGCGTACAACCAAAACATCGAGAACTACCCAGTTCTACCGACCATCAAACCAGGCTTCCTCGCGCCGCAACTCCCAAAATCAGCACCAGAGCAACCACAGCCATGGTCGGCAATTCAGCCGGACATCGCGTCCAAGATCATTCCGGGGCTCACGCACTGGCAATCCCCGAATTTCATGGCCTTCTTCCCTACCGGGGGGACGTACCCAAGCATGCTGGGTGAGATGTACTCTGCAGCATTCACCGCACCTGCCTTCAACTGGTTGTGCTCGCCAGCGTGCACGGAGCTGGAGACTGTCGTGATGGACTGGCTGGCCCAGGCCTTTGACCTGCCCAAAGAATTCCTCAGCACTAGTCCCAATGGCGGCGGCGGCACGATTCAGGGTTCCGCGTCCGAGGCGATCGTGACCTGCATGGTTGCCGCACGCGAGAGGTATCTACACGCCAAATGTGACGCGGAGGGTCTTGCGCCAGAATCTAAAGAAAGGGAGGATCGCATCACCTCCCTACGTGCTAAACTAGTGGCTTTAAGTTCCGATCAAGCACACAGTTCGACGCAGAAAGGCGCCCTGATTGCCGGAACACGATATCGCTCGATTCCCACCAAGTTCGAGAACGAGCTCTCTTTACAAGCCTCGGACCTCGAAGCCGCACTCAAGCAGTGTCAGGAGGACGGGATGGAGCCCTACTACATAACATTAACCCTAGGCACAACGTCAACGTGCGCGGTCGACGACTTTGCAGCACTCGCCTCAGTGCTAAAGAAAACTAACCCCAACGTTTGGATACACGTGGACGCCGCTTACGCAGGAGCAGCTCTGGTGTGCCCAGAGTTCTCCTCTAAGTACTCTGCATCCATGATCCACGTCGACTCGTTCAACATGAACATGCACAAATGGCTGCTCGTCAACTTTGACGCCTCGTGCCTGTTCGTCCAGAACCGAAACCACCTGACGCGAGCCTTATCCATTTCAGCAGCATACTACGTCAACAAGCACAGCGACAGTGGCCTTGTAACTGACTACCGTGACTGGCAGATCCCACTGGGCCGTCGGTTCCGCGCCCTCAAGATCTGGTTCGTCATGCGAAGCTACGGTATCAGCGGATTGCAGGCGCATATTCGCAACAGCGTGCGCATCGGCGAAGTCTTCGCGGACCTGGTACGCTCGCGCAGCGACCTTTTTGAAATCGTCGCTACACCTCGTTTTGCACTGACTTGCTTCAGAGTCAAACCTGACGTTGTGTCAGCAGCGACGCAAGGCATGAGGAGGACGAGCGAGACAGGCGAAGAATTTTCTCCCGTAGTTGCCGCCGTGCAGCAGAGGGAACAAGATGCAAATCAAGTGACCAACAGGATTGGCGACCTGATCAATGAGCGTGGTGAGATCTTCTTAACCTGCTCCAGCACCACCGGCAAATCTTTTATTCGGGTCGTCAGTGGGAATCCCAACGCAGAGGAGAAGTATATACGGGCGGCATTCGATATCATTGTTCGGACGACGGAAGAGGTGCTCGAGGAGCAGAGAGGCGGACAGATAAAAGCAGTCCAGAATGGCCATGCAAAGTAAATGATAGAACATCCGTGAGGGTGAGGCGACAATAATAGACAATTCTGTCCCCCGTTTTGATGGGCGTTAAGGCACGGGTTCACAGAGATGTAAAACGTTTATATACAATTAGCTAGATAGGATCTCAAAGCCGATATCAGTAGGACCAAATCTCCTCTAAACTCTATAACAGGACCGTTTCCCAAAAAAGTAACCTTGCTTCTTGGATATTGTGATTGATGTACATAATGTGTGGAGTATACGTAGAATACCTAGGTAGGTATGTACGTGGATTACACTTTAGTTTATATATATAATACGTGGAGTATCCTGTCCTCCACAACTTCCCCTCCGCCCCTTAAAGTCTAAAAGGAATTCCAAAAAAAAATGTGGACTCAGGGGGAATTGAACCCCCGACCTTTCATAATCACAGAGTGATGCGAAACGAAAATCATACCCCTAGACCATAAGCCCGCATGAAAAACCCCTCTTCAAGAGACCCTTTTTGGTGGAAATTTTCCAGTCGGAATTATGGTACAATTGTTTATGTTAAAGTCAAAATCGAGGATATTGGAAGGTATGGTCGGGGCTTAAAATATACGCTAAAATTCTTAAGCTATCACTAAAGCCATTTCGGTACCTACCGACGCCTGACCTTGTTTTCCTGGCTATTATGGTGCCGACACAGGTTGGTATGCACCTACCTACTCAACAACGAGTTACAGACCATTGAAAAGAGCTATCATTATCTCTCAAGTCGATAATTTGGTTAAGAAATGGTTGAAGAGTATGTGTACTCACTCTCTAACCACCAAGCATAATTTAGTGAGATATTAGTATTCTGCAAAAGTCGTGGACAAGTGCCAAAATGCGAGGGATCACACGTCGTCCACAGAATGATAATGTATCCTCCACAACACGCTCATCCTTTCCATGTCCGTATAGATATCCCACCCCTTCCTACACATCGGCCTCGCAATACTCCAAAACAGTTAGATATCACAATACCTGAGGTCTTTTCCCATTTTCAGCATTTGCAGAGCGGCCTATCAACGTTAAAGTCAAGATATCATCGCGCAAGGTAATGGTCGATAGGGAACAGTTTCTGAATTCGCGACCTCATATGGCTATGCACTCCCCAGAGCTAGTTAGACTTTTTGGTTTATGTTCTGCCATTCGCTGCTGAATGCGTCATCAAGTTGCGGCCATTGGAAATCCTGTAACAATGCCTCTGGTGACCAGTTCAGGCCCATGAGATTCAATGGATCCTGTGAGAACGACCCTGCTTCATCGTCCCTTGCTGATTGGTCTTTGCTGATTGTGGACTCGTCTGGAATTCTGTCATAGGAGCCAGGTTGACCCCCAAATTCTTGTCGCCAAAGCCATAGGCAGTCAAAGCAGATGCTAAATCCCAGCCGACTTCTGCAGCGAAGCCAAAGACTATCTGGCGTCCCATCGGGACGTCTGATAACTGACCTGCTAGTAAATAATTGTGGCAAGATGATTGTGACTCGGGCAGCGAGATCATCAGACCTCACGCTATGACGTTTTGACATAGCGATGGTTGCGAAATAACAACGTTTCCCACGAATTTGGTTCACATTTTCACGCAGATGCGACTTTCCAATCCGTAGGATCACAAAGGCAGCTAACAATAACATGGTATTGCTGGAAAATGGGCCATAATCTGCAAACTGCTCTGTCGTATCCAGCTCCGTGGCAACTTCAATAAATTCACATGCATCATCGTACATGGTTGTTAGGAGGCCCGGTGCGATATATGGCGAGGGAACCAGTAGGTTGCATGCCGATATCGCCAACCGGCTATTGAGCAGATAGAAGCGCTCTTCATCTAGTTAGTCATCGATTTACCCAAACCAAATCATGCTACTCACCCGGGTTTGATGGACACTCTGTGCTTAGTTCATCGAATCGTGCCAACCACACATCAATAGTCGATTGCAGAACGAATGCCCGGTCATCTATGCTCTTAGAAAGCGCATCTCTCTGGATGGCAAGATTTGCCTCGCTGTGGAGTTGGGACAACTGTTTCAGAAACCTAACGCTCGGGGGTAGTGTCGAGCAAGGGTCTTCGTTGAATGATGCATGTCCATAACTATCCTGAAATATAATTGGCGGGAATCCACGCACACTATTGGTCCTGTTGCACCACATCAGCCATGCCCTAAAATACCATAGTGGAGGCATACCTTTGGCAAATCGAGAGGCATATCGACCATAGCCTATAACGAAAACACCTCTGCTCATGATCGTACCGAAGAGGCACCCTGGAAAAGTCGTGGGCGGATCCAAAGACATGTAAGCCCACATTCTGAGCAAGCTGGAGTAAACCACCGGCAAGCATCGGAGTTATATCCTTTTGTAAAGTGTCGATGGGCATTGGCCAGTGACAGAGGAGTATGAGCGCCTGGATCGTCGGCAACACCTTCTCGGTGGCAAAGACTGCGGTCTTGGCCATCTCCGTCACCTTTGGTGATAGCAGAAGTATCAAGGTCGGATCCTTTGCATATTTTCTCGCACCTATGGCGACAATCGTCCAAAATAGAAATGGAGAGAGAATGTAGCAGTCATTTGGAAGCAGCTCAGTATCAAATACGGGTGCGTAACGCAAATTCTTTTTGAAAAACCTGTCCCTGTGTAAGTATCTAGACGTCGTGAAACTGATATGCAATACTGACAGTGCAAAACATTCGTCAATATCTTGGGGGTCGACGTTGAGGTCTCGAATGGCCTGTCCCTGAGTAGGATTGGACTGACTTGATATCGATTCAGGGGGGAATAGTTCTACAACAGGCGGAGGCGCTGAACCAGGCCCATGGTTTATGGAGCTCAAGTTTTGAATCGCTTGGAGCGTCCGGGGCTCCACTTCGGACACTGTAATGCTAGTACTTTTGCTCTGCGGTGTGTCTGGATTTTGTGGGTGGGTAGGGGACTGAGTAATGTCGAGAGATAACTCAGGTGCTCGAACTGAGGAGGAGGCGGTATCAACTTGCTGCCGAAGAAAGTCTAGTTCGGCCTGCAGCTCCGACTTACTAGAAAATTGATATCAGTAGGCCGAAGTGGCACCCTAAGTCGATACGAACGTTTGTCTCTTGATCTGTCTGAAATTCTTGCTCAGTGTACAGTGTCGTCCGAACCGTTTGCACCGAGAACATGGCTGGGAGTAGTCTTCTCGAGCATCACATCTCAACTATACACTAGTCAGACCATCAGGCTCTTTAGGTGCTGTAGAGTTCAAACTTTCCTTCAATTGCCTACAATTGTCGCAAGCTTTAATCTTGTTTCCCCTTCCAGCGGGAGATAGGCCATTCATATTTGAGAAGATTTCGAATTCCTATAGTTTTGACCACATAGTTGCGAATGAAGATACATCAGACACTCAAACACTCAAGATGAGTAGTTGGATAATCCGGGGTTGAGTTTTGTATTGGAGGCGTTCCCACCGTTGAGTATACTCTCATGAAGACCTTAGTCATTCATGGTGGTCAGGGCCGCAATCAATCGGGCGAATGCATGGAGAGGTGCTTATTGACGGCAAGACCGATGAACAATTCAACTTGCTCCACGCCTCTTTCTGAATAGTCCCGATAACCAACAATCCTTTCATCAGCAAAGAAGCGGTGCTCGTACAGTAAGTTGTAAGGCACACTTTAATTTGTCAAATGAGGTTGATCCCGCTTGCAGCTCGGCAATTGGAGATAGATTTCTCCGACCTCACGTGATATCAACCTTGATCGAAGTTCAAACCCGCAGTTTGCCTTTACCCTCATCTATGATTTCTTGTCAAGCCATTCGAGCGTCAATAGACGCGTTGTTCAACGCTGATGCGTATCGGCCATGGTCGCCGGCATGTATTGCTCTACTCAGATATCCTGAAACTGCTCGATCGGTCCCAAATCGACAAACACTATGGAAACCCTTATATATCCCTCATCCGGGACCTGTTTGAGTCACCGCAGTCTCTCCATGACCAGGCCATGATTGATCATGACATGCACCTACCCTCTGACATACGAGCCAGTGGTGGTAAGCATAAACTTATCTAGGAATTAACTAAACAGGAACAGGACTGACAGGCTCCCATAGTTCAGGCGAAATCGATCCTTCATGGCTATACAGTTGTAGTCAAAGATAACATCAATACCCAAAAACTCCCCACAACATGTGCTTCGAATATACTACGCGGCTTTCAAGCCCCCCGCAATGCTTCGGTAAGCCATATGCTGGAAAAGGCTGGTATGGTACTGCTAGCAAAGACCAATATGGATGAATTTGGCATGGGCTCGCATTCCAGGAATTCCGCCTTTGGCCCAGTAACGAATGGCCATTCAATCAAAGGGGCGAAAGATCCAGATGCTCTTTCAGTCGGTGGCAGCTCCGGCGGAAGTGCGTTAGCCGTAGCGGCTGACCTGGCACATACTGGGATTGGAACAGACACAGGAGGTTCCGTTAGACTACCGGCAGCCTACATGGGCATCTGCGGTTTCAAGCCTTCGTACGGGCGTATATCTCGAAATGGGGTGATACCATACGCCAATTCACTTGATACCGTTGGCATTCTTTCTCACACGGCAGAAGATGCGAGGCATGTGTTTGATATACTTGACCAGGCCGACAGCAAAGACCCAACCTGTCTTACCGAGGATTCACGTACACGTTTAGAAGAAGTTAGATCGGAACGAGGCCTACCGCCAGAGCGCAACACCTATTTCGATGGCATTTACCGACCCTTCCAGGGGAACACCCACGAAGTTACTGAGGAAACACAGATCTTTCCTCGGGCGCCCAAGTCGAGTGGTCGGAGGCAAAGGATTGGAGTTCCGCTGGAATACAATATTGCAGAAATGCATCCTCTGGTTCGCTGGTCCTGGGTCGCCACTTTGAGTTATTTGCAGTCCCAGGGTTGTGAGATACTTCCGATATCATTACCTTCCACGAAGCATGCTCTTTCAGCGTACTATATTCTCGCCCCTGCTGAAGCCTCATCTAATCTGGCAAAATACGACGGTGTCCGCTACGGAGAGAAGCGATCCGCCGAGTCAGATGATGATAAAGGTCAACTCTACGCCAGGCACCGCTACGAAAAATTTGGTCCGGAAGTCAGACGACGAATTCTCCTCGGCACTTACAGCTTGAGTGCGGGGGCCATGGATAACTATTTTATCCAAGCTCAGAAGATTCGTCGAATGGTCCAAAATGATTTCGACTCGGTCTTCAGCATGCGAAACCCGCTTCGCAGTGACGCCCCTCAAGTTGAAAATGGTGTCGATCTGATTGTTTGTCCTACAGCCCCGACACCTCCACCCCATATCGATTTTTTGGAATCGAGCACACCTATCGAGTCATACATGAACGATGTATTCACAGTGCCTGCCAGCCTGGCGGGTCTGCCAGCTATCTCGGTGCCTGGTCCAGAGCACCCTGATCATGCTTGGACACCTGAGTTATCTATCGGTATGCAGGTAATTGGACAGTATGGTGATGACAGATCAGTCCTGGGATTTGCAGAGAAATTGCTTTCGCGTTTTCATGGCGCCATGAGGAAAAAACGCCTACAGCCTAGAAAACGGATGAAGTCTTAGACGAACCACCAGTTGACGTTGTTGGTAAAGGTACCAACGCAGTGTCAACATTATTGTACACAAACAGTATCACATATGTAAATGATAGAATGTATTCCTCCACGTAGTATTCAATCACACCATAGAAATCCTCATAATTACCCTGATACTAATTCACCTTCCTTAACCCTGCCCTAACACGTGATTGTACGGAGTACAACTGTTTCAAATCCGCCCCCATGTCAATCTCAAATTTCTCCATTGTTGGTGCTTACCGACTGACAAAGTTCAACCATCGTTCCAAAGACGAACTATCTATTGTTTTACAGCCTTGTAAGTCTCAGTTCACATCTTCGACAAAGTCCGTCCTGTTAGCGAAAATGAATCAGCGAAAAGGGTGTCAAAGCCTGCTCGGGCGCGCAAGCCCCTTTTCCTTGTGAAGCCTGATTCAATTCAGGGTCTTCGCCCAAGGGGGGCTTGTGTGTGGCACAACAGCAAGCAGCCCTTAGAGAAGATCGCAATTACGGTTTCTCCCTGCATACGGATCCCGGGTTTAGGACTCAGGACTCGGGACTTTGGGTTTCTGGCTCTTTCGAGAGGCGGGGATTCTTGATTGTATTAATTTAGACCTGGATTGGGAGTGAATTCCAGGCCCAGCCCAGTGGGAATCCAAAT
>Ga0105239_10005980_pt1 | contig 14156 bp, 9 predicted proteins | sample KBSC44metaG_FD_92761 | JGI IMG/M metagenome (GOLD analysis project Ga0105239, IMG submission 92761) | Corn rhizosphere microbial communities from Kellogg Biological Station, Michigan, USA - KBS C4-4 metaG | ecosystem: Host-associated > Plants > Roots > Rhizosphere > Soil | place: Michigan, USA... | reverse complement strand
TTGCAAGAATGGGTGGCGGCCGAGAAGAAAAAGCCGGGACCGCCGCTGGAACCGCTGCCGGTCCTCAAGACGTTCGAAACATTCGAATACAAGGACCAGGATCAGCGCGATCCGTTCGGGCCGAGCCTTGAAGAGCAACGCGAAGCTCAGGCGTCCGCGTCGGGCACGCGGCCGGATCAACATCCGAAAGAGCCATTGGAACAATATCCGCTCGACAGTTTGAAGATGGTCGGCACCATCGGCACTGGAGCCGGCATGGAAGCGTTGTTGAAAGATACGGACGGTGTTGTGCATCGCGTGCATGCGCGCAACTACGTCGGTCAGAACAACGGCAAAATCACGGCAGTGGCCGAGGATCACATCGATCTCGTGGAGCTGGTCCCGAACGGGAGCGGCGGTTGGATGGAGCGCCAGGCGACTATCGCGCTGGGCGAGAAATAGACGACCCATTGGGGGTATCTGAGATGATTACTACAGTTGCTGACTTCCAGGGACGTACGTCCGATTTCCGTCTCGGTGCTCGAGGTCACGGCGGCGTCGCAGCGCTGGTCGTATGGATCGCTGGCTTGTTCATGGCCACCAGCGCGATGGCGGAGAACATCCTGCAGGACATCAGTTTCGCTCCGCAGGCCGGCGACAAGGTGCAGATCACGCTGAAGTTCGCCGCACCGGTCAGCGACCCGCAAATATTCACCACCGAGAGCCCGGCGCGTATCGCGGTCGACATCCCGGATACGCGCAATGGCATGTCGCAGCGCCGCATCGATGTGAACACCGGCGCTACGCAGGCCGTCAGCGCAGTCGAAGCGGCTGGACGTACGCGCGTCGTCGTCGATCTGTTCCGCCCAGCTGCTTACGATGCCAAATCCGAAGGCAACAACTTCGTTCTTACCGTTGGCGCAGGGCGGCCCGGCGCAGGGGCTTCAGCGACAACGGCTGCGGTGGCTGCCACCGACCCGACCAAGGCGATTGCAACCTCGGGTATGGAAATATCCAATATCGATTTCCGCCGCGGCGCGCATGGCGAAGGGCGCATCATCGTCACGTTCAGTAGCCAAGGTGCGGGCGTGGATTTGCAGCGCGTTGGCGACAAGGTCAGTATCGATGTCTACAACGCGAAGTTGCCTCCGCAATTGGCGCAGCGGCTGGACGTGCTCGATTTCGCCACCCCGGTCAAGTTCATCGAAACCCACAGCAAGGGCGGTGGCGCTCACATCGATGTGACGGCGACGGCACCGTTCGAGCAGCTGGCGTACCAGTCGGGCAACGAATACATCGTCGAAATTTCGCCGAAAAAGGAAGAGGCGAAACACGACCCGAACGCGCCTCCCGAGTACAGCGGCAATCGTGTCACCTTCAATTTCCAGGACATTCCGACGCGTTCGGTGCTGCAGTTGATCGCGGATGTTTCCGATCTAAACATCGTGGTCTCCGACTCCGTGGGTGGCAACGTCACGCTCAGATTGATCAATGTGCCGTGGGATCAGGCCCTCGACCTTGTGCTGCAGGCCAAGGGCCTGGACAAGCGTCGTAATGGCAATGTCATCTGGATCGCTCCGCAGGCGGAAATCGCCACGCGTGAACAGGCATTGGCGGATGCCAGGGCGAAGCTTGCGGAGGTCAAGGAGCTCGTCACCGTCTATATACCGATGAGCTATGGCAAGGCGCAGGACATCGTCGCTCTGATCGGAAAGGGATCGGGAGGGGCGGCAGGCGGTGGCGCAGCGGCAGCGAAAGGTGGATTCCTTTCACCGCGCGGCAGCATAACGGCTGACGAACGCACCAATACCCTGCTTATCATCGACACGGCCGAGCGTGTCGAACAGATTCGGGATCTCGTCGCCAAACTGGACAAACCAGTTCAGCAGGTGCTGATCGAATCGCGGGTCGTCGTGGCCACCGACAACTTCGCCCGTGAGCTAGGCGCGAAGTTTGGCGTCAGTGGCGCCTATCAGACGAACAACACCGTCGTATCGGCGTCCGGGTCGCAGATTGTTACCGACGCCATGAGCAAAGTTGCCTTCGCCAATCGTGTAGCCGGCACGGGTGGATTGGGCGAGATTGGTAACGCGGCATTGAATCAGCCCTCGAACCGTCTCAACGTCAATCTGCCTGCTGCCAGTCCTTCCGGCAGTTTTGGGTTGGCCATACTCGGCGCCGACTACCTGCTGGATCTTGAGCTTTCCGTATCGCAGTCGGAAGGGCGCAGCGAGCTGATCTCCACGCCGCGTGTGATTACGGCCAATCAGCAGGAAGCGGACATCAAACAAGGCCAGGAAATCGGTTACGTAACGTTCCAAGGCGGCGCCGGCGCCGCGACGGCGTCGGTCCAATTCAAGGAAGCGGTGCTCGAGCTCAAGGTTACACCGACGATCACGGCCGACAATCGCGTGTTCCTCACACTCAATGTCAAGAAAGATTCGATCAATCAGCTGGTGGCCAATCCGGGCGGTGGTTTCGTGCCGCAGTTGGACAAGCGCGAGATCAACACGGCGGTGCTTGTGGACAATGGCCAGACCGTAGTCCTCGGCGGTGTGTACGAGTTCGACAAATCGACCGACCTTAAAAAGGTACCATTCCTCGGCGACGTGCCTGGCTTGGGCGCTCTGTTCCGCAACACCAAGAAGAGCGATCAGAAGGCGGAACTGCTGATCTTTGTCACGCCGCGCATTCTCAACGAAACCCTGAAATAACCGACCTACACCTTTGATGGCAGCGGCGACGTTTGCCGGAGAGACGAGTAAATGAAATCGCGAGCCCGGAGAATCGATATGAAAGCCCTCTGCAATGTCTTTGTACTTCTGCTCGCGAGCATTGGGCTGGCGAGTTGCGGCGGCGGAGGTGGTGGCAGCAACAGCGCATTCGGCGGCTCACCGGCTTTCGACATATCAATATCCGCCTCGCCGTCTTCGGTGACGACCAATTCGTTCACGACTCTGACCGTGAGCGTGAAAAGCCCCGGCGGCAGTAACGCGCCGAACGGCACAGCGGTGACCGCGAGCCTGTCGCCGGCGAATCTCGGCTCGTTGTCAGGCAGCGGCGGCACTGGCAGTGGCGCCACCGCGACCAATTCGGTGACCGGCGGCCAGACCACATTCCTGTTCAACGCTAGCAATCAGGCCGGCACGGCGCACATCGTGGTGACCGCCGCTTCGAGCAGCCAGGCGATCGACATTACTGTTGCTGCGGGGAACTCGCAGGATCCACGTTTGAAATTAACGGCGAGCGCGACCACGTTACCGCTCAATCCTTTCGGCGGAGCTACCGGTGCATTCCCATATCCGGGCAACTACATCGGCTCCCCGTTCGTGGCGGAGATTACGGTTACCTGGCGTCATTCCAATGGCTCGCTGGTGACCGGCACGCTCCCGGTCAACGTATCGATTGACCCGGTCGCGATTGCCGGTTTTTCGATGTTGGACGATCCGGCGACCGCGTGGACAGATGTCACGAAACCGCAGGGCAATGAATTCCTGACCATACTGGGTAGTGGCCCAGTGAACGTTACCGGCGGCAACGGAGTGATTTTCGTCCATAGCTTCAACACTCCCGGTACCACGGAACTCACCGTAACGGCGATCGATCCGGACAACGGCCAGACGATTTCTTCGCAGATCCAATTCACTGTCGTCGGTGCCGCTTCGACGCTGCCGACCTCCGTCAGCGCCTTTGCCAATGGCGCGGCGTACATCGCAAGCTCAGGCGGTCCGCAAAGCACGACCGTGGAAGCAGTCGTCACCGATGGCAACGATGCGTTCGTGCCGGATCCGAGCGGGTTCAACAACGTCGAATTTGAAATTGTCGGACCCGCCGGAACCGACGCGCGTCTGACTGCGGGGTCCGAGACCGGTACCAAGATCGACACGGTGACCCATTCGGGCATCGCCGCCGTCACCTTCCTCGCCGGCGCGCAGCAGGGGCCGGTACAGATTCGCGTGACTGCCGATCGTGGCGATGGCAACGTCGACAACGGTATTCAGGATGCCGTCAGTGCGACCGCGACCGTAACGGTATCCGATGGCCGTCTTTTCAGCCTGACGCTGACGTCGCCGGGCTCCCAGGCGCCGTCGATCCTTGTCAATCGCGTGTCCGGCAACGTATCGCTGGCCAATGGCGCCAATACCATACCGCCGGATCCGGACGCGACCTACAGCTTCACGGTCAGCGCAATCGGAACCGATCGCCAAGGCAATCCGGTACTGCCGGGTACCCAGATCAAGTTCGGCTCGATCGACTCGCCCGTCGACGCGGCCGGCAACTATCAGATCAGCGGCAACGCCGGTGACCCGCAAGAAGGCGGCACATTGTTCACGGCAACCGACGGCCACTTCACCACCGCTGGCGGCGGCGCCGGTCCCGGCGATACGCTGCTCGTGTTCGGCAAGCTCGTCGACGGCAACGCGGATCTGGAAAGCGCAGACAAGATTGCGTCGATCCAGAGCGCGACGACGCTGCACGTACAGAATCCATTCAACTGGAACGACACCACCGGCAATGTCGTCAACTACGGTCCGGTGCTGCCGTACATCATCGGGCGTGCGCAAATCGGCAACATCACCTCGCCGTCGCTGACCAACGAGATCGGCGTCGCCACGACGACGCTGAACTATCCGGTCTCCGCACTCGGCCACGTGACCGCGATTTGGGCACAGGGTGACGGCGTCAATACGGCCACACACCCGGGCAGCACGGACGTCGTGACCGACATCGCGCTGGCAGCATTCCCCGGCCTGGCTCCGGCCAAGATCATCATCAGCCCGAGCCCAATCCCAGGCAACATCTCGCTGCAGGTGAATGCCTGTATTTACGATGCGCTGGGCAGCCCGTTGTCGGGCGTGGTGTTCCAGTTCGCGTTCAACAATATGGGCGTGGGGTCGGGCAAGCTCGACGGCATTAGCGGCACCGGTACAGTGCCGCAAGCCACCGGTCCGGATGGCTGCGTTTCAACGACGGTCAGCACGATCGGCGTAACCGGTGGCACCGGTAGCGGCGGCAGCGGTACGCCGAACCTGAGCTTCACGGCAGGCACTGCCACTGCGTCGGCAGACATCGTGGCCGCCGGCAATCTCGTGCTCGAGGCGATACCGTCCGCGTTCGCGGCGGGTGCAAGCGGCACCGTCAAGTTGGTCTTGCTCGACGGCAGCGGCAATCCGGTGCCGAACGTTCTGATCGTGGGCACCTGTACCGCAAGCGGCGGCACGGTAGCGCTGACCAAGCTGCCGGGCACGACCGATGCGAATGGCACGACCACCGCGACCATACTCGCCAATTTGAACGGGTTCGGATCAGCCGGCACCGGCACGTGCACGTTCACGACGAGCACGGGTTCGCCGACCGCAACGGTAACCTTGACTGGCGTCGACCAGTGCACGCTCAATACTTCGCCGCCACCGACTCAGTGCGGTTCGGGCAGCAGCACGAGTTCGCAGGTCTCAATCCAGGTGACGAACACCAAGGGCACCGTGAATACGATTTCCACGAACCCGAGCGCGTTCATCTGTACCATCAGCGCAAATCCGGTGAATCAGGTGTGCAGCGGCATGATTGCTCCGGGTGCTTACGCACTGACATTGGGCAGCGGCACGGCCACGTGGGGTGGCGCTTGCGCGGGCGGTTTCGTCACCGGCCCCAGTTCCGCCAGCACACTCAATTGCACATTGACGATTAATCCTTAGTCGTCCCTAGCCGTACATCCGGGGCCGCGGCAACGCGGCCCTTTTTTTTGGCTTCGGGCCTGATAGCATGCCGCTGTTGAAGGGGACGATGCATGGCTTCGGCTTACCGGATCGAACTTGTGCCCGGCGCGGTGTTGTTCCGCGAGGGCGATGCGCCGACCACGGCGTTTCTGATCGAATCCGGCAGCCTGCGCATCACCGCCGATCGCGACGGCGCGCCGATGCTGCTCAGCGATCTTCATGCCGGTGCGCTGGTCGGCGAGATGGCCGTGCTCGATGACTCTCCGCGCAGCGCCACGGCGACTGCGATTGGCGCGTGCACACTCACCCCGATCGACCGCACCCAGTTCGCCGAACGCCTGGAGGCCGCCGACCCGGTGGTGCGCGCGCTGCTGCTCAGCCAGCTGTCGCGTTATCGCACCGCGCTGGCGACGTTCACCGGGAACGACCCGGTCCCTGCGACCGAAGATGCCAGCAACGAATCGGCGCACGCCATCGACAAAATACGCCTCGAAAGCCAGCTGCGTAACGCGATGGAAAATCGCGAGCTCGAGATCCGCCTGCAGCCGATCCAGGACATCGCCAGCGGCAAGCTCGCCGGTTACGAGGCGCTCACGCGCTGGACGCACCCCGAGCGCGGCGTCGTTTCTCCCGTGGATTTCATCGCGCTTGCGGAGGAAACCTCGCTGATCGTGCCGGTCGGCGAATACGTGCTGAGCGAAGTCTGCGCGGCATTGCGCCGCTTGGCCGACGAGGCGCCGCAGGTCAAGCCGTTCATCGCCTTCAACGTCTCCGGCCGACAGGTCGAGGACGCCGATTTCGTCGCGCGCGTGCTCGCGCAACTGCGCACGCACGAGGTCGATCCTGCGCAGCTGAAGATCGAAATCACCGAAAGTCTCGTGCTCGATTATTCACAGATCGCGACCCTGATCGAGCGCGCGCACCAGGCCGGAATGAAAGTCTCGCTCGATGATTTCGGTACCGGCTATTCGAATCTTGGACATCTGCACAAGCTCGCCTTCGACACGATCAAGATCGACCAGGGCTTCATCCGCCAGCTCGATGACCCGCGCTGCCTGGCGATCGTGCGCGCGGTCGTCGGCATGGCCGCCTCGCTGAATTGCGATATCGTCGCCGAAGGCGTGGAAACGCAGAAACAATTCGATCAACTGCGCGAGCTCGGCGCGCAGTACGCGCAGGGCTGGCTCGTCGGCAAGCCGCAAAGCGTGGACGAAGCGCTCGCGGCGATAAAAGCCTGAGCCGGAAACCTTTGCGTTGCGGCGTGGTCACAATTGCGCGCGGATGCACGGTGTCCGTGCGATCATTGGTCATCAACAAAACAAAACTCGATGGACATGCCTGACGCCACAACCCGCAGCGGGCTCGCCGCTGCCTTCGCCGCACTGCGCGACGAGCTTTCGCGCTGCATCATCGGTCAGAGCGCGCTGGTGGAACGCCTGCTGATCGCACTGCTCGCCGATGGCCATCTGCTCGTCGAAGGCGCACCGGGCCTGGCCAAGACGACCGCGGTCAAGGAACTCGCCGCACGCATCGAAGGCGATTTCCATCGCATCCAGTTCACCCCCGACCTGCTGCCGGCCGATTTGACCGGCACCGAAATCTATCGCCCGCAACAGGGCAGTTTTGAATTTCAGCGTGGTCCGATCTTCCACAATTTGTTGCTCGCCGACGAAGTCAATCGCGCGCCGGCAAAAGTGCAGTCGGCGTTGCTCGAAGCGATGGGCGAGCGTCAGGTCACGGTCGGGCGCACGACGTACGCGCTGCCGCAACTGTTTCTGGTGATGGCGACGCAGAATCCGATCGAGCAGGAAGGCACTTATCCGCTGCCCGAAGCCCAGCTCGATCGCTTCCTCATGCACGTGCGCGTGGACTACCCGGATGGCGCGGCCGAAGCCGCGATCCTGCGCTTGGCACGCGAACGCGCACGCACCGCGCTGCACGAAGCCGTTGCGCCCGCGCGCGTGCTGAGTCAGGCGCAGATCTTCGCCGCGCGTGAAGAAGTGCTGACCCTGCACCTGGCGCCCGCGCTCGAGGAATACATCGTGCAGCTGACGCTGGCCTCGCGTGCCGGCAAAGTGTACGGCGACGATATCGGGCGCTGGATCGCCTATGGCGCGAGCCCGCGCGGTACCATTGCGATCGATCGCTGCGCGCGCGCGCACGCTTGGCTCGGCGGACGCGATTTTGTCGCACCCGAAGACGTGCACGCCGTAGCGCACGACGTGCTGCGTCATCGCGTGCTGCTCTCCTACGAGGCCGAGGCCGAGGGCGTAACGCCGGACAAGGTGATCGACGCGCTGCTCGCGCGCGTGCCGTTGCCGTGATTTCCGGGTCCACGCGCGGCGTTCGCGTCGATCTGCGCGAACTGATCTCCATGCGCCTGCGCGCGCGCCGCTTCGCGCGTCCGCCCGCGCGCGTGGCCGGCAGTTTCGCCGCAACGCATGCCTCGCGTTTTCGCGGCCGCGGCGTCGATTATGTGGAGTCGCGCGCGTATCAGCCCGGCGATGACATCCGGCAGATGGATTGGCGACTGACTGCGCGCAGCGGGCGTCCGCACACCAAGCTGTTTCAGGAGGAGCGCGAGCAGAGCGTGCTGCTGATCGTCGATTGCAATCCGAGCATGCATTTCGGCACGCGCGTGCGTTTCAAGTCGGTGCAGGCTGCACGCACCGCGGCGCTTGCCGCGTGGGCTGCGGTGCAGGGCGGCGATCGTATCGGCGCAGTCGGCTTCGGCCCTGGCCTTGCCGCTGAACTCAAACCGGGTGGCGGTCCGCGCGGTGCGCTGCATGTGCTGCGCGCGCTGGTCGAGTGGGACGCGACCGCTGTGGCGGGAGGACCGGTCGAACCGTTGTCGCGCGCACTGCAGCGCGCGCACCGGCTGGCGCGTCCGGGTACGCGCGTGATCCTGCTGACCGATGGATTTTCCGCCGACGCCGCGGCGGAAGGGCCGTTGACGCTGCTTGCCGAACATTGCGACGTGGCCACCGTGCTGCTCAGCGACGCGCTCGAGGAAGCCGCACCGCCGCCGGCGCGCTATTCGCTGCGCAGCGATGCCGGCCGCGTGTTGCTGGATTTCGCCGCGGCGCGTACGCGCGCGCGCTGGCCGCAGTGGTTCGCCGAACGCCGCGCAGTGCTAACCGGCATGTTGCAGCGGCGCGCATTGCGTTCGGTCGTGCTCGATACGCGCGCCGAGCCCGATACGGCGCTGGCGCGAGTGCTCGGGCTTGATTCGCGCTCGGTGCGGCGCGCATGAACGCGGCCGACGGCCCCGTACTGCGTGACATCCACCTGCCGCCGCCGCCGGGTTGGTGGCCGCCGGCGCCCGGTTGGTGGCTGCTCGCCGCGATTTGTATACTTCTTGCTGTTTTTGCTTTCGTGCGTCTGCGTCGCGCACGCGCGCGCCGGCGCGAGCACGCCGCGGTGTTCGCCGAACTCGAGCGCTGCATCGATGCCGCGCGCCTCGATCCGGCCGCATTGGCCGCGGCGCTATCGCAGTTCCTGCGGCGGATTGCATTGCGCGACGCGCCTGCTGCGGCATCGTATGAGGGCGAACGGTGGCTCGAATACCTGGATGCACGCGCGCCGGCTGCAGACTTTCGCCACGGCGTCGGTCGCGTGCTGATTGAAGCGCCTTTCCGTCCGCGTTGCGATTACGACAGCGTCGCATTGATCGCATTGGTACGGCGCTGGACGCGTTCGACGCTTGCTGATGGAGCGCGTCGTGCTTGAGTGGGTGTGGCCGTGGATGGCCGTGCTGCTGCCGCTGCCGTGGCTGGTCGCGCGCGTGCTGCCGCCGGCACGCGCGGGCGACGAGGCGGCGCTGCGCCTGCCTTACGCGCTCAGCGGACTCGATAGCGAGAGCGGCTCCGCGCCCGTGCCACGCTGGCGCAAGTGGCTTGCGTTGTCGGCGTGGGCATTGTTGATCGCCGCTGCGGCACGTCCGCAATGGCTCGGCGAACCGCAAGCTTTGCCGCGCAGCGGGCGCGACTTGCTGCTTGCGGTCGACGCATCGGGCAGCATGAGCACGCAAGACATGGAAATCGGCGGCGAAGCGGTGAGCCGCTACAGCGCGGTCAAAACCATTGCCGGCGATTTCATCCAGCGCCGCGTCGGCGATCGCATTGGCCTGATCGTATTCGGCAGTCAGGCCTATCTGCTAACGCCGCTCACGTTCGATCGCGACACCGTGCTCAAGCAGCTCAAGGAGTCCAGCGTCGGCTTGCCGGGCCGCGAGACCGCGATCGGTGACGCGGTGGGCCTGGCTGTCAAGCGCCTGCGCGAGCGCCCACAAGGCGAACGCGTGCTGATCCTGCTCACCGACGGCGTGAACGATGCGGGCGAACTCGATCCGGACAAGTCGACGGAGCTTGCCGTTGCCGAGCATGTAAAGATTTATACGATCGGCATCGGCGCCGAGGCGATGCGCGTCGACGGCCTGTTCGGCAGCCATGTCGTCAACCCGTCCGCCGATCTGGACGCGCGCCTGCTCACGGCGATGGCGGACAAGACCGGCGGGCATTTTTACCGCGCGCGCAACACCGCGGAACTGGCGCAGATCTACGGCGAGATCGACAAGCTCGAGCCCGCGGCCGATGCGCAAGAGCAATATCGGCCGATCGATGAACTGTTCCACTGGCCGCTGGCCGCGTCGCTGCTGATCGCGTTGTTCGCGGCGATGCGCGCGATGTCCTTGCCGCGCGTGTTCGCGATGAGAGCGGAACCGTGAGCGGCGGGCTCGCGAATTTGCATTTCCTGCGCCCGTGGTGGTTGCTCGCGCTCGCCGCGCTGCCGCTGTTGTGGCTCGTGCTGGCACGCCGTGGCTCCGATGCCGGCGCGTGGCGCGGCGCCGTCGATGCGCACCTGCTCGAACATCTGCTCGCCGATGGCGGCGATGGTGCACGCGCGCAGACGCCGCGCTGGCTGGCGGCGCTGGCCTGGATCGTGGCTTGCGTTGCGCTGGCCGGACCGGCGTGGGAGCAATTGCCGCAGCCGCTGTTTCAGAATCGCGCCGCGCGCGTGTTTGCGCTGGAGCTCTCTTCGAGCATGGCGGCGCAGGACATCAAGCCGAGCCGCTACGAACGCGCCCGCTACAAACTTGCCGATCTGCTCAAGCGCAGCGGCGACCTGCAGACGGCGTTGATCGCCTACGCCGGCGACGCGTTCGTCGTCGCGCCGCTGACCGATGATGCGAACACGGTGGCGAATCTGGTCGATGCTCTGGATCCGTCGGTGATGCCGGCGCCCGGCAACGACACCGCGCGCGCGATCGAACTCGGCGTGAAATTGATCAAGCAGGCGGGGCTTGCCGGCGGCGACTTGCTGTTGCTCGCCGATTCGGCCAATGCCGATGCGCTGCCCGCCGCGCGCCGCGCGCGCGAGGCGGGCGTGCGCGTGTCCGTGCTCGGCATCGGCAGCGAACAGGGTGCGCCGGTCGCATTGCCGCAAGGTGGTTTTCTAAAAAATGCAGCCGGCGACATCGTGCTGCCGAAACTCGACGTCGGCGCGCTGACCGAATTGGCGCAAGCCGGCGGCGGCCGGTACCTTGATTCCGCCAGCGACGTCGACGCGTTGCTCGGCGCTACAGTCGTACGCAGCGCGGAGCCGGCAAAGGGAACTGAAGTTGCGACTGCGCGCTTTCGCGACCGCGGTCCGTGGCTGCTGTTTGCGCTGCTGCCGTTGGTTGCGTTCGGTTTCCGTCGCGGCTGGATGATGCTGTTGCCATTGATGCTGATCGCACACAGCCCGCCGGTGTCGGCATTTTCTTGGCGCGACATGTGGCAGCGGCCGGATCAACAGGCGCGCGCGGAACTGGACGCCGGCCACGCCAAGCAAGCACAAACGCTCGCGCGCGATCCGGCATTGCGCGGCGCGGCGGCGTATCGCGCTGCGGATTTCGACGCGGCGGCACAGGATTTCGCGAGCCGTTCGGACGCTGAAGCGGCCTACAACCGCGGCAATGCACTGGCCAAACAAAAGCAGTACGAGCAGGCGATCGCCGCCTACGACCAAGCGCTGCGCATTGAACCCGGCATGGAGGACGCGCAAACGAACAAGAAGGCCGTACAGGATTGGCTCAAGAAGCAACAGCAGAATCAACAACAGAACCAACAGAACCAACAGAACCAACAAGACAGCCAGAACCAGCAGAACCAGAATTCACAACAACAGCAGCAACAATCCGCTTCGTCCGGCGATCAGCAGAAGAACGATTCGCGGCAGGCGCAATCGAACGCGCAGGACAAGATGCAGGACCCAGCAAAGTCGCAGCAGCACGGTGACTCGAAAGATCAGTCCGGCGCGCAGCCCGAAAGCGAGAAATCCGCGCAGGCGCAGCAGGCCGAACAAAACTATCGCGAGAAGATGACCAAGGAATTGGCGCAGAGCCAAGCCAAGCCAGCCGAGCAGAAGCCGATCCGTCTCGGCGCCCGCGAGGGAGATGCAAAACAAGACGAACATGCTCAGGCGGTGGAGCAGTGGCTGCAGCGCGTGCCCGACGATCCGGGCGGCCTGTTGCGGCGAAAGTTCCAGCTCGAATATCAGCTGCGCCAGCACGGCGGCAGGGCGCGGGAGGATGGCCGGTGAAATCGCGTTTCGTATACTTTGTCGCGTTGTTATCATTTTGGTTTTGCGCCGGCGCGCATGCCGCGAGCGTGCGCGCCTGGCTCGACCGCAACAGCATGCAGCTCGGCGAGACGGTGACGCTCAACGTCGAAGTCAGTGGCGACACCGGCGCTGCGCCGCCGGACCTCGCCGCCCTGGCGCAGGACTTCGATCTGCTCGGCACGCAAAGTTCGACTTCGGTGAACATCATCAACGGCCAGAGCAGTTCCAAACTGCTATGGGCCGTCGGTTTGCAACCCAAGCACGAAGGTACGCTGACGATCCCGGCGCTTGCCGTCGCCGGGCAGCAAACCGCGCCGCTCACGCTCAGCGTGCAGCCGGCGGCTGCCACGGCCAGCAACGGTGGCGACGTTTACGTGGAAGCGACAGCCGAGCCGCGCGCCCCCTACGTGCAGGAGCAGGTGCGCCTGACCGTGAAACTGTACTACGCGGTGAATCTGCTCGATGGCAGTCTGGCCGACCCGCAAGCCGACGGCCTGACCGTACGCAAGCTCGGCCAGGATGCGAGCTACACGGCGAACGCCGGCGGGCGCATGTACCACGTGGTCGAACGCCATTACGCGTTGACGGCCGAGCGCAGCGGTGCGGTCACGTTGCCGCCGATCGCGTTCCGTGGTCACGCCGCGCAAGGCAATTCCATCGACATCTTCTTCAATCGCGGCCGCGAAATCGGCGCTCGCTCGCCGCCGATCGAGCTCAATGTGCGTCCACGCCCGGCGGCATCCGGCGACGACGCGTGGCTGCCCGCGCGTTCGCTGACGTTATCGGCGACCGGCATCGATGCGACCAGCACAGCGCGCGCCGGCGAACCGCTGACGCTGACGTTGCGCATGCAGGCGCAAGGCCTGGCATTCGAGCAGCTGCCGGAACTGAAACTGCCTGCGATCGAAGGCGTCGATATCTATCCGGACAAGTCCAGCACGCAAAATCGCAATGACGGCGAGTGGCTGTTCGGCGAACGCGAGAGAAAATTCGCGATCGTGCCCCGGCGGGGCGGCACGCTTACGTTGCCCACGATCAGTGTCGGATGGTGGGACACGGCGCACGACCGCGCCGAAACCGCAACGGTGCCGGCGCTCACGCTCGACGTGCAGCCGGCCACGGGCGCCGCGGCCAGCGTGCCGCAACCGGCGACGGCGCCAACGATCGCGAATGCGCCGAGCGTGGCACAACCGGCGACAACTGCTGCGTCCAATCCGACCGCGACGGACGAAAGCGCGCGTTTCTGGCGCACTCTGGCGTTGCTCGCGGCGCTGCTATGGATAGTGACGGTCGTCATCGGCGGTTGGCTGTTCGTCAGGCGCCGCGATCCGGCGCGGACCGCGGCCCCGGCGCTGGAAGTCGACGACGCGCCGCGCAAGACATTCAACGATGCGTGCCGGCGCAACGACTACGCGGCGGCAGGACGCTCGCTGCTGGCTTGGGGACGCCAGTCGAATCCGCTGCTGCGCAACCTGGGCGAATTGCGAGCGTGCATCCAGGATCCCGCCCAGCGTGCAGCCATCGACGCTCTCGAACGCTGTCGCTACGGCACCGGTGCCGCTGCCGATTTAGGCAAATCCCTCGCGGAGGCATTTCGCGGTCGACTTTCATTCGAGACGACGACCGAGCAGCACGAGGCCGGCGTTCTGCCAGCTTTGTATCCGTTCCGGACCTGATGCGCCTGCGAGTGGAACCTGAACAAGCCACTCGAGATTGTCCCAATCCGAAAATAGCTGACGCAGTTGGTCACTGCGGCGTTGGCAATCGAAACGGATTGAAGTCGCGCCTCGCGACGAACCCCGGACCGGTCACATCCAGCAGGAGATCGACCTGGGGGAATAGACCTATGGCGCAATC
>Ga0105239_10005979_pt1 | contig 14156 bp, 17 predicted proteins | sample KBSC44metaG_FD_92761 | JGI IMG/M metagenome (GOLD analysis project Ga0105239, IMG submission 92761) | Corn rhizosphere microbial communities from Kellogg Biological Station, Michigan, USA - KBS C4-4 metaG | ecosystem: Host-associated > Plants > Roots > Rhizosphere > Soil | place: Michigan, USA... | reverse complement strand
GGCGAGGCCGACCTGATCGTGGCCAAGCACCGCAACGGCCCGACCCGCGACATCGTGGTCGCCTTCCAGGGCCACTACTCCCGCTTCGTCGACATGGCCCACTGAGCTCGTTCCGCTCAGAGGACGTCGCTCAGGTCGAGCGCGGCCAGCCGCTCGGGGTCGGTGAGGATGTTGATCTCGACGATCCGGCCGTCGCGGACGAGCGGGCTGAACACCGAGACCGGGCGACCGTCCCGCAACCCGATCAGCCCGACCGCGCCGTTGACCAGGACCATCACCTGCGTCGGCTCGTGACCGGTGCGCCGGAAGGTGGAGGCCGCCGACGCCACCTCGGCTGCCCCGCGAACGACGCCCGACAGTCCCCGGACACCGCCGTCCGCGCGGAGCGTGATGTCGGGGTCCAGGACGGCGACCAGGGCCTCGAAGTCGCCCTCCTGCGCGGCGGTCGTGAAGGCGTTGAGCACGCGACGCTGCGTGGCCAGGTCCGCGACCGGCGGTGGGGTGGCCCGGACGCGGCGGCGCGCCCGGCTGGCCAGCTGGGTCGCGGTCGAGGGGGTGCTGCCGACGATCTCCCCGATCGTGTCGAACGGCACCCCGAACATGTCGTGCAGCACGAAGGCCATCCGCTCGCGGGGGTTCAGCGCGTCGAGGACGACGAGGAGGGCCAGGGTCACCGCGTCGGCCTGCTCGGCCGACGCCTCCGGGTCGGCGTCCAACCGGGTCACGACCGGATCGGGGACGTGGACGTCGAGCGACTCCTCCCGGCGTGACCTCCGGGAGCGCAACAGGTCCAGACAGATCCGGCTGACCACCGTGGTCAGCCATCCTCGCAGGTTGCGCACCTCGCTGGCGTCGGACCGGGCCAGTCGCAGCCAGGCCTCCTGGACCGCGTCGTCGGCCTCGGCGACCGAGCCCAGCATGCGGTAGGCGACGCCCCGCAGATGGCTGCGGTGCTCCTCGAACTGCTCGGCCAGCATCTCCTGGGTCTCCACCGTCAGGTTCCTCCTTCGCGATCCGTCACCCAGGTGACGGATCGAACCAGATCGACATGACAGCCGAGGCCCATGGAAGCACGGATGGCCGTCCGGTGTACGCCGCGACCGTCGCCGACGCGAGGATGGCCGGGTGACCACACCGCCGGAGCTCCCGTTCGTGGACGAGCACGCCATCGCCGTCGCGGCCACGCCCGAGCGCACCTGGTCGGTCCTCCAGGCGTACGTCGAGCGTCTGACGGGCTCGTCCCACGGGATGCTGTTCCGGATGCTCGGCACCGTGCCCCGCAGCGGGTTCGAGGTGGTGGCGTCGGATCCACCCCGCGAGATCGCGCTGGCAGGACGCCACCGCTTCTCGACGTACCGGCTGGTGTTCCGGGTGGAGCCGGACGGCGACGCCGTGCGGCTGCGCGCCCTGACCTTCGCGGTGTTCCCCGGCTCGCGCGGCCGGGCCTACCGGACGGTGCTGATGCTCAGCACCGGTCACGTCCGAGCCACCCGCGGCATGCTCCGCACGGTCGCGCGAGCGGCCGAGGAGTGAGGCTCACCGCCCGGGCGTCGTCCTGGCCAGCATGAGCGCGCGGTCGCGGTGACGTACCGCGCCCACGCCATCCCCCGCGCGGCCGAGGCTCGTGCTACCCGCGCACCCGGAAGACCCGGCTGAGCCCGGTGCGTTCCTCGGTCACCTCGGCGCTCGGTCCCTTCCCGAGCTTCAGCAGCCAGACCGCCACGTCGTCGGGATGGAAGGACGCAAGGCGCGGCAGGGCCACGATCATCACCTTCTGGCCGGTGGTCCGCTGCCGCCCGATCAGGCGCTCACCCGGCTGTGCGGTGTAGTGCAGCGCCAGGTTCCGTCGCGCGACCGCGACCGCGGCCAGGCGGTCGAAGGGGACGACCGGGTGCCCGCCGGTGCGGAAGCCCTCGTGGGTGATCATCAGCTGGCTGGTCCCCAGGAGCGCAGCCCGACCGGCCACGACGGCGCACCCGACCAGCACGAGGGAGCCGATCACCGACCACAGCGCGGGCCCGTCGCTGACGACGGCGTACAGGCACCCGAGGAGCGAGACGATCGCGACCGAGAACAGCACCCAGGACGACCACCTGCTCGGGCCGAAGGTGACGCTGCCCCCGCTCTCCAGCCGGCCCTGCCAGTCGAACGCCCCCTGCTGCCGCGCCATGGGCGACATCCTGCCGGAGAGCGGCCGCCGGAACAGCAGGAGAGCCGGCCGCGGAGGAAGCGGCCGGCTCTAGGTGGATGAAACGTGGATGTGTCTCGCGGTCGGCGGACAGTCGGAGGGGGTCACCTCAGCGGCCGCGCCGGTTGAGCAGGTAGTCCTCGTAGGGCTGGATCCGGAGGAGGGCGCGGTGCGCGGCCACCTGGTCGCCCCACGCGTAGCGCGCGAAGGCACGGATTCGCTGCATCTTGCTGGTCTTCTCGGTTGTGGTCATGGCTCCATGATCCCGGGCAAGACTCTTCAGCACAAGCGAATGTTTCTTACGAATCGTGCAGTAGTGCTGTATGATCGCGGGCATGATCGACGTCCAGCGTCTCCGTGTGTTCCGGGCGGTCGTGGCGAGCGGTTCGGTCCAGGCCGCGGCCGACCACCTCGGCTACACCCCGTCCGCCGTCAGTCAGCAGATCTCCGCCCTGCAGCGAGAGACGGGGCTCGTGCTCTTCGAGAAGGCCGGCCGCGGGATCTCCCCGACCGCGACGGCCAAGGTGCTCGCCGCCGAGAGCGAGGAGCTCATGGACAGTCTCAACCGGCTCGGCGGTGTCGTCGACCACCTCCGCGAGGGGCGCACCGGCAGCCTGACCATCGGTGCCTTCTCGTCCGCGGCCCAGTTCTGGCTGCCCGCGGTGGCCAAGGGCCTGCGTCGAGACTTCCCCGAGCTGGTCCTCGACCTGACCCTCAACGAGCTCGGTCCCGAGTCGCCGGCGACCGGGCGGCGCGACCTCGACATCACCACCGAGGATGCCGACGCCGACGGCGTCGAGCGGCCGGGCCACAGCCGGCACGTGCTGACCGAGGAGAACTACCGGGTCGCAGCCCCGCGTGGCCACGAGCTCCTCGAGGAGTGGGACACCCAGGTCCCGCTCGGAGCCCTCGCCGGCCAGCCGGTGATCGACAACGACTACCACGGCAACACCTGCACCCAGATCATCCGCAACGCCTGCCGGGCCGCCGGGTTCTCGCCGCACTACGTCGCGCGCTCGGAGGACCACCACACCGCTCTGGCGTTCGTCGCGGCCGGCGTGGGCGTGACCATCCTGCCGGACCTCGCCGTACCGGAGTCGATGGCCGGCGTCGACAGCCGAGAGCTGGTGAACCCCGCCCCGCGTCGACGGATCGTGGTCCACGTGCGGGACGGCGCGGCGGACGCCCCTCCGGTGGTGCGGGCCCTGGAGCTGCTCGACGAGGCCGTGGCGAAGACGGCCGCTCGGCGTTCCGTCCTCCGCTGACCACGCCCCGATGCACTAGCGTCGGGGCATGCTCATCCTCGGCATCATCCTGTTCGGCATGGTCGTCGGCGCCGGGGCGCAGCTCATCCTCGGCCGCGAGCGTCGCGGCATCGACTGGTCGATGGCGATCGTGGCCGGCCTCGTGGGGTCGTTCGTCGGCGGCCTGCTGGTCAGCCTGATCGCCGGTGACGGCATCCGGCTGAGGCCCAGCGGCATCATCGGATCACTGGTGGGTGCCCTCGTCGTCACCGGACTGTGGCGCTGGCTGCGGAGCCGCAACGCGAGGCCCGGTGCCCCCACGTCCCGGTCCGGCAACCCCGCCAAGGCCGCCACGAAGAAGAAGCCGGGCACCCACTGACGCGGGCCGCTCTCACGCGGCCGTCCCCTCCAGCTCCGGCTCGCCGACGGTCTCGGGGGCGGACGTCTCACGGGTGGCCCGTGCGGCCAGGACCAGCACCACGACCATCACCGCGACGCCCACCAGACCGGCGACGTGAAAGGCGTCGGTGAAGGAGTCCCTGACCGAGGCGAGCAGGGCGGGGTCGTCCCGTCCCTCGCGGACACCGTCGATCACGCTCTGCTCGGCGGTGGAGCCCGGCAGACCCAGGCGGGCGCGGTAGACCACGGTGCCGAGCGAGCCGAGCACGGTCAGGCCGAGGGCGATGCCGAGCTCGTTGGACAGCTGGGCCAGCGACGCGCTCGAGGCGGCGCGGTCGGGCGGAGCGGAGCTGATCACGCCGTCCATGAGCATGGGGAAGGCGGCACCGATCCCGAAGGTGGCCAGGCTCGCGCCGATCGCCACGATCGGGCGACCCGCGGCGCTCGCCGGCGCCACGGCGTACAGGACGAACCCGGCGGCCATCACCGACATCATCGACACCACCACGGTGCGCTGCGGGAGACGACGGTTCAGCCACGGGCCGAGGTTGGCCGCCGCGATCATCGAGACCATCTGAGGCAGCATCCACCAGGCGGCGTGGAGCGGGGACAGGCCCTGGACCTCCTGCAGGTACAGGTTGAAGAACAGCGACGTGCCGCCCATCAGCAGCGCGGTGAGGAACAGCGCGGCGAGAGTACGGCGTACGCGGGGCCGGGCGAGCAGGCCGAGGTCCATCAGCGGGTGCGCGAGCGTGGCCTGGCGACGCAGGAAGCCGGTGCCGAGCACGACGCCGGCGACGAGGGCGACCAGCACCGCGGAGTCGAACCCGCTGTTCACGGCGCGCTTGAGGGCGAAGACGAGGCTGAGGACGGCGGCCACGGACAGCGCGGCGCTGGTGAGGTCGAGCGGGGCCGGCGCGTCGGCCCGGGACTCCGGGATCAGCCTCGGGACGACCGCGATGGTCAGCGCCATCACCGGCACGCCCATCAGGAAGACCGAGCCCCACCAGAAGTGGTCGAGGAGCAGGCCGCCCACGAGCGGCGCGATCGCCATCCCGCCCAGGAAGACCGTCATCATCGCGCCCATCGCCTGGATCCGGGACTTCTCGTCGGGGAACAGGCCGCCGAGCAGTGCCATCGACGCGGGCAGGATCGCCGAGCCGGCCAGCCCCATCACGCCGCGGGCGGCGATCACCAGCTCCGGCGTGGTCGCGAACGCACCGACCGCGGACGCGATCGCGAAGATCGCCGCGCACACCAGGATCATCCGGCGGCGGCCGATCCGGTCCGCGATCGCGCCGGTGGTGAGCATGGCGCCGGCGACCATGAAGTTGTAGGCGTCCGTCATCCACAGCAGCTCGGTGGCACTGGCGTGCAGCTCGCGCCCCATCGTCGGCAGGGCCACGGCGAGCACGGAGATGTCGATGGCGACCAGCAGGGTCGGCAGCGCCAGGACGGCCAGCGCGAGAATGCCGCGGGTGCGGCTGGGGGTCGTGGTGTGGGCGGTCATGCCCGTACGTCGAACGACCCGCGGAGCCTTCGACACGAGGCCAGGAATTTCCCGTACACCGCGCCCAGCCGGTGCGGGGCGAGGGCCCGATCCGCCGCGCTCGGCAAAGAAACTCGAAAATCCGATGCGCTGGCGGCCCTGGAGGAGCAGCATGAAGGCGCAACGCGTCCGCCGCCGGCGGCCAGTTCCCTGGCCCGGCCCGTGGTGCGTCGTACGGGGGGTTGAGACCGGACCTCAGCCTTCGAACCACATCGGGCCCGTCCCCTCTCGGGGGCGGGCCCGATGCTCGTCCTGGGCTCGTCGGCTCCTGGCCGGTCAGCCGGCGAGGACCAGCTCCTCACGCTTCTGCTGGGGCTCGGGCAGGTGGTGCGCCCGGCGCAGCGCGGCGAAGGCGGCGACGCCGCCGGCGATGACCAGAGCGGCCGCGAGCAGCAGTCCGGCGCGGTAGCCGGTCAGGAACGCGTCGACCGGGGGGTGCCCCGCGGCGAGTGCAGCTCCCTGACGACTGGTCAGCACCGCACCGATCACGGTGATGCCCAGCAGGCCGGCGACCTCGCGAGAGGCGTTGAAGACGGCCGACGCGACACCAGCCTGGCTGGTCGGCATCACGCCGAGGACGGTCGCCGTCAGCGGGATCGTCATCCCTCCACCCAGGCCGATGACCGCGAAGCTCGGCATCAGCGAGAGGAACGACGCGTCCTTGCCCAGCAGCGAGACCGAGCCGATCGCCAGGCCCATCGCCAGCATCCCGAAGCCGGTCGACCGGTAGGCGCCGAAGCGGGCGGCCACCCGGTCGGAAGCCACGGCCGAGGCCGCCATCAGCAGGGCCATCGGCACGAACGCGGCACCCGCCTTGGTGGGCGAGAAGCCGAGCACGCCCTGGAGGTAGAGCGAGGTGAAGAAGTAGATGCCGAAGAGGCCGAACGCCCACAGCATCAGGGCGACGATGCCGCCGGTGAACTCCATCCGTCGGAACAGCCGGACGTCGACCATCGGCTGCTCCACGCGGCTCTCGACGATGGTGAAGGCGAGTGCGGTCGCGGCCGCCACGCCGAACGCCGTCAGGATGCCGGCCGAGGTCCAGCCCCGCCCGTGGCCCTCGATCAGGGCCCAGGTGAGCGAGAACAGCATGACCGTGGAGAGGCCGAGACCGGCCAGGTCCATACGCCGTACCTCGTCCTCGCGCGACTCAGTGATGGCCCAGGCGCCGAGCACCATGGTGGCGATGCCGACGGGCACGTTGATCCAGAAGATCCACTCCCACGAGACGTGCTGCGTGAGCAGTCCGCCCAGGACCGGGCCGACCGCGAGGGCGAGGGCGCCGACGCCACCCCAGACGCCGACGGCCGCGTTCCGCTCGCGCGGGTCGGTGAACGTCGCGCTGATGATCGCCAGCGTGGTCGGGGTGACCGCCGCGGCGCCGATCCCCTGGAGGGCTCGAGCGGCGATCAGCGTCGCCGGCCCACCCGCGAGGCCCGCCAGCAGGGAGGACGCGGTGAAGACGGCCAGACCGACGAGGAAGAGCCGGCGCCGACCGTACCGGTCGGCCAGCCGCCCACCGGCCAGCAGGAGCCCGGCGAACGTGAGGATGTATCCGCTCACCACCCACTCGATGCCCGCCGTGGTGAGGCCGAGCTCGCGCTGGATGTCGGGGATCGCCACGTTGACGATGTTGTTGTCGAGGTAGGTCATGAAGGTGGCCAGGGCCACCGCCACGAGCGCCCAGCGGTTGCGGGTCATCACGTCTCCTATACGTCGTACATGTATGGCGTACAAGAAACCCTGTACGACGTATAGTTGTCAAGCCTTATCGTGTATAGTTCGGGACATGAGCCCCCGGACCGCAACCGCCACCGCGACCAAGAGCGACCTCAGCCGCGCCGCGATCGTCGAGCGCGCGCTCACCGTGATGGACGTCGAGGGTCCGGACGCGGTGACCATCCGGCGGATCGCGCAGGAGTTCGGGGTGACGCCGATGGCGCTGTACTGGCACGTCGCCAACAAGGAGGAGCTGCTGGCCGCCATGGGCGACGCGCTGCTTGCCGACGTGACACCGCCGCCCGCGACCGGATCCTGGTCGACCCAGCTGCGCGGGGTCGTCGAGATCCTGATCGAGCACCTGTCCCGGCATCCGGCCGCGGCCGGCCTCGTCTTCCCGCGGATCCTGGTCAGCGAGCCGGGACTCCGCCTCACGGAGTTCACGCTCACCCTCCTCGAGGACGCCGGCTTCTCCCGCGAACAGGCCGCCGACCTCGCCCGGATGGGGCTCCAGACCGCGATGATGCTGGTCACCCAGCTCCCGGGTTCCGAGAGCCAGGCGGCAGAGGAGGAGCGCGACGCGCTGCTCGCGCAGAAGCGCGCACACATCGAGACGCTGCCGGCCGACCTCTATCCCCACGTCCGCGCTGCGGCCGAGCCGCTGACCGACTGCGACGACGTGCCGGCGTACTACTCGTTCGGGGTCGACCTCTACATCGAGGGCGCCCTGGCCCTGATGCGGAAGGTCAAGCGGGCCTCCGCCTGAGCCCGGCGGGACAATCCCGGCGACAAACGGCGCGGCCGTCGGGGATGCTGACCCCTCGTGGCCCGCCGACTCGTCCCGACCGTCCTGCGGGAGGAGCCGCAGTACCGCCTGCTGTTCAGCAGCCAGGTGCTCTCGGTGCTCGGCGACCGGGTGACCAGCGTCGCGCTCCCGTTCGCGGTGCTGTCCGTGGGCGGCGGCGTCCGCGACGTCGCGCTGACCTCGACCGCGCAGTTCCTGCCGTTCGTGGTGCTCGCGATCCCGGCCGGTGTCTGGGCGGACCGCTGGGAGCGCAAGCGGATCCTGATCGGCTCCGACACCGTGCGGCTCGTCACCCAGACCCTGGCCGCGTTCCTGCTGCTCTCGGGCCAGGCAGAGGTCGGTCACCTGGTCGTGCTGGCCGCCATCTTCGGGTCCGCCGACGCGTTCTTCGCTCCCGCCTTCAGCGGGCTGCTGCCGACCACGGTCAGTCCGGGCAACCTCCAGCCGGCCAACGCGCTGCGCGGACTGACGTTCTCGCTGGCGAACGTCGCCGGTCCGGCCATCGCGGGTGTGCTGATCGGCTTCGCGGGCGGACCGGGCTCCGCGCTGGTCTTCGACGCCGCGACGTTCCTGGTCTCGGTGCTGCTCCTGCTCCCGCTGCGCCCGGCCGTGGTGACGCGGGCCGCTGCCGACGACCGGCACGACGCGCCCGCGTCTTTCCGCGCGTCGTTGCGGGGAGGCTGGCAGGAGGTCCGCTCGCGGAGCTGGGTGGTCGGCTACCTCGGTGGCTTCTCGGTGTACCACGCGATGGTGCTGCCGGCGATCTTCGTGGTCGGGCCCGTGCTGATGCAGGACCACTACGACGGCGCCCGGTCGTGGGCCGTCGTCACCGCGCTGTTCGGGATCGGCAACATCCTCGGCGACGTGCTGCTGCTGGCGTGGCGCCCGGCGTACGCCCTGCGGGTCGGAGCGCTGATGCTGGTGGGCGCGTCCTGCCAGGCGGCGATCATCGGCAGCCACCTGCCGGTGTGGGGGATCGGGCTGCTCGAGCTGCTCACCGGCGTCTGCGTGACCGGGATGTTCACTCTCTGGGAGACCTCGCTCGGCGAGCACATCCCGCCGACCTCGTTGTCGCGGGTCTCCAGCTACGACTACCTGTCGTCGACCGGGATGATCCCGCTCGGCAACGTCGTGGTCGGCGGCATGGCTGCTCTGCTCGGCATCTATCCGACGCTGATGGTGATGACCGTCGTCGGGATCACCGCCGCCCTGGTCGTGGTCTCCATCCCGTCTGTCCGCCGCCTCCCCCGCGGCCCAGCCCTCGCCTGGGTCGTCCGCTTGAGCGGTCGGTAGAGGTTCCGTGGGGGCGGACGGCGGGGGTGGGGTGTGGGGTCGTCCGCTTGGGCGGTCGGTAGAGGTTCCGTGGGGGCGGACGACCCCCGGGAACCCGGCTGTCGGTGGGTCGTCCTAGCCTCGCCAGGCATGGACATCATCCTGATCCCGGGTCTCTGGCTGACCGCTCGATCGTGGGACGGCATCGTCCCGCGGCTGGAGGAGGCGGGGCACACCACCCACGCCCTGACGCTTCCCGGCATGGAGTCGGACGACGCCGACAGATCCGGCGTCACCCGGCAGCAGCACGTCGACGCGGTGGTGTCCGCGATCGACGCCGTGCCGGACGATGCGAAGGTCCTGCTCGTCGGCCACTCGATGGGTGGCGTGCTCGCGTGGGCGGCCGCGGCCGCGCGGCTCGACCGCGTCGCGGGGGTCGTCTTCCTGGCCAGTGAGCCCGGCATCCCCGAGCAGTCCGACTCGATGTTCCCGGTCGATGGCGACGACGTGCCGCTCCCCGCGTGGGACTTCTTCGACGACGAGATGGTCGAGGACCTCGACGGCGACCTGCGCGATCGCATCCGCGCGGGATCCGTGCCGTCTCCCGTCCATGCCGTGACCGACGGGCTCTCGTTCGAGAGCGACGCGCTCCACGACCTGCCCGTCACCATGGTCACCGCGGAGTACGACCAGGCCCAGCTCAAGGCATGGACCGATGCGGGCGAGTCCGGCACCGAGGAGATCGCGCAGCTCCGCAACGTCGTGTGGGTCGACCTCAACTCGGGCCACTGGCCACAGTTCAGCCGGATCGACGACACCTCGCGGGTGCTCCTCGAGGCTGCCGCCCGGGTCTGAGTCTCAGCTGTGGGCCACGCAGCGGGTCGCCCAGGGTCGCGCTTCGAGCCGGCCCTCGGGGATCGGCTCGCCACACATCTCGCAGATCCCGTACCGGCCGTCGGCGACGCGCCTGCGCGCACGTCGTACCTCGTCGAGCATGGTCAGCAGATGCTCCTGCGCCGACACCGCCGCCAGCCGGTCCACCGCCATCGAGGTGCCCTCGCCGACGCGCTTGCCGAACGAGATCGTGCCGACCTCGCCCGGCGGCTTGGTGAGCTCCGCCAGCTCGGCCTCCAGCTGCGCCTCGCGCTCGGCGAGCAGCCGGTCGGCGTCCTCGTGCATCTCGCCAGGGTAGGACCGCGCTGGTGACGGCCGTGCTGGAGAGCGCCTAGCCTGGCCCGGTGAGCCGAGATCCCGCGCAGCCGTGCTCGCTCGTCGGGGCCGACGAGCTGACGGCGTCCGACCCGACCCCGGGGATGAGCCGACAGGTGGCGATGCACGAAGCCGGGATGTGGACCGGCACGGTCGACACCGAGCCGCACGCCACCTCCGGCTGGCACCATCACGGTGACTACGAGACCACCCTGTACGTCGTGAGCGGCCGCATGCGGATGGAGTCGGGTCCCGGCGGCGCGGAGGTCGTCGAGGCCGGGCCGGGTGACTTCCTGCGCGTGCCGGCCGGGGCCGTCCATCGCGAGTCGAACCCGTCCGATGAGCCGGGCCGGGCGGTCATCGTCCGCTGCGGCAGGGGCGAGCCGACCTACAACGTCGACGGTCCGGCCTAGGCATGGCGTCGTGACCCTGGGCCCGCTCGACTTCGTCTACTGCCCGAGCCGCGACGCGGCCGGCGACCTCGCGCACTGGACCGAGCGCCTGGGTGCCGAGCCGGTCTTCGCGATCGAACGATTCGACACCCGGGTCGCGTGCGTGGACCCCGGGATCGGACCGGCCGTGCTGTTCGCGGAGCACCTCGAGGGCGACCGCCCGGTGCTGCTGTACCGGGTCGACGACCTCACCGCGACGACCGAACAGCTGCGCCAGCGGGGCGTCGAGGTCGGCGAGACCTTCGAGTTCCCGTACGGCGAGGGAGCAGAGCTGACCAACCCCGGACCCCAACGTGTGGCCGTCTACGCACGCACCCGCGCCGACCGCGGCGACTCGCTGCGTGGCCGCCGCGACTTCTGAGCGTTGCACGAAAGGCGCCCGTGTCCACCATCACCCTGCCCGAGGCCGCCACCTCGGGCTCGAGCTGAACGGACCCGACCACGGCCCGGTCATCGTCTTCAATCACGGCACCGCGGGTGCGTCGTCGCCCCGACCGGCGCACGTACGCGCCGCGGCGGCGCGCGGACATCGCTTCGTCACCACTCTCGCGGCCCGGGTACGCCGTGTCATCCCGACAGCCCGGGCGCAGCGTGGCCGACGTCGCCGCCGACATCGCCGCGACACCGCAGCGGTGCTGGGAACATCGAGGAGTTCGGCGCGGTCCTCGCCGACATCGGCGTGCCGACGTATCTGTGGCAGGGCAGCGAGGACCTGAGGCCGCGCGGGTGTCAGAGCCGGTAGTACGCCGACGCCTGGCCGTTGTGAACGCGCTCCCCGACGTGCGTCAGGCCCGCCTTCTCCAGGACCCGGCAGCTCGCGGGGTTCGTCACCGCGGCATACGCCGTGAGGTCGCCGGGTGCCGCGCACAGGGGGTGCTCGATGTGCCACGCGACGAGGGCGAGGGCGAGCTCGGTGGCGAGCCCGCGTCCCCAGGCCTCGCGCCGCAACGTGTAGCCGAGCTCGCGGTGAGTGACGTCGCCACCGAATCCGGCACGACCGACGAAGCCGCCGCTGCGGCGGTCCTCGACCCGCCACTTGGCGGCGCCCTCCTCCTGGTCGACGAGGTACGACGCCAGCCGCGCTCGGGTCTCGTCGGGCGTCTCGGGCCGGCCCGGCCGGATCCAACGCATCGTCTCCGCGTCCGAGTGCAACCCGGACAGGTCTTCGAAGTCCTCGGGGAGCCACGTGGTCAGCACCATGCGCTCCGTCTCCACCATCGTCCGCCGCACCGGACGAGTATCCCGAGCGCGCGCGCTTCGGCGGTCGGCCCCCGCGGGCGGGAATGGCCGAGGTCGGGCGACGGTTCTGCGTGCCATGGCCCGCCAGTGGATCGCCCATCGTCCCGGAGGGCTCGAGGTGTTCGAGCTGGTCGACGTCTCCGTGCCGCCTCCCGGGCCGGGCGAAGTGACGGTCGAGGTGCGGGCCTCGGGACTCAACCCCGCCGACGCCAAGCACATCGCCGAGGGCAACAACCCCGAGGACTTCCCGCGGCCGGTGGGCTACGAGATCGCCGGCGTGGTGACCGCGATCGGTCCGGGTACCGAGCTCGCCTCCGGTGGCGGCGCGGTCGGCGACGAGGTGCTGGCGTTCCGGGTACGCGGTGGCTGGGCGACCGAGCTGACGGTCCCCGCCCGGGACGTGTTCGCCAAGCCGGCGAGCATGTCCTTCGAGCAGGCCGCGAACCTGCTGCTGGCCGCCACCACCGCCTCCGAGATGCTGCACCGGACCGGCGTGAGCTCCGGTGAGACCGTGCTCGTGCACGGTGCGTCCGGTGCGGTTGGGGTAATGCTGCTCCAGCAGGCCGCGTTGCTCGGCGCCCGAGTGCTGGGGACGGCGAGCCCGGCTCGCTTCGACGTCGTACGACGTGACGGCGGCGAGCCGATCGCGTACGGCGAGGGGCTGGAGCAGCGTGTGCGGGCCGTGGCGCCGGCCGGTGTGTCCGTGGCCCTGGACTGCATCGGCACCGAGGAGGCGCTCGCGGTCTCGCTCGCCCTGGTGCCGGACCGGAGCCGGATGATGTCGATCGTGGCGCCGAAGGAACAGGCCGTCGCGAACGGCTACCAGCGGATCTGGGGCGGCGTGCCGACCAGCAAGGCCTACCGCGACTCCGTCCGGGCCGAGCTCGTCGAGCTGGCCGGTGCCGGCAGGCTCGAGGTGACCGTGGCCGAGACGTACCCACTCGAGGAGGCGCTCGCCGCCGCCGAGGTGTTGCAGGGCAAGCACCCCGGCGGCAAGCTCGCGTTGGTGCCCTGACGGAGCAGTCGCTCGGTCGGCCGCGCCGTCCGGGCGATGGCCGGTGGGGGCACGTGCGATGCTCCCGGCATGCTCTGGCGCGTCGCGATCATCCTGGTGGGCGGCGGGTACGTCGCCTACCGGATCGCGCTCGCCGTCCAGATCGTCAAGGCCAAGCGGACCGGGGACGTCGAGCTCGAGCAGCGGCTGCGGACGCGCGGGTTCGGCGTCTACCGCTGGGTCGTGCTCTGCCTGCTGGTCTTCATCGTCCTGCTGACCGCCTTGTTCTGGCTCAACTCCCGCTGAGTCGCGTCTGGTCGCCCTGAGGGGCCAGACGGGTCAGGCCAGGTCGTCCAGGATGGCGCGGGCCTGGGCGAGTCGGTTGACGCACCGCTCCGGCATCGAGCGCCAGTAGTAGGGCAGCGCCATGATCGCGAGCGCCAGTGACCAACCACGCGCGAGCCGCCACTCGTCGTCGTCCACGGCGACCGCCTCGCGGAAGGTGATCCGTGCGGCGGGGTCGAGCAGCTCCCACGCCCCGGCCAGGTCGACCGCCGGGCTGCCCACGGAGAGCGCCCCGAAGTCGAGGACCGCTACGAGCCGGCCGTCGCGCGCCAGGAGGTTCTCGGCGAGGAGGTCGCCGTGGTACCAGCGGACGTCCCCGACCGCATGGGCGCCGGGCAGGCCGAGTGCGTCGTCCCAACCGCGCTCGGCGGCGTCGACATCGAGGTGCAGCCCACCGATCTCGCGGCACTCGTCGAGCAGACGACGCATGTCCTCGTCGTGGTGGGCGAGGGGGTCGCCGCGATACCAGTGCAGCGCGGGATCGGCCAGCGCGTCCGGCGGCACCTCGAGATCGCGCAGCGCGTTCACGACCGCCGCCAGGTCGCGGGCGAGGTCGTGCCGCGGGGGCTCGTCGTCCTGGGGAAGCGTGGGAACGCTCCCGTCGAGGAACCGGACGATCGACCACTTCTCCGAGTAGCCGGCGGCCGGCTCGCCGACGACCAGGATCTCGGGTACGTCGACCGGGACGACGGGAGCGACGTACGGGAGCCAGCGCCGCTCCTTCTCGATCGTGCCCGAGGC
>Ga0105239_10005978_pt1 | contig 14157 bp, 10 predicted proteins | sample KBSC44metaG_FD_92761 | JGI IMG/M metagenome (GOLD analysis project Ga0105239, IMG submission 92761) | Corn rhizosphere microbial communities from Kellogg Biological Station, Michigan, USA - KBS C4-4 metaG | ecosystem: Host-associated > Plants > Roots > Rhizosphere > Soil | place: Michigan, USA... | reverse complement strand
TATGTTCCGGCTTTATTGGACGTTACGCTTATAATAACGGTGATTATATTTGTATGGCAATACCTCCGGAGCAGCGTAAATATAATTTCTACTTTTCGATTTCATAAGTTTTATTTATTTACGTATCTTTGTGCCCTCGAAATTTGCCCCGTTTTAATTTTGATAAAGGCATTGAATATTAGAATTTAGGTAGTTTTAAACGAATTGATTTGGAAGACAGAAAGAAAAAGGTTAAAAGTATATTAGTTACTTTATCAAAACCCGAAAACGATAAGAATCCGTATGCAGAACTGGCTAAAAAGCTAAACCTGAAAATTGACTTCAGATCTTTCATTCACGTTGAAGGCGTTCCTGCAAAAGATTTTAGAAAGGAAAAAATAAACCTGAGCGATTTTACCGCGGTTATTTTTACCAGCCGTAACTCAGCCGATCATTTTTTTCGCATTTGCGAAGAAATGCGCTTTGAGGTGCCTGTAGAGATGAAATATTTCTGTCTTTCAGAAACTATTGCCCTTTATCTGCAAAAGTATATTCAATATCGTAAGCGTAAAATATTTTTTGGCAAACAAACCGCTGCTGATCTGGCAGAGGTGCTTAAAAAGCATTCGGCCGAAAAATTCCTTTACCCATGTTCAGACGTTGCGGCAGAAGAAACACAGCGTTTCCTGTTGGAGAACGGTTACAACTTTACACCCGCTGTATTGTTCCGCACCGTTTGCAGCGATCTTTCTGATCTGGCTGATGTGTTTTATGATGTGATCGCGTTTTTCAGTCCGTCAAGCATCCAGTCGTTATATAAGAATTTTCCCGATTTTAAACAAAACAACACCCGCATAGCAGCTTTTGGTGCCACAACACACAAAGCAGTGCTCGAAGCAGGTCTGATCCTGGATATCCCGGCGCCAACCCCAGCTGCCCCATCCATGACAATGGCTATTGAGCAATATGTTAAACTGGTAAACAAATAAATAATTTAGAAATTTATTGAACCCTGTTGCAACTTTTTGTGAAAAGTTAGCGTATTAATGCCAACTAATTCACATTATTGTAATTGGTTTTTTGCCTCTATACGATGTAATAACTTGTCGTTAAAATAACGCGAAGGACATCTATTGACTTTATTTTAGGTTAAAAAAATGTTTTTTAGGTTTGTTAGCGCAAATTTTTGATATATTCGGGGGGCTCATAATGTTATAGTTTATATAACTGAATTTGTTTAAAAATGAAGCATATCTACTTTTTAATAATTGTTTTGGCGGGCGGGTTATTGAGCGGTTGCAGTAAAGGAGGCGATAGAGGGGAGGTTACCGGTATCCCGCAACGTTCATTTAGGTCCGAAGTGCCTTATGGTATGGTTTATATACCTGGTGGAACCTTCCTGATGGGACAAACCGATCAGGATGTAACCTTTGCGCAGATAGCGCAAACCAAACAGGTTACCATTGCGCCTTTCTTTATGGATCAAACCGAAACCACCAATAGCCAGTACAAACAGTTTGTTTACTGGGTTCGTGATTCTATAGCTATTACCAATTACGCTAACGATAATAAGTATTACATTCAGCCTAAAGGCGCTGGTGCCAACGCCAATAATAATAACGGCAAAAAATTCATTAACTGGGATTATGTAAAGAAGAACCCTGTTTGGAGTAACAAAAAAGGGCAGGCCAATAATGCTTCAAAATTACAGGGTATGTATTACCAGGGCGACGATCGTGTTTTTGATCGTAATGAAATAGACGTACGTATATTAAAGTATAACTATTCCATTATGGTACTGCGTGATGCGGCCAATTATAAAAACGATAAAACCAAAAGACGTTCGGATTTCATTTTACGTGATACCGTAGCTGTTTATCCAGATACCCTGGTTTGGCTGAGCGACTTTTCATACGCCGCCAATGAACCTATGGTTGAAGGTTATTTTTCGCACCCTGCTTTCCGTAACTACCCGGTAGTTGGTGTAACCTGGAGACAAGCAAGAGCATACACCGTATGGCGTACCCGTTATAATGATGCTTATAAAGATTCGCGCCGCTTACCGCATCGTTTACCATACAGTTTGCCTTCCGAAGCTCAATTTGAATATGCCGCTCGTGGCGGCAGGATTGGTACCGATTATCCATGGGGCGGCCCTTATATTAAAAATGCCAAAGGCTGTTTACTGGCCAACTTTAAACCTGGTCGTGGTAACTATACAGATGATGGCGGAGCTTATACCGTAAATGTGCGCTCCTATTTCCCTAACGACTATGGCTTGTATAATATGGCCGGTAACGTAGCTGAGTGGACATCATCAACTTTTGACGAATCAGCCTCATCATTTGTGCATGATCTTGCACCAACATTTAATTACGAAGCTAAATCAACCGATCCGGAAGTACTGAAACGTAAGGTTGTACGCGGTGGGTCATGGAAAGATATCGGATATTTTCTTCAAAATGCGACCCGTACCTATGAATACCAGGACACCGCGAAATCATACATTGGTTTCCGTTGTGTAACTGATTATTTGGGCCGCGATATTAAAGACAAACGATAAACAAAACTAATTAATAAACATCTACACAAATTATTTCTGAATTATTATGGCAGGGAAGAAAAAACCTTATGGAATAGGAAATGTGATATCATGGGGAGCTACAGTAGTAATCATCGGCTTGTTGTTTAAAATACAGCATTGGCCAATGGCATCTACCTTTATAACCATAGGATTAGGTATGGAAGCTTTCCTATTTTTCTTATTGGGTTTCCAGAGAGAAGATAAGGATATTGACTGGGTACGTGTTTACCCGGAACTAAGCGAAGATTTTAACGGCGAATTACCAAAAGCAACTAACAGACCAGTAATTAGTAACTCATCAAATACACAGGCCCTGGATAAAATGCTGGAGGATGCTAAAATAGGTCCGGAACTGGTACGCAGCCTGGGCGATGGTTTAAGAACTTTTGGGGATAAAGTTGCCGCTATATCAAGAGTAACTGATGCAGGCGAAGCCACTATTGCCTTTACTGATAAAGTAAAAACAGCATCGGCAAGCTATGATAAATTAAGCAACGCTTTTGATAAGGCCTCAGCCAATTTATCAGAATTAGCCAATTCAAATGTCGATTCAAAGGTGTATCATGAGCAGGTAACCAAATTAGGTAGAAACCTGTCTGAATTAAATGCTGTTTATGAATTGGAGCTGCAGGATTCAAGCGCTCATTTAAAATCAATGAACAACTTTTATAAAAATCTGTCTTTAACCATGAACAATTTCAATGAGTCGTTAGATGATTCGAAACAGTTCAAGGAAGAAGTGGGGCGTTTAGCTAAAAACCTGGCATCGTTAAATTCGGTGTATGGTAATATGCTTACTGCAATGAACCAGCCACGTGTTAATTAATATAATTAATAGATTTTTATACAAGCTAATATTTATATAGATGGCCGGAGGTAAGGAAACCCCAAGACAGCGAATGATAGGCATACTATACCTGGTGCTTTTAGGCTTAATAGCCTTGAATGTACCCGATAGCTTGTTAGACGCTTTTAAAAATATTACAAGTAGTTTAGACCAGTCACGTCAAAATGTAACTACCAGCTTACAAAGCACTTATTCGGCATTTGAGGCAACCAAAGGAAAAGAACAACCTGAAAAGGCACAGCGATTGGAAGCCCAGGCCAAAGCAGCAAGTAAAACTGCTGATGAATTAAATGGATATATTGAAGAGTTAAAAGCCGAGTTAATTAAAAGAGGTGGAGGTATTAATGCAGAGACGGGCGATGTAGACGCCAGAGAAAGTCTTGATATATCACCCGAGGTAATGATCAACGCTAAAAAGGCGGATGTATTAAAAGAAAAAATTGAAAGTACCCGTACACATTTACTGCAAATATTAGGTAAGGATAGTACAGGAGTTAATTTTTCTTTAAACGCCATTGCAACTAAAGGTAAAACGTGGCAGCAAGCCTATTTTGGCGACGGCATTCCATTGGGCGCTGCTTTAACCACCCTGGCCAAGATCCAGGCGGATAATAAAAATGCGGAGAACGAAGTGGTGAAAAAGATATTAGGTAAAATCGATCAGGCACAGGTAACCTTAAATCAGTTTAAGGCCGTTGCTGTTGCGCCAAGCAGTTATGTTTTGGCCGGTCAGCAGTACAAAGCTGAGATCTACTTAACTGCGTATGATAAAAACTCTAATCCAGCTATTACCGTAGGTGGCGCAAGCATACCTACTACTGATGGCGTTGGTACCTATACTACCACAGCAAGTGGTGAAGGTATGCACACCTGGACTGGTAGTTTATCGGTAAAACAGGTAGAAGGTCCGCCTAAAGTATATCCTATTTCTGCTACCTATATGGTGGCTAAACCATCAGCAGTGGTATCGCCCGATAAAATGAATGTATTATATATTGGTGTACCAAACCCGCTTTCGGTATCGGCGCCGGGTGTACCTACATCAAGTTTACATGTTGGCTCATCTGGTGGGGCATCTATAAGTGGCAGCGGCGGTCATTATATTGCCACTGTACACAGCATAGGTACCACAACCCTTACAGTAACCGGCGATAAGGGCATGGTTTTAGGTTCATCGTTATTTCGTATTAAACGTATTCCTGATCCTAAACCGCAATTTGCCGGCAAAAGTGGTGGTAATACCAGCGCTGCCAACCTAAGGGCGCAGGATCGGGTATTTGCCAAATTAGAGAATTTTGATTTTGATGCTAAATTTAATGTAACACGTTTTACGCTGCTTGTTGTAAAACCCCGCCAGGATGCTATTATTATGTCGAGCTCAGGCGGCGGCGAGTTAACAAGTGCTATGCGTTCAGCGCTGAATACCGTTACACCGGGTACTACTGTTGTATTTACGGATATTGTTGCAGTTGGCCCTGATGGAACACCGAGAGGACTTGACCCGATTGTATTATCCGCAAATTAAAGGCGTATGAAAAAGAAAATTTTGGTAGCTGTACTTTGCTTAGTGTGCGTTTCGGCAGCATTTGCCCAGAAACGTCCGGCTAAAAAACGTACAAGGAAACCTGCTGTTACCACGCAGCAACAACCAGTACAGCAACAGCCAACACAGCTGCAACCACAGCAATCCAGTCAGCAGGATAATGTGGCGAGCCAGCCTCCTGTTGCCGATACTTCAAAGCGGAAAGCATTTGACCCTAACAAGCCTTTTGAAAGACCGCTTGATGGGTATTACAAAAAAAATAACATCCTGAATGCCAAGGTTACCCCTTTGCCAAATCTGCGTGAAAATGATGTGGTTTTCGCTAAACGTGTTTGGCGGGAAATTGATGTTCGTGAAAAAATGAACCAATACCTGGCTTCACCAAAAAGCAGGCTGATTGATGTTCTTTTAAATGCCATTGCCGCAGGTGAGTTAACTGCCTACGATCCAAGCCCTACAAAAGACGATCCGGGAGGCGATGCTTTTACTGTTCCGCTTTCTTCGGGAGGCGCCAAATCAAAAATGGCAGATAGCTCGGTAGTTGATAAGTTTGATAAAGACGGTAATAAAATAGGATCATCTTTACAAGCCGGTGAATTTAACCCCGACAGCGTTGTGAAATTCCGCATCAAGGAAGACTGGGTTTTTGATAAGCAACGTTCGGTATTTGAACCACGCATTATTGGTATAGCTCCATTGATCAAACCAAAAGCAGGTACCCTTGATCTGGATTATCAGCCTGCGTTTTGGGTGTATTTTCCGGAAGCAAGACCAATTTTTGCTACTAAAGAAGTTGCTAGCCGTAACAGCGACGCAACGGGTTTGAGTTTTGACGATGTTTTTATGAAGAGGATCTTCACCAGCTATATTGTTAAAGAAAGTAACGATAAAGACGAACGCATAAAAGACTACGCACAGGGTATTGATAAGCTTTACGAATCAGAACGGATCAAAAAATCGCTGATGGATTGGGAGCTTAACCTCTGGTCATACTAACCAATTACCAACCTAAATTTTAAAGCCAGAATTCAGAGCCTGCGGGTATTGAGTTTTGGCTTTTTTGTTTTTATAGGAGTCTGGACTGTCATGCTGAGCCTGTCGAAGGATCGTCTAGAGAGTCCTTTGCCCACCATGCTTCGACAGGCTCAGCATGACAGTGTTGTGATATTTTGACTTTTTAATTTTGACTTTCCATAAAATACCCTAAAATAGCTTTTGCCTGTTTCAGGTTCACTACTTCCAGCAACATTTCCTCACTAGCCTCGCGGATCTTCTTTACCGATTTAAAGTATTTCAACAGTTTTTCTGCAGTGGTTTTGCCTATGCCTTCTATCAGTTCCAGTTCAGTAGCCAGGGTTCCTTTATCGCGGATCTTTCGGTGAAAGGTGATGCCAAAACGGTGTGCCTCATCGCGAAGATGTTGGATCACCTTTAATGTCTCTGATTTTTTATCCAGGTACATTGGATACTGGTCGTTGGGATAGTACAGCTCTTCCAGGCGCTTGGCAATACCTATAACGGTTACTTGTTTATCAATACCCAATAGCTTAAGACTGTGCATAGCCGATGATAGCTGACCCTTGCCTCCGTCAATAATGATCAACTGAGGTAGCTCAGTCCCCTCATCCAGCATACGGCGGTAACGACGGTGTACGGCTTCTTCCATAGTGGCAAAGTCATTCGGTCCCTCTACCGTTTTTACATGAAAGTGCCTGTAATCTTTCTTGGATGGTTTACCATCTTTAAATACAACGATGGCCGACACCGGGTATTTACCCTGAAAGTTGGAGTTATCAAAACACTCAATATGACGCGGCAGCTGGTTCATCCGCAGATCCTTCATCATCTGCGTGAGCAAACGTTCGGTGCGGATCTCGGGGTTCAGCTTTTCATATTGGTCTATCTTTTCTTTTTTGAAGAACAGTACATTCTTTTGTGAAAGGTCGAGTAGTTTTTTCTTTTCGCCTAGTTTAGGTACTGTGAACTTAATCCCGGGGTGATCTTCCAAATCGATACCAAAAGGCACAATGATCTCTTTGGAATCGCTGTTATAACGACTCCTGAACTCGGATATGGCCAGGGTAAGTAATTCCTCATCGCTCTCATCCAGGCGCTTCTTCAATTCGATGGTTTGCGTTTGGATGATGGTGCCGTTCATCACTTTTAAAAAATTAACAAAGGCTATTTTATCTTCAGAAGCGATGCTGAAAACATCCACATCAGTTATAGATGAATTTACAACGGTTGATTTGCTCTGGTAGTTCTCCAGCAATTCAAACTTCCGCTTTAAGCGGTGTGCAAGCTCATAGTTATATTCCGCAACCGCGGTTTCCATTTCGCCTTTAAGGCGACGTAGTACGGCTCCTATTTTACCGTTCAGGATGTCTTTGATCTCTTCGATGCTGTTATCATAATCATCCTCGGTCTGGTAGTTTTGGCAAGGCCCCTTGCAATTGCCCAACTGGTATTCCAGGCAAACCTTAAACTTACCTTTGTCGATGTTTTCGCGGGTAAGCTGCAGGTTGCAAGTGCGCAAGGGGTAGGTTTCCTTAATAAGCCCCAGGATGTTGTGCATCATGCTCACAGAAGCATACGGCCCCAGGTATTTTGAACCATCTTTAACAATGCGCCGGGTCCAGAAGATACGGGGGTAGTTCTCATTCTTGATGATGATCCAGGGATAGGTTTTATCATCCTTAAGCATCACATTGTAGCGGGGCTGATGCTTCTTGATCATGCTGTTCTCCAGCAGCCAGGCATCCACCTCGGTATCAACAATAGTAAAAGTGATGTTGCGTATCTTGGATACCAAAACCCGGGTTTTGGCATTTACATGTATGTCCTGATTAAAGTAGGAACCCACGCGGTTGCGCAGATCTTTAGCCTTACCAATGTATATTAGTTCCTGCTCACTATCCCAGTACTGATAAACACCGGGTTTGTGAGGTATATTTTTTAATGCCGCCCTGTAATCAAACTTCTCCACGGTATTTTCTCGTTTGTTAGGTATTACGTTGTATGTGATACGTTTTACGTTGAATAAAAGCTATTGATCAATGCCAATCAACGTATAGCGTTAAACTTACAACGTTATTAAAATCCTAATTTTTTATCAACTTCGGTTGTACCCTGCTGTTGCTGGTTGTATTGGTTGCAATCCATCACTATGCTTACGCCGTTTTTGGGTGCGTCAAAGTCGACATTCTTCTTGATGCCTAAGGCGGCGTTGGCGTATACCTTTTTCATGTAGAACGCAAATATAGGCAGTGCACTGTTTGCACCTTCACCCAATCGGGTCGACTGGAATGCGATGTCCCGGTCTTCACAGCCTGTCCATAAACCGGTAACCAGTTGTGGCGTAATGCCAATAAACCAGCCATCAGAGTTATTTTGGGTAGTGCCGGTTTTACCGCCTATCGGGTTGCTGAGACCATATTTATATTGTAAGCGGGAACCCGTACCATCCTGAATTACACCTTTAAGCATATAAGTCATCACGTAAGCGGTTTGCGGGTTCATGGCCTGTACTACTTTTGGGGTATGTGTATATAAAACGTTCCCGTTTTTATCCTCAATGCGTAATATATAGGTAGGCTCTGTCCAAAGACCGTGGTTGGCGAATACCGAATAGGCTGCGGTCATTTCAAACACCGAAGCATCAAATGTACCCAGGCAAATAGAAGGATAAGGCGGAACCGCGCTGGTGATCCCCATTTTTTTAATCAGCTCCACAACAGGCTCGGGTTTAACCTCGCCCATTACGTGCGCGGTTACCCAGTTTTGAGAGTGCGCCAAAGCCTGGCGCAAAGTAATAAAGCCGGGTATAGTTTCCGATGGAGATGAGCGCGGGCACCACGGACCGCTGCCATAACCCCTGATGGTGTCAGGCACGTTATTAATCTTCATGCAAGGCGAGTAACCATTATCAATAGCTACCGCGTAGGTAAACGGTTTGGCTGTTGAACCTACCTGGCGTGTGCCATTTTTTACCTGGTCATATTTAAAATGCTCAAAGTTGGTACCACCAACCCAGGCTTTAACATAGCCCGTAGTTGGGTCCATGCTCATCAGCGCGTTGCGAAGCAGCATTTTACAATACACAATAGAGTCAATCGGTTTCATCAATGTATCGATGTCGCCATGCCAGGTAAACAGGTTTAGCTTATCGGGAGTGTTAAAGTTGGTGGCAATGTCCTCGTCGGTCATTCCCTGGGCTTTCAACTGTTTGTATCTGTCAGACTTGTACATGCCCTGCTGTATCAGCAGTTTATAATTGTGAATGCTTTTGGACAAGTTTTTTCCACGCCAGTGATCATTAAACTGTACCTGCAGATCGCGCATGTATTGCTGCTGGGCTTCCTCCGCATATTGCTGCATGGTAGCATCAATGGTGGTATATATTTTGAGGCCATCACGGTCAAGATCATAAGGTGTACCGTCTGACCGATTGATGTTTTGCTCCTTAAATAGCTTTTGAAGCTCCTTTTTAAGTACCGACCTGAAATAAGGTGCCGGGCCATCAAAGTGGTTATTAGGGTGAAAGTCGAGGCCAAGTGGTTTTTGTTTGTACTCATCGGCTTGCGCCTGGTTCAAATCACCTTTTTCTACCATACGGTTGAGCACCAGGTTACGGCGTCTCAGCGCGTTTTCGGGATGACGGATGGGCGAGTAGATACCGGGCCCATTAACCATACCGATCAATAATGCTGCCTGGTCTGGTGTAAGTTTATCAGGTGTGGTATTAAAGTAAGTACGTGCAGCCGACTTAATGCCATAAGTATTATAGGCGCCAAAATCAACCGTGTTGAGATACATCGTCAGGATCTCCTCTTTGGTATAATGGCGTTCCAGCTTAACAGCGGTTACCCATTCCTGCATTTTTTGAATAACGCGTTTAAATGGATTGGCTGCTCTTTCTGAGAACAAGTTGAGTGCCAATTGCTGTGTAATAGTACTGCCACCCTGCTTTTGTCCGATGAGTAAATGCAGAAAGATGGTAAAGCTTCGGCCAAAGTCAATACCGGAATGATCAAAAAAACGCTTATCCTCGGTAGCTACCAACGCGTTAACTACATTGGGCGATAACCCTGCATAAGTTACGTTGGAGCGGTTCTGTATATAATAGGTGCCCAATACCTTTTTATCAGCCGATAATACTTCGGATGCCTGGTTGCTCTTGGGATTTTCCAGATCGCGGAAGGAAGGCAGCTGACCAAATACATCAAAAATAGTAAGCGCTATCATCAATCCTACAAATACGAAACCGGCTATTACGGTGCGCCATATGTACCAATTATATCGTCTTATATCCTGTTGCGTTAGCTTGGGCTTAGTGGTTCTCATTTGAATAATTTTTCTGGTAATAGTCAATATAACTATCCACCGTTTTTTGATCGGCTAATTTATCCAGATTTTCCTTTGTAATGATAAAAAAACTGTATTTATCCTTAGGAACCTTCATAATATCTGGTAACACAGGGATAATGCTCTTGGCATATTTCCGGGCATCACTCAGGCTAAAAAAGCGGCCGATATAAATGATCTGGTTATCTGGCCCCGCATTTACTAACTCGTGTTTAAAGCCATATCCAAAAAAACGGATGCGGTTAAATTGTCCTATCCCAAAACGTGAAGATGCCAGGTTAGTTGTACCCGAAGTTACATTTATAGCAAAATAATAATGTGAGCTGTCGCGCTTTGAAAATATCTGGGCAATGTTTTGTGCCACAATAACGGGCGGAGCCACCTTTGTATTAACGCTATCCGGATTGGCCTGGTTGGCTTGCTGTAACACGTAAGCAGGTTGTTGTATATGAGTATCGCTGAGTTTACCCTGTGGCGTGTTTAGCTGGGTACTGATCTTTGTTGTTGCTGAAGCCAGCCCATTCAGAGGTGCATTCACCGGGTGACGATATTCTGGGGCTTGCGGCGATGGTATATAGGTTTTTCGATATTCTGTTTGTTTTTGATAGGCCACAGGAGGAGTGAACGGGATCTCGTTAGGATCTTCGTTATTGAGAACCACTGGACGATTGGCCACTTCGGCCAGATTGGCATTAATGTAGGCCAGGTGTTGCTGAGCCAGTGGGGTTATTAATACATCATCCGGGTATTTTTCAACTATCTGCTTCATATCGGCCATAAATGGCGGCAATTTTTCCTGGTGCCCCGCGGCGATGGCTTTTAAATAAAATAGTTGTGCTGAGAAACGATTGTCCGGATACCTTTTTAACAGGTCGTCTGCACTGCTGATCACCTGCGCGTACTGTTTTTGTTCATACAGGTCATATACCTGGTTATAGAATATATTAAACCCGGCGTTGGCATCGTTCAGTTTTTTACTGTATTCCGGATCAAGAATTATTTTGGCGAACGCGGTTTGCGGATATTCTTTCAGGATGCGGTTCTTATACATGTCAGACTTGGCGGCATCAATATCCGTATACAAACGATATAGATTATAATATATAGCAGGCTTATCCGGGTTATCCGGAAAACGGGCAAGCATTTTTTCAAAGGCGGCTATTGCCTCCTTTTTATCTTCCAGCACATCGCGGTACAGGTTGCCCAGATCAAGGTAGGCATTGTAGATACGGATATTGGATTGACTAAGCAGATCGGGCGTCAATGGCAGATCATGAATGAGATCTTGTTTATAAATGACGTTTCTTAACGAATCGGCAGCTTTACCGGTAACACCTGCGAGTTTGTCTGTAGTTGTGTTCGGTCCCGCAGGTCCGGCGCTTGTTGGCAAGCCGCTGTTTGAGCGCTTGCTGCGGCGCCAGTTGTCTTCCAGCTTGCGGTTTCCCCATTGGCGTTTAAAGGCGGTATATCCCTGACTTACCGCGGCATTATTATAAAAGTAGAAGGAACTTACTACGTTTTGCCCGTTTTGACCATTTTGTCCAGGCTGACGGTTTAGACCATTTTGCTGTGATTGCGCGTCGGGATTATTTAAGGTAAAACTATTGCTGAATGGATCGCCATTGTTGGCGCTGGCCGCCGCTGCTGCTGCCTCGGCTGCTGCGGCTTTTTCCTGAGCTGCTTTACGGGCAACCATGGCATCAATATGTGCTATGCGTGTTTTTTCATCAAGGGCGGCTAACATTTGCAGGGTATCCTCGCGGGCTATAGTTTTCAGCAAACCGGTTAATAACTGCAGGTTATTGCTCTTTTTAACGATAAGCTGATAGCCCGGGTAACTGGGCGATAGGTAGGTAAGGGTACTATCGTAATATAATTTAGCGCCTTCATAATTGGCCTTGTTCTTGAAATCGATATCGGCAATGCGCAGATACGATACGCCGCGTTGATTTTGGTTTTTGGTGCTGTGGCGTACCGATAGCTTATAGTTCTTGATGGCGTTATCAATATCGCCTGTGGAGTAATATTGCTGCCCGATGTGGTAGTATATCTGGTCGAAAAAGTCAATATTATCGTGATTCTTTAATAGTTTACGCAGCTGGTCTAGCTTACTTAATTTAATACCATTGCGGTTATCCTGTATCCGGATGCGGTTTAAATTGGCATTAAAGGCCATCTCGAACGAGGCATTGCTTTGCACAATACGGGTATAACTATCGTAAGCATCGGCTGGTTTTAAGTTAAGCTCCTGTAGTTGGGCCAAAATAAAGATCCAGCGCAGCTTTAGCCTGCTTACCGAGCTGAATTGTATAGCCTGTTTGGCATCTTCCTCGGCTTCGGCATAATTTTGCATGTTGATATTGTATTGCATGCGGGTTGCATATACATCGGCAGTGAAACTTTTACCCGGTTTTTTGGGGTTGATATTTTGTACGGCCGAATCAATAACGAGTTTGGCTTTTGGAAGGTTATTGAGATACAAAAGCGAACGCCCTTCCCAAACCATGGCTTCCTGTGCCAAGGGGAAATTATTCCCAAATGAGCGTACTACATAGCTAAAATACTCCACCGCATCAAAATAGCTGCCCTCCAAAAAGCGGGCCTTGCCCAAAACCAGGTAGGCATTGCCAATGTAATGGCTTTGCTCTTTGATGTTGATAATAGTATTGGCTTTGGTAATAGCTAGCTCCATATCCTTATCCGGCGAACCGCCCTGGCTGGAAGTATCAGGGTAAACATTCAGTAATTCGGTATACGCATCAGGGAACGATGCGGCAAAGCTTTCCTGCTTGCGGCGCAGCAACTCGTTGGCATTAAACAGGATATTGTAATGCGCGGTAAGGTTTTGCATAGAGCGGTTGAGGCCGCTTTGTTTTTCGAGCGAGCATCCCGCGATAGTGATAATAAGGGCAAACAGTAAAAATTTACTGTTTTTATACATGGAAGATATAGGTAGTTGCCTCAAAATAAGCTATTGGTTTTAAAAGCCTCGCTAAAATACTAAACATTATACGATTTCGGATTTAGGATGTTCGATTTTAACGGTTGTTTGTTTTTAACGGTTCTCAGAAGGGCCGCGCAGTTTCGGATTTATTTTGATTTTTCGCTATTATTTGTTTTAACGGTGCTCAAGGGGGCTCCGCCATTTCGGATTTAGTGTTTAGAATTCAGCGTTTTATCCAATAGGTTTAATAAATTTGCGCATGGCTAAAAATGAACAGAACGACGAATCTGAAAATGTCAGAGAGGCAAACACTTATGCCAAGTTCAGCGGTGTAGCTTTCCAGATGATAGCAGTTATTGGCGTATTTGCTTTTGCAGGCTATAAAATTGACGAGGCTATGGCGCACCGGGTAAAATGGGTAACGGCTGTGTTATCACTTATTGGGGTGTTTATTGCATTATATATTGTTATCAGATCTGTAAAAAGTTGAAATTACTACCTACTGTATTATCCTATTTATCGTTTATTATTATCATAGCGGTACCACCTCTGGTTCTTCCTTATATTGGTTATGGTAATTTACTTACCCCAAAGTTCTGGCTGCTGTTTTTTTTCCTTTCGGGTCTTACCTTTTTAACGGTAATTGCTATCCTGATGGTGGCCAAAATCAACAAAGAAATGTATGCCCAGGCCTTTTTGGCCGCAACAACGGTTAAGCTATTGGCTTGTATGTTTTTCGCCTTGATTTTTCTTTTAAAAAACAAGGTAAACAGGTACGTTTTTGTGGCCGATTTTTTTTATATATATTTCTTAAATATGGGTTTTGAAATTTATGGTTTGTTACGTAACTTGCGCAACCAAAAAATAAGGTAGAAAACTTCATCTAGATGAATAAT
>Ga0105239_10005977_pt1 | contig 14159 bp, 4 predicted proteins | sample KBSC44metaG_FD_92761 | JGI IMG/M metagenome (GOLD analysis project Ga0105239, IMG submission 92761) | Corn rhizosphere microbial communities from Kellogg Biological Station, Michigan, USA - KBS C4-4 metaG | ecosystem: Host-associated > Plants > Roots > Rhizosphere > Soil | place: Michigan, USA... | reverse complement strand
TTCTTCAAGCGAACATTCATTGTTCTTTTTTATATCATCAATAAAGTTTAAAAGAACTTCTGTGTCTGTATCACTTTTAAAGTCGTAACCTTTTGCAACCAGTTCTTTTTTTATCTGTGCATAGTTTTCAATAATGCCGTTATGTATCATGGCAATCTCACCGCTTTGCGAGACATGCGGATGTGCATTCCTGTCGCTGGGTTCACCATGTGTGGCCCATCTTGTATGACCAATACCGATATGGCTATGCAGGTCTTTACCTATCACTGCATCTTCCATTTCGGCAACTTTTCCTTTTTTCTTGTAAACTTTTAAACCTCCGTTCAGCAATGCAACGCCGGAGCTGTCGTAACCACGGTATTCTAGTCTTTTAAGGCCTTTTAGCACCACAGGATAGGCTTCTCTGTGGCCGGTGTATCCAACGATTCCACACATAGGATTTTGAAATTTTGGTTTTAGTAAAGTAGAAAGTTAATTTAGAATTTGATAAAGATCATCATAATTAACAACAAGAAAGAAGTTTTAATCTTTTTTCATTGGGTGCCTGTGTTAGTGCAAACCCTTATGGGTACCGCATTCTGTAATAAATAAAGGCAATTTTAATTTATGGATATTTTAAGGTGATTAAAGTTAGGCATAACTATATATAGACTTAATTACGGCCATTATTAAATATGTTTTACCATTGTGTTATAACAAAAATAGTATGACAGGATATAAAGAGTTATTCAACAACGCCAGGCTCGAAGATGAACGTGTATTATTAAGACCTCTTGAGGCAAATGACTATGACAACCTTTTGCCTTTTGCATTAAATGAGCCAACACTCTGGAAATATTCATTAATTACTGCAGCCGGTGAAGAAGGACTTCGTAATTATTTGCAAATAGCACTGGAGGCAAAACAGCAGGAGAAAGAATTTCCTTTTATTGTTTTTGATAAGCAGTCGAATGCTTACGCCGGAAGCACCCGTTATTATGATATAAATCTTCCGTTTGAAACACTACAGTTGGGATATACCTGGTATGGTAATAAATTTCATGGTACAGGGCTGAATAAACATTGCAAGTACCTGTTGCTCAAATTTGCCTTTGAAACGCTTGGTATGCAAAGAGTAGAATTCAGAGCTGATGCCAATAATGCAAGAAGCATTGCTGCGATGAAGAGTATTGGTTGTAAGGTTGATGGTATATTAAGAGCCAACATGCCAAAGCGTGAAGGTGGAAGGAGAGACAGCATTGTACTAAGTATTTTGAAAGATGAGTGGTTTAATGAAGTTGAAATTAATCTGAAAAATAAATTATAAATATGGCCGGCCCCCTACGTAAACTTGGAAGAAAATTTTTTGATGCTCTTGGTATCAACAGGTCAGTTGTTTTTCATGCGCAGTTTAGCAATGCATATAAACAACAGTCAAAACTTATTAAAACCAGCCAACCGGTTATTTTTGATATTGGCGCTTTCGACGGCCGTACCGCTGTAAAGTATCACAAATATTTTCCGCAGGCTGTCATTCATAGTTTTGAACCATTTCCTGCTTCCTTTGAAAAATTAAAAGCGAATAAGGTTAACGAAAGGCATTTCATTCAGCAGTTAGCATTATCATCAGAAAACGGATCGGCAAATTTGTATGTAAACAAACTAAAAGCTTCAAATTCTCTTTTGCAGGTTGATGAATATGCAACATCTGTAAATGCTTCGATGTCGGTTGAAGGAATAGTTACTGTTGAACAGCAAACACTGGATGATTATTGCAGTAAAAATGGAATTACATCTATTGATATTTTAAAAGCCGATGTACAAGGTGCCGAATTAAAAGTGTTGCAAGGTGCAAAGGAGCTTCTTCAAAATAAAGCCATCCACCTTTTATATCTTGAAGTTGAATTTAGCCAGCTATATAAAGGTCAGCCGGTGTTTGACGAAATATCTTCATTCCTTCGCTCTTATGGATATGTTTTCTTTGCTTTTTACAACGCCTCTTATTTGCGGAACGGAAAAATGATAGCTGCTGATGTAATTTTTATTAACGGGTAGTGAATGGTTTATGATGGTGAGCAGTCTCCTGGTTAGATTTAAATTAATATTTCTGCCTGCAACAGCCATCATTCTTCTTCGTTTGTTAAATCCTTTTTAAAACAAATAACTGTTAGTTACAAACACATTCTTGCACCGTCATAGCAGTAACTTATTTACTTAAACAATTACAGCTATGAAATTAACTCTACGCTTATCTATCCTCTTATTATCAATTGTTTTTTTATCAGGATGTTATAAAAGAGATATTGTTGTGCCACAAGATCCCATCGTTGGTTCGTGGGTATTAACTGACGCTGCGCAAGGTGATTCTCATGGATGGCAATCTATTTATACAGGCCTTGAAAACGGTGTATTCGATTTTTATACTAATGGCTCTGCACGTTATACAGACGGAAATGTAAGTATGGTTGGTACCTGGACCATTACCACCGTTATAAGCGGTTATTATGATGAGTATGGTAATTATTATAATAATAGCCACGAAACCATGGAAGTACATTTGGCGGATGGATACTCACACAGCACAATTGATTTATATTTTGATGATGTAAGTTTTAGGAACAATCGTTTTGTTGCAACTTATTATAACAATCATTCAGTGGAAAAATACTGGTTTAGCAGGTATTGATAAGATGTGTTTGTTGTGTTGATTGCCGCCGGTTTTGCCGGCGGTTTTTGTTTGCAAATATTTGCGATAAGAGGTATGATGAAAGCTTTAGTATCGCTATACAAATCTCCATAAAAGCATAAACAGCAATAAGTAACAAAACCCCATCACAAAAAAATAATCTTTAAAAGATTTGAATTTTCTAAAAAGAGCTATAATTTAACGCTCTACTTCAGTGAGGCCTGCATTATTGTGGGCTTGTATAATTCAGCATGTAATGTTTTCAGTTTAATCTCCGAATGAAATTTCTGTCTGTTCCCTTTGAATATATCTAATCCAATAGAGGCTTTGCTATGTCCAAAACTTATTTAACATCAAAACTACCTATATATGAAGAGGGTCATCTTTACACTTTTTGCTATCGCTTCTCTCAATTTATCTTATGCCAAAATATGGCGCGTTAATAACAACTCAGGAATCGCTGCAGATTTTACGACACTGCAGGCCGCACATGACGGAGCTTCTGCCGGAGATACGTTGCACCTGGAGGCCTCACCTACAAGCTATGGCGGCGCTACATTTACAAAGAAACTTATTGTAATTGGACCGGGATTTTTTTTAAATGAAAATCCCAACACGCAGGCCATCAAACAAACTGCACTTGTTAGTACTATTAATCTTTATGCAGGCGCAGCAGGTTCTGTAATTATGGGGCTTGATTTTAACGGCAATTCTGTTTATGTATATGCCAATGATATTGTAATAAGGCGCAATAAATTTTCTTCAGCAGTGAATGGTTCTTCTGATTACTACACAGGTGGAATTCAGCTTTATTATAATTACCAGGGCGATAACACGCCAATTAAAAACGCCATCATATCTCAAAATTATGGCGTGGCTATCTATGGCAATTACGCTGTTACCGGTGTGCTTATCAGCAGCAATTATATTTCTTATTACAGCTATACAGGAGATGCGACTACCAGTGATGTGCTTCGTATGCATGCAGATGCCATTGTAATTATTCAGAACAACATAATCAGGCGTGGCACTGTTACTGTCAACAACAGCAACATTGTTAATAACATACAGATGGCCGGTACTTTTAATGGTACGGGCAACCTTATTTCAAATAACCTGGGCAACGCCACTCAGTTTGGAACAACCAATGGTAATAAGTCTAACGTAGATATGGGTACTGTATTCGTGGGGGCAGGTTCAGGTGTTTCTTCAGACGGTCAGTGGAAACTTGCTTCAGGCTCTCCTGCAATCGGTGCCGGTTATGGAAGTACTGCACAAAAGCCAATAGACGCAGGTATCTACAGCGGCCAAACGCCTTATGTACTTTCAGGGCTTCCTCCTGTGCCTTCCATCTATTATTTTGATAACAAACCCATCGGCAGCAATTCTGATCCGATTACGGTAACTATCAAAGTAAAATCAAATAATTAAGTATCCCGGGAGCCTGGTGCAGTAAGCGGTTGTTTAACTGCTTGTTTGGCTTTCCGCTGCTGGCCGGGTTACTGTTCATCAGTCTTATATGCAACCACGATATTTCACCAGGAAATGTTTTGTGATGGCCTTACTGCTGTTGTTTTCAGTAGTAAAAGGCTTTTCTCAAAACATAAGCAAAGCAGAATATTTCATAGATACGGACCCGGGCTTTGGTAATGGAACGGGCATTCCGGTTACGCCGGGGCTGGATGTAACAGCCTCCTTTCAGTTTAATGTAAACGCTTTGCCCGCAGGATTTCATAGCCTGTTTGTACGTGCTTATGTAAACCCTTATACAGATGCAAGTCAGTCAAAAGGTGGCTGGTCATTAGTGCAGTCACGCACTTTTTATAAAGAAGCATTTCCAACTGAAACCACAAGTATTCCCAATGTTACCAAGGGAGAATATTTCATCGATTCAGATCCCGGCTTTGGCAATGGGACCAATATATCATTCAGCGCAGCAAAAGATGTAACGAATGTCACCTTCTCCATCAATATTAATTCACTTGCCACCGGGTTTCATGACCTGCTTGTGCGTTTTAAAGATGCTGATGGAAAATGGGGACTTACCCAGCGAAGAACTTTTTACAAGGAATCTTTGCCTACAGGCAATGCCACTTTACCAAACGTTGTAGCGGGTGAATATTTTGTAGATACAGATCCTGGTTTTGGCAAAGGACATGGCATACCTTTTACAGCAGGAGCTGATATAACAAACCTTACTTTTTCAGTAAATCCCTCTTCACTTTCTACAGGTTTTCACCAGCTCTTTACAAGGTTTAAAGATGCCAATGGCCAGTGGGGTTTAACCAATACACGGGCATTTTATAAAGATTCAATTACATCAACTTCACCCTTATCAAACATTGTGAGGATGGAGTATTTTGTAGATACAGATCCTGGCTTTGGTAAAGGAACCAAAGTAAACATTACACCATCTACAGATATCAACAATCTTGTGTTTGCACTGGATATGTCTGCCATCAGCATCGGCAATCATATTGTGTATGTAAGGGCGCAGGATGCACGTGGAAACTGGAGCCTTACAAACACAGGCAGCTTTAAAATAAATTCATCAACGGCGGTGCATGTTACTATTGGTACAGTTAAAACAACTTTCTGTGCCGGAGCACCTGTTGATGTCCCTTATACAGTTAATGCAGCATTTGGATCTAATAACATCTTTACCGCACAGCTTTCCAACAGTAGCGGAAGTTTTGCAAACCCTGTAAACATCGGTACTTTAAAGGCTACCGGTAAGGATACCATTAAAGCAACCATACCAGCCAATACACCGGCTGGCACAGGTTATCGCATACGCATTGTTGCAAGCTCACCTTTTGATACAAGTGCATCCAACAATGCAGATATAACCATTAACAGGGTACCTGAAAATTACTTCTATATTACAGGTAAGAATGCGGTTTGTACCTCTACAGAAAGTTACGCGTTAAGTGGTTCTGCTGGTGCAGGCGCAAAATATACCTGGCAACTGTCCGGCGGCGGAAGCCTGCTTGATACAGCAGGTGGTGTGGCTACTGCAAAAGTTACCTGGACAACAACCGGTAACTATTCGCTCAAAGTAACATCCTATAATGGTTGTGGTACAGGGTATGAAAATTCGTTAGCAATACGGGTATACAATAACACGCCGACGCAAACACCAACTATTACAGAAAGCGGCGGTTACCTGTACGCTTCATCACCATCAGGTGGTGAAGCCGTAGCTGCTTATCAATGGTATAAAGATGGAAGTGCCATTACAGGTGCTACCAACTCTTATTATTATCCTGGTACAAACTATGGCAATTATACAGTTAGTTATACAACACCTTGCGGTACAGGTCCTAAGTCTGCAGGGTATAACTACAGCTTCAGGAAGAATCAAACCATTGCATTCCCTGCGCAGTCAACGCTTACCTATGGCAGCAATACTTATACGGTACTTAAAGCAACTGCATCTTCAGGCTTGTCTGTTGTTTATAATATACAATATGGCCCGGGTACCATCAAGGGAGATACCCTGTACATCAACGGTGCAGGTGTTATATCCGTAAGGGCTTACCAGGCAGGTAACGCTGAGTATTATGAAGCTGCTGCTTACAGCAACATTACCATTAACAAGGCCGCGGCTACTGTTACATTAAGCAATCTTACGCAGGCATACACTGGTACTTCAAAGACCGTGAATGTTACTACTGTGCCGGATGGCTTATCTGTACTGGTTACCTATAACGGAAGTTATACCCCTCCTGTTAACGGTGGCAAGTATGAAGTAATTGCAACGGTTAATGAGAATAACTATGCGGGCACTGCAAAAGATACACTCACCATTACCAAGATATTACAAACTGTATCTATCGAAGCAATACCAGATAAGACGATAGGCGATCCTGCATTTTCTGTAACGGCATCTGCGTCATCCGGCTTGCCTGTAACATTCAGTATTGTTACAGTACCGGCTACCGGTGTTGCATCTATCAGTGGCAATGTTATTACAGTTACCGGCGTTGGTAAAGTAACAGTTACTGCTACACAGGCAGGTAATCAAAACTATGCAGCAGCAAGTACTTCACAAAGCTTCGATGTAAAATCACCGGCAGCAAAAGATATACAGATTACGCAATTGGTAAGTCCGGAAAATGGCTGCAACCTTTCTGCGTCAACAGTTATTAAAGTGCGCCTGTTTAATGCAGGCTCTACTGCGGCTGGTAATTTTGATGTTACTTATGTAATAAATGGCGGCTCAAAAATTACGCAGAAATATACAGGAACGTTACAGCCTGGCAACGGTACAGATTTCACCTTTGGTACAGTGGCCAACCTTTCCGGAAATCAGACTTACCAGTTATTGTTGTACAGCGCACTTGTTGGCGATGAAAGATTATACAATGACACGATTCGAACATCTGTTACTCATTTTGCACCAACACAAAAAGGCGCTTCACCTGATGTGACAATATGTAATGGTACACAGGTTAACCTTAGTGCTTATGGCGGTGTAGTGTATGAATGGAACACAGGTGCAACAACTGCGGTGATACAGGTTACGCCAACTACTACCACAACTTATGGTGTAAAGATTACAGATGCCAATGGTTGCTTTGCAACAGATTCTGTTAAGGTAAATGTACTTCCGTTGTTGACAGTGCCTGTAGTAAGTACTGTAAAGAATAATGTTTGCGCGGGTGATTCTGTTACACTCAAGACAAACATCAATGGTAAAGTACAGTGGTACAGGAGAGATGGTAATGAAGAGATAAAACTCGATTCATCTCTTACCTATACAGCAAGTGTATCAGGTAGCTATTTTGTGCGCTATGCAAATGCAAACGGATGCTCTGCCGAGTCAGCACTGTTTGATGTGAAGATTTATGATAAGCCAACGGTGAAAGCTTCTCCTGCTGCATCATTATGTTTGGGTGATACCATCACACTTTCTGTAACGAATGCTGTAACCTTTAACTGGAGCAATGGCAGCAAGAAAGACACCGCGAGGGTTCATCCTTCAGTAAATACAACTTACTATATTAATGGTACGTATGGCAATAGCTGTAACTACAGCGACAGTATTGCAGTTTCTGTAAATGCTGCTGTAGCACCGGGTATTGCGACCAATCTTATACCTGTTGACAGTACCGTTAATCTTGATCCACCTGTGCGTTTATCATGGGCGCCTGCAAGCAATGCAGCTTTCTATGATTTATATGTATGGAGCACAGGCGATGTTAAGCCTTCATCACCTTCTGTGTCTAATCTTGATGCAATCAGTTATTCTCCAAGTACTCAGTTGGGCAAAACATATAACTGGCAGGTAATATCAAAGAATACCTGTTTCTCTACAGACGGACCAGTGCAAACATTCTCTACCGGCTCATTACCTGATTTGATTGTAAACAGTTTTGAGTTGCCTGATAACGCTGTTGCCAACAGCAAGATTACTGTTAGCTGGGAAACAAAGAATATTGGCCAGGGAGGAACTAAAGACAAAAAATGGAAAGACTATATATGGCTTTCACAGGATCTTGATTTAAGAGTTGCGGATGATTATTTCCTGGGCTCATTTGATAATCTTTCTTACCTGAATGCAGGGCAAAGTTACCTGCAGACCAAACAGGTGCAATTGCCACAAGGGCTTACCGGCACTTACTACATCTTTATTATCACCAATACTGAAGATGCTTATTGCTGGAACCTTGTAGGAAATGCCTGTGCTACAAACAGAGGCCATCACTATATCTCCTTTACAGAAAGTGATGATCAAAACAACTTTGTTTACAAGCCTGTAACGCTTACACTTCCGCCGTTACCAGATTTGTCTGTTGAATCGCTTGGTGCGCCAACGGATGTATTCTCCGGCGATAGCATAACTGTTCAGTACCTGGTGCGCAATATAGGCCAGGCAACCGCTGTGGGCGACTTAACCAACACTTTGTATTGCAGCCCTTCAGGCTCTGCTACGCAACATTACTGGAAGGATAATATTTATATTTCTTCTTATCCTGACTTTAGTTTTGCAACTGCTCAATTACTTACAGAATCCCAGGTTCAGCTTGGCACCTTTAAGCAGTGCAGTGTTTCAGGAGACTCATTACAAATTGACAGTATCTACAAGAAATCTGTCCGTGTAAAAATTCCTTATAACTATTATGGCACCTACTACGTTTATGTGGTAGCCAATATGAAGGGGTTATTTGAACCCTTTACTGCCAATAATTATTACAGGAGTGATTCAATAAAAGTAACATTAACGCCTCCGGCAGACCTTGTACCGACTATTGTTACTATACCACCATCAGCCAATGCAAATGAGGCAATGCAGGTAACCTGGACAGTGGCCAACAATGGTGCTAATCCGCCAAGAGAAACGCAGTGGACAGACAGGGTGTATATATCCAAAGATGCTGTCTTCAATAACAATGCATACCCGCTTGGCAGCGAGCCGCATTATATTTCTCCGGGCCAGCTTAAGAATGGGGAAGAATATACAACAACAAAGAGCTATACAATTCCAAAGACATTTACGGGTAATTATTACGTGTATGTTTATACAGATGCTTTAGGAGATGTGTTCGAGTATGATAAAGACAGCAACAATATTAAACGCAGTCCTAGTCCTGTAAATATTGTAATTGGCGACCGCGCAGATTTGATTGTATCATCCATACAATTGCCGGATACCATCACACGTACCAAGCCTTTTGTAATAAACTGGGTAATTAAAAATACCGGAACAAAATCAACAGCAGGTACAGCATTTAGTGATAAAGTATTCTGGTCCGCACAAAAAACATATAACGCAGGCACTGTTTCTCAGCTCGCTTCCTATGCACACAACGCAGCGGTAGATGTAAATGGTATAAGCAATGGATCTGCCGTGGTAACGTTGCCTGGCAATGCGCCTGATTCAGTTACGTTCTTTGTGTTTACAGATTATGATGATAATATTTTTGAAACATCTGAAACCAATAACATCCTCGCTTCTTCTGCAATAGGTGGCAAACCTCCTGTTATTGGTAATCCGCCGGTAACTACCGTGCCGATTGTTGAAAAGAATTACATCGACCTGCAGGCAACAGGTATTACCGCAGGTGGACAGATAAATGCAGGTGAAGTCAAGGCAATATCTATCACAGTTAAGAATAAATCAAACAAAGCGACCAATGCTTATTGGTACGACCAGGTGTACCTGTCTAAAGACAGCGTGCTTGACGTAGGTGATCAGTTCCTTGCTTCGGTTGCCAAGTCTGGCGTAACTGCGGGTGAAACATATTCGCAGAATATGAACGTTACCTTACCTAATGGCATATCCGGTAAGTACTACCTGATACTCTATGCAGATGGTAACAATTCAGCGCTGGATAGCATAAGAAGCAATAACTTCTATTCTCTTGCAATTAACGTTACGCTTCTTCCTTCGCCTGATTTGATTGTTAGCAGTCTTACAGCACCGGTTAAATTGTATGCCGGCCAGCAGGTTAAGATACCTTATGCCGTAGTTAACCAGGGGCCTGGTGCCATTAAGCAAGGTGTTAACTGGAACGATGCTATCTATGTAAGCTCATCACCACAGATAGTTTCAGGTAGTGTGTTATTAGGTTCTGTTTCAAGGTTAGGGCCGATAGCTGTTGGAGCAGGATATAAGGATACTGTTATAGCGAATATTCCGCCAAACATATCGGGCAACTACTACATTGTAATGGTGGCTGATGGCAGCAACAATGTGTATGAAGGTGATAAAGAAAACAATAACAGCAGTGCGGCTATTACCAATGTTATTGTGCCGGAACCTGCTGACCTGATTGTAAGCAATATTACCTTGCCGGGAAGCACACAGCTTGGCGATACAATTACGGCATCTTACAGTATAAAGAACGTTGGTTCAAAACCTGCAATAGGTAACCTGAGTGATGCGGTATATCTCTCAAAGAATAATACATTTAACGCACTGCAGGCTTCATTATTAGGAACTACACAAAACAGCATCTTTATCGAACCGGGTAAAGACAGTTCTTTCTCTATAACCAATAGCGTTGAATCTGTATTCCCAGGCGATTATTATGGTATTGGCAGAACGAATATTCTCAATACTGTTCCTGAAGAGGATCTTACCAACAACACACTTGCCACCAATGCACTGATGGCGGTAGGCATACGTGACCTGGTGCTGAATACACCAGCGAAAACATCTCTGCCAACCAGTGCCAACCGTTATTACAGGATACAGGTAGGCGCTGCGCTTGATATGGTGGTTGATTTAACAGGCAACAAAACAGCGGCGCACAACGAGTTTTACATCGCTTATAACCGCATACCAACACCTAATGATTATGATGCTAAAGGCGACCTTGCACAACAGGCGAACCAGCGCATCATTGTTCCGGATACAAAGGCCGGAAGTTATTACCTGTTGGTTACTTCAACCTATGATGCAGGCTCACAGGAGGTAACCTTGCTTGCAAGGGCACTTACTTTCTCACTTACATCTGTTACACCAAAAATTGTTGGGCAAGGCGTGGTTACTACAGCTATTGAAGGCGCAGGCTTCCGCGATGGCATACAGTTTAAGCTGATGAAAGGAACAACGGCTGTACCGGCTGCCAAGGTTGTAAAAACAGTACTTGCCAACAGTATGCAGGCTGGCATTGTGTGGGATCTTACAACTGTTCCCGTAGGAACTTATGATGTGGTGGCAGTTAATCCTGATACCAAAGAAGCCAAGCTGATTAATGGGTTAACGGTACAGAAATCTACCGGTTACATGATAGATTATTATGTTGCCGCGCCACAGGTATTGCGTATCGGAAGAAATGCCTTCTACACCATTACGTTTAAGAATATTGGTAACGTAGATATACCGTTCGTTCAGTCACAGGTGGTAATACCTGCAGCATCTAATCTGCAGAAACTAACCATAGATGGCAATGCGAGAACAAGGCAGGATATGAATCCTTATGGTGATACGCTTCACTTTGCGGATTATGCAACGCTTGGTGACTTTAAACTGATTCCATTCTTTACAAGGGACATGAAGTCAGGTGAGCAATTCAGTGTAACACTGTTGCTTGATAAATTCACACAGGGTACATATTCTGTAGGCGCCGGTGCCGAAGGCTATTCTGTAACAGAGTACGTACAGAAGCAGTATGGTGCAATTGAAGAAATGAGATCAATTGAACTCAACAACCCAGGCCATTTTGCTAACAGCCCTGCATTCACAGAACTGGCGAAGAATAAAATCCCATTCAGGAATGTATTGCTGGCAGAATATTTTAAGACAGGATTCTTAACGCCTGCAGATACGGTTGGTGTTAATGGAGAGTGTGCCGTATGCGGTCTTCCTCCGGGTGATGGTAATGCACCTGTTGCCTTTAGTCCGGGCAATAGTCCTGGCCAGTTAACAGTAGCTTCGGCAGTCTTTGGTCCGGGCCAGACTTACCTCTGGGAAATCAATAATTACAGTGGTATGGCAGGACAGGATCCTGGCTGGGATTTAATAAAATCACAGGGAAATATTAATATCACTGCTACACCTTCTAACAGGTTTATCATTAAGATGTCATCGCTGTCACTCAGCAATACGCCGGGTTATCTCAGTGGATGGTATCCAGGTGTAGATACCGCATGGTTGATAGCTTATGCTGCAGGAGGAATTACCAACTTTAATGTGAATGACTTCAGCATTAATGCAAGCGGCTTTACAGCATACAACAATTTATATGGAGGTTATTTCTATATCGCGTTAAGAGGTACTGATAGCCTTATGTTATGTTATAAGGCGCCGGTGCCAGGTACCGGTCAGCCCGGTGTGCCGGGTGGCCCTGGTGGTATAGGACAGCCGGGTAGCCCAGGTGGTCCGGGTGGTCCGGGCAGTGGTGGTACGCCTCCGGGTTCAGGTGGCCCTGGTGGTGCCGGTGGTCCGGGTGATGGTGTATCTCCTCCGGGTTCAGGTGGCCCTGGTGGCCCTGGTGGTTCAGGCAGTGGTTCTCAACCTGGTGGTCCAGGTGGTAGTGGCGGTACAGGCGGAACCGGTGGTCCTGGTGGTACAGGTGGCCCAGGTGGAAGCGGTGGCCCAGGAGGCTCTGGTGGTCCCGGTGGTGGAAGTGGAGGTCCTGGCGGTAGCGGTGGCCCAGGCGGCTCCGGCGGTCCGGGCGGTGGAAGTGGAGGTCCAGGTGGTTCCGGTGGTCCGGGCGGTAGCGGCCCAGGCGGTAGTGGTCCCGGTGGTGGTCCCGGCGGTAGTGGTCCTGGCGGTGGTCCCGGTGGTCCGGGAGGCCCAGGTGGCGGCGGTCCCGGTGGTCCGGGAGGCGGTGGTGGCGCAGGTGGTCCATGTGTTCCTCCTGAACCTGATTTCCTCACTTGTAAAGCTATTCCATGGCTGGTTGGCTGCGGCCTCACAGGCTATGGTTGCTATAACCTGTTTGTTTCCGGCGGTACGGCCTTAGGTGCAGCAGGGGGTGCAGCAGCATTTGGTGTAGGTGCCTTCTTTGGTGCAGCAGCGGGTGCAACTGCGGGTGCTGTAGTGGCAAGCTTTGTCTGCGGCTATGGTGTCGGTACCTGTCTGCAGGGTAATACAACGTTACCGGGCAAGGCCGTCAAATGGCTGATATGTAAGCCGGTGGTGGCTTCCTGCGACCCAAATGAAATTCAAGGGCCAGCAGGCTATGGCCCACGCAAGATGGTTGCTAAGAATGAAACACTTACTTATACCATCCTGTATGAAAACGATCCGAATTTTGCAACAACTGCTGCGCAAAGAGTAAGAGTACGTCAGGCTTTGGATAGTCATCTCAACCCTGGCAGTATCAATATCGGCAGCTTTGGATTTGGTGGTTATGTGTTTGATGTGCCTGCTGGTGTTTCTAACTACAGCACTACGCTTAACCTGGCTGATTCATTAGGCTTTAATGTACAGGTAACAGCAGGGCTTGATGTGGTGAACAGGGAAATCTTCTGGGTGTTCCAGTCAATAGATCCATCCACAGGATTACCTCCTACAGATCCATATGCAGGTTATCTTGCTATCAATGATTCTACAGGCAAAGGACAAGGTTTTGTAAGCTACACTATCAAACCTGCCAATGATGCTAAAACAGGAGACAGCATAATAGCCAAGGCGAATATCGTGTTTGATATTAATGCAGCTATCGGCACTAACACTTATGTGAACGTGGTAGATGCAGTTTCACCGGTATCTTCCGTTATTGCTTCTTCTGCACAGGTATCACAAAACTCTATTATCAGTTTGTCTGTTGATGCGGCTGATGATAAAGGTGGTAGCGGCCTCAAGCCTGGATATGAACTTTACTATGCAGAAAACGGTGGCGACTTTGTTAGATATGATAGTGTGTTCACGAACAATACCTTCAACTTTGCTGGCAAGCCTGGTAGTGAGTATTGCTTCTTTACCATTGCTACAGATAATGTAAACAACAGAGAGGCATTAAAATCTGCATGTGATGTAAGTATTAAACTGGATGGAAAACCATTGCCTGTTACATGGCTGTACTTTACAGGTCAG
>Ga0105239_10005971_pt1 | contig 14172 bp, 15 predicted proteins | sample KBSC44metaG_FD_92761 | JGI IMG/M metagenome (GOLD analysis project Ga0105239, IMG submission 92761) | Corn rhizosphere microbial communities from Kellogg Biological Station, Michigan, USA - KBS C4-4 metaG | ecosystem: Host-associated > Plants > Roots > Rhizosphere > Soil | place: Michigan, USA... | reverse complement strand
TTTAAATATAATATTATGTACAACTACAGTTCTTTACGAAATAAAGGGCTATGCACACTATCATTATATACAATATTATTTGCTTTCTTTTGTTCCTGTAAAAAATATGTTCAAGTAGACCCTCCTGCAACAGTTTTAGTGAACTCCACTGTTTTCGAAAATGAAGCGACAGCTACGGCGGCAATTCTTGGCATTTATAGTAAAATGATGGAAAGCAGCAATAACTTTTCTCAAGGATCGCAAAGCTTTACTTTATTATCTGGCCTATATTCAGATGAGTTTAATAACTACTTCACAACGTCCAACGAAATACAATTTTATACTAATTCTCTGAACTCCTTAAACGCAAGAATCCAATCGCTTTTTAAAGAGCCATATATTTACATTTATAATGCAAACGCGGCAATTGAAGGATTAGAGCATTCCAAAAACATAAGCAGTCAAGCAAGATCACAATTAGAAGGAGAGGCAAAGTTCATTCGTGCTTTTTGGGATTTTTATTTGGTAAATTCGTTTGGAGATATCCCATTAAGTATAACTACTGACTATCAAATAAATGACACTTTACAACGAACAAATAAAACAAAAGTCTATCAGCAAATAATATCTGACTTAACAGATGCGAAAAATTTGCTTATCGGTGATTACTCATATTCAAATGGCGAAAGAATAAGGCCAAATAAATGGGCCGCAAGTGCATTGCTTTCTAGAGTTTATTTATATGTGGGCGATTTTAATAACGCTCAGACGCAAGCTACTTCCTTGATTAATTTATCGAATGTATATAAGTTGGACAGCAATTTAAATAATGTTTTTTTAAAAGGCAGTCAAGAAGCGATATGGCAGTTAAAACCAGTGGTGCCAGGGTTTAATACTTTTGATGGAAACGTCTTCATATTAACTACGAATCCCACTAAAGTTGCAATAAGTAGCTACCTTCTAAACTCGTTTGAAGTTGGTGATAAGAGAAAATCTAGCTGGATAGCCACTCGAACCTCTGGATCTAGTACATATTATTATCCTTATAAGTATAAAGTAAAAACCAGTTCGACTCTAACCGAATACTTAGTGGTTCTTCGATTATCTGAACAATATCTTATAAGAGCGGAGGCGCGGGCGAAGCTAGGCGATTTGACGGGTGCAATTTCTGATTTGAATATAATTAGAAATCGTGCTGGTCTATCTCCGTTATCAAACTCGCTCACTGTACAACAAATACTAAATGCAGTTGAACAAGAAAATAGAATTGAATTCTTTGCAGAGTGGGGGCATCGGTGGTTGGATATGAAACGTTTAGGGAAAGCTGACGCTACTTTATCTTCGATAAAAGGAGCAAATTGGCAGCCAACTGATACGTTATTCCCAATTCCTCAACAAGCAATTTTAACTAATCCTAATTTAAGTCAAAATTTAGGTTATTGATGTTTCCGAAAGCAGGCTCAAGTTTTTTTGGTTAAAATAGTTTCCAAGCAATTTATGGTGATACGGCTTATTTACGACCGACCTATAGCTTGCTGCTTTTGCGAATAAATTTTCGCGCCGGACGTACTTTGTCTTTTTTCTGAACAAATCCATAATCTTTTTTATGGTTTTCAGTAGTCCCTTCGCCGATGCCTGCCGTTAGCGGACTACTTAAAAAAAGCGAACTGCAAAGCTTGTTGGGTGTTGCCCAACTTACCCTGCATTTTGCAATTATCTGGATTAAAAAACATTTTTATCCAAATTAACCAGCTGGTATAGGCTTATACCTGTCGTTCCGCGGGAGTCTGTGCAAAAACTAATGGAGAATAATAACCATAAAAGAGGAGGTATGTTTAAAAGAATTTTATTTGTTATTGCCGCAGTAGTGGCTATATGCGATTTAATTCAGTATCTATATCGGTTTGCTCTGCGGGTTTAACACACTGACTTTGGATGGTTTTGGTATATGACTAGTCACGTTCATATACTTTAACGTTAAAGGATAAACCTAACATTAGTGGAAAACTCATAAATGGAAAAGGTAAAACAAATATTCAACTTGCATCGTATTAAAACAACTGATATGGATTATATCCTGGGCGGTGACGGAAATCAAATGCAATTTTTTGCACTGGAGGAAATGGTTGCTGAGGATTCTTGGGCAAGAGTGATTGACGTTTTTGTTGATATCCTTCCTTTGGAAGGATTAGGGTTTAAACATGCTACGCTACAAAAGGAAGGGAGGCCCCCATATGATCCATCACAGTTGTTGAAGCTATATCTGTATGGGTATAAATATTCCATTCGTTCATCACGAAAGCTGCAACATGCCTGTAAAGTGAATATGGAATTGTGGTGGTTACTTAAAGGGCTTAAGCCTTCCTTCCGGTCTATAGCCTATTTCAGAAAAGATAACGCTGCAGCCCTAAAAGCAGCCTTCCGGTATTTTGTCATCATGCTTCAGGATATGGAGTTAATAGAGGGACAAACCATTGCTATAGATTCGTTCAAAGTAAGAGCCCAAAACAATTTTCGTAAGAAGTATAACCAGGCTAAAATAGATCGCCATAGAACTCCTGCGTGCGGAGCATGTTCAATTCGTGAAGACTGTACAAAAAATAAGAAGTGTCGTATTATTGAAAGAACCGAATACCAGGACGTAATAGATGAAAACAGGGAAAGGGTTCTTGCGAACAAGGATTATTACAAGCTCCGACAACAAATCATCGAGCACCAGTTTGGAATTTTAAAAAGGCAGTGGGGATTCACCTATACGCTGCTGAAAGGGAAAAGGAATGTGCTTTCAGAAGTGCATTTGATGATGACAATATATAATCTCACCAGGATGATCAAAATTCTTGGTATTGAGGTGTTGAAAAGAAAGCTGACAAGGCTTTTCGGTCAATTTATTTACTTATATAACCACTTTAATAGCACAATCAAAAATCATATGGAGAAACAGAAAATCATTAATTGCTATTTTAAACCCTGCTTTGCGAGTTGTTAAAGTGAATAGCGCATCAGCTATAACGTTATAACAGCTTGGCTGTAAGGAAAAAACAGTTTTTGCACGGACTCCCGGGTGATTACTTTAATAACTTAATAAACAATAGACATGTTAAGAAAATGTTGCCTTAGTGTTCTCCTTCTTGTCACTACTTCAGCATACTGTGCTACTAATCGTTTAAAAAATACAATCATTTGTGGGTATTTCGAAGAATATAAAGACTCTTCTTCCCTCCCTATTAAAATTTGGGTTTTGGATGAAGGTAATATAGTAAATGTTGTGAGAGATACTACGATTAATTGTGTAAAAGGATATTTTAAGTTTGAGCTTTACTTATCCCACCCTGTATATTTTTCGGTTCTAGACGAAAAAGTAAAGGATGCTGAACGAGTAAGCGGTTTTTTTCATAACCAGCTAATTCACCCCTTTATCGAACCTCATGATAGCATCTATATAACTATAAAGCAAAGTGACAGTTTGATGTGGTACAAACAAATCCTAAATGTTCAATTTTCAGGAAAAGGAGTGGAGAAGAATATTTGCTTGCAGCAACTATTAAATATGCTTAAAGCAAATGAAGGCTCAATTCTATCCCAATCAGAAAAGGGCGAGTCTATCCTAGCCAAATGCTACAAATGTGTTGACGAATTTAAGCCGAAACTTACTTCAAATGCTGTGGACTTGCTTAAAGCTGACATTGCTGGTATTATCGACGGGGCAGTGTATAATTCGTTGGTAAATGCGGACAAGCTTGCCCGAAGCTATTGCGAAAAAATAAAGCGCTATCAAAAACAATTATTTGCTATTCCGATTAAATCGTCGGATGCCTTAGAATATTCAGGATATTGTAAACATCTGTTGTGTAAACAAGCAATTTTAAAAGCATTTGGCAAGGTGAACGTATTGAAGAGAGAGGGGTATCTTTATGATATAACATTAAAGCAGTATGTTCGTATTATCACAAATGCTTATCACGGAAAAATTAGGTATTTTTTGTTAGCAAAACCATTAATGGATGAAATGGTTTTAAGAAACAATCTTAGCTCAGAGGTGGTTTATTATATGAAACAATATTTTTTTAACTCTGAGAAAAAAAATGACTATAAACAATTACTCGAAGTAGAATATCATAATTTATCCAGACTATTAAGAAAGGATATTTTAGATTTTAATTTACTCGATACTGCCGGTAATCTGGTTAATTTAACAAAATTCAAAGGCAAATTGATCTTTATTGACTTCATGTTTACTGGGTGTAGCTGGTGTGCAAAGGCAGTTCCTTTTCTTTCTAAATTTGAAGAAACTTTCAAAAGCGATACCAATATTGTGTTTATTTCACTTTCTGCTGATGCCAATTTTGAAGTATGGAAATTAAAGGGAATCGGTAAGTATTCTGTCCAGAACTCTACTCAATTAAATACAGGGAAAGTAGGATTTGACCATTCTTTTATCCGGTATTTTAATATTCACGCATTTCCAACATTTCTTTTAATAGATAAAAATGCTAGGATTTTGTTTAAACAAACGCAAACCAATATAACCGATGATTTAACTAAAATAACGGATATCATCAATACATCAAGACAATTATAAAACCATTAAAATTGGTTGAGCTTGTAGACCAACAGATATTCATTATTTATGACGATAGCCAAGTCATTCTTAATTCTGAACTCTGTTAGTTTCTTATTTTTATACATTGGAATGTAGAAGCTAAATTCGTACTTGCCATCTTTAAGGGAATACACATCAATTGAAGAATTTGTGCTAGTCAATTGTTTGGGCTCGTTGTCAGATACAAGGTTTGAATTTATAAATATCCTGTCGCTATCTATGCAAATAGCTCTATTTACAATTAAAGGTGGAGAACTTAAAGTCATTTTGTTATTATAATCTTTAAGTGTTGAAACAGTGATGTGTGCATGTTTGATGGTATCAATCGTATTCCCTTTATATAGTACAGTTAAGTCACTGTCCATGCAAATGAACTGATTTCTATAAAAGTAGAGATATACTAATCGCCCCGCATTAGCTTCGTATGCAAGCATTCCATCCACTGAAAATACTCCGTCTTGCTGATTCTCTAGAATCTTAGGAAACTTAACCACCCCAGTGTTTAGATTTTCCTTGACTAATATATTTTGATTATTTTTTGTGTCAAAAGAACGATACACATAAGTTGTATTGGACAAAGGTAAAGATGTGCTAAAGTTGTTAATCCTTGCATTGTAACGAAAGGATTTTAACGAATGAAGATCGCAGTGAAGAATTGACGGTAGTATTCCTTCCATCATGTAAACGTTGGGAGAATCTACAAATACTTTTAGAGCTTTCCAAGCGATTTTGTTTGTATCTGGCGCTATTATTCTTGAAGTATGCGTGTCCTTGAGTTTGTAATCAGTGCTTAATAAAAGCGATGTTGATGTGCTATTTCCTAAATATATATGAGAATCAGTTATGCCGGCAATGTAATATGAATTATATTTCAAATCCAATGCTGATATCAGTTTCCAATGGTCATGGCCTTTTCCAATGATCCGATTAAAACCATTTTTTTGGTGGTTTATCTTATATGAGAAAGAATATAAAATAGTTATAAAGATTACCCCGCCTAAAGCACAGATACTCAGCGCGATTAATTTTATACGCATGTAATAGTTTTTGAGTGTAAGCTAAGTGAATAGGAATTAGTGTATTACCACTAATTCCTATTTACCCTTATAATCTATTAAGGCCTGTCAAAGGCATTTACTACCGTACTGCATCCTTGCTTGTAATAGTGTCCGTCTGATGGAGTAACTGAACATGTGTTGGTTCCTAATTGGGAACAAGATGTAATTTCTGTACAAGGTGAAGCGTTATCAAATATTTTGTCATCAAAAGATGAGCTGGCTTTAGTTGTAAATGCTGCTGCAATAGCTAAGGCAAATACACTACCACCTAGAATCATGAGCTTTTTCATAACTTTTTATTTATTAATTAATGCCTACTCTAATTTTCAGGTTTTCGGCTTTCCCTGATTTATTGCACAATAAATATTTTAAACAAGAGGAATATCTCTTCGACAGTTTGTGAAGAACTGATGTTATTTTAATTTAGATGTATCATGGAGTAGAACACCAACTGCTCCCATAACAACAAAAAAAATATTAAATATTAGGTGCTGATTCCATGTCATGTGCTGAAGAACACCTCCACACGAACAGGGGATATAGTCACTGAAGTTGGTAATGGCTGCTATATACGCAGTAAATAAAATCATCAGGCTGAATGAAGCATATAGACCTACTAGTCTAGCACGCACTGATGCCAATGCTAAGGCAATTATTAATTCTATTGTAGGGACGACTATTGCAACCAAATCAGGGAAAAATGTTAGCAAAGGGGATTTTCCAATTTGGACTCTGAAGTTCTTGTAGTCTATTATCTTGCTTACTGCCGCATACACAAAAAGGAGAATAAATAAATAGCAAATAATTTCGACTATTGTGCTCCTTTTTACACGAGTGAACAAAATAATTTTGGCAAAAAAATTTCGTTTCATCCTTCCTTCATTCATCATTATGTTATCCATAAAAATGTTTTTTAAAACCCGGCAGGCCCTCTGGAAGCGCATACATCCTATACTGATATTTATAACCCTCACTCATTAAGCATATAATTCTTTCATTCGCATAGAATGCCCATACCGGCCTCCCGGTGTATATATAGAATAATAAAGAACCAGTAGTATTGGTATACTAACCTTCTTTACAAATCCGAAAACAGTAGTCCTCACTAAAGGACTATGTCCGTGCTTTGTAAACTAATCCTTCTGAAATTTTGCTTGTAATGGTTTAGGAAGTAATAGAATAACTCCTATACAATAGAATTACTTCGGTGAAATGTGCTGTTTAAAATTTTCCGTTTCTTAATGTAGATGATAATTGTAGGAACGAAGCTGGTAGTTTGCGTGTACATACCGGATAAAGTTTTTAATTATGGCAATTCATTCATTACTGATCGGGGAACGGATTCGTTCGATTGGCTGAGAACCTGGGAAGGGTTGAAGAATGTTGGTTGTTTCCCTGAGTCGCTACAGTCATCAACCCTATCACATCAGATCCTTGTTTTATCGGTTCGAACTAAACTGCGTCAATCGCTAAACTGAAGGCAAGTTACGACGGCTTATGCGTCGCAGAGGAACTTTTATGCGACGGAGAGGAACTATTTTGAAATTGCCTCCGCCCTCCATTCGCGCGGGGTCTTTTGCGTTAATTTCTTAAACTGCTTTTCTAGATTTCTCATCGTGAGACCGACCCTCGTAGCAATTCTTTCAATACAATCATCTGTTTCCACGAGTAAATCTTTGGCTATTTCAATCCGTATTTTTCGCTGAAACATAATGATGGATTCACCCGTTAGATACCTGAAAGCTGCATTGAGCGTTTTCTTATTAGAACCGACTACCTGCACCAGATCTGCAACAGTGAAGTGTTTGTAATACTCTTTTTCAATGATGGCTTTAATGATGAGCGCCTTGTCCAGGTCTTGTTTTTTGATACTCATAAAGGATAGGTTTTAATTGTAATCAATTCAGGTAGCGTGTGATCACGCCACCGACAGCTGCGCTATATCAGTATCAAATTACGGTAAGTATTTCGGGCTTGTCTGATTCATGGGGCAGGGGAGCAGCAACAAATCACGCACTAGTTTGCTGCCTGGTATGTCTGCTGCGTGAAATATAAAAAATCGTCTATTGTTTCCAGGTCGTCAATAACCTCATAGCTCACCCGGTCTTCGGTGATAAGGATCAATTTTTCGTTTTGGAATTTGTAATTGAGCGTGAAACAGATTTCGCCGGTAATAACGCTGCAGGATAGCAGCGCTTTTCCCTGCCAGAATACATTCCAGAGATCAGTATCAGAAATGTTTCTGAGATGTATAGGCTGGCGCACCCCGAAATCTTTCATAAATAACTCGTTCGTTACCGAAGGATAAATCATAACAAATTCCAGCCCGATGTCATTAACTGTTTTACAGCCTTCATAGCTGACTACAATACAATCTTTCATGATGCCAAACTCGATGTTGTGCATATTGATATACCCCTCGGGGTAGCTTTCCAAAAAACGTTGTATGGACTGGGTTTGCTGCATTGCTTTAACGGGTTAACATAGCTTAATTAAATCGGATAAAAGATAGACCTTACCGGCTACTGGCCGGTACCTGCCATCTGTCGGGACGGATCCCGGGCGACAATAAACAGGCTGACGGAAAATTCGTTTTCCCGTCACGGTAACACTGCAGTATCAATGGGCCTTGATTTGGGTCAATAACAAGGAATGAAGCTTTAGCAGTTTGCAACAGGAAAATACGGCCCTGTATGCAGTGTACCTGAGAGATTGCTCTCCCTTTGCGCAATTTAAGATGCCATCGGCATCAGGAATGCACTTTCTCTAATTTTTTGCATCATTGCTGAGGTCAGGATTGCGCTTACCCGCGCACGACTGTATATTTTTGCGCACCCATTCTTCCGGTGTTACGGAGTATACATCTTTAAAGTCCCGGTAAAAGTTCTTCGGTTGTTTTCTGTATCCGCACTTTTGTGCTACCATCCGGATATCCATATGACCGGCAATAAGTAGTTCACAGGCGGCCCGCATGCGGGCTTCCAGCCGGTAGCGTTTTATTGTTCGCCCTGTAATTTTTTTAAATGCCGCCTGAAGTTGGTTGCGCCCTATAGCGATATCCATTGTAAGGAGAGTAATGCTTTCACGTCCTAATGGATTTGAATCAATAAGCGTCTTGACCGATTGGGCGGCCGCATAAGTAGCGTCCGTATGCTTGCTGGGCATTGATAAGGTTTTAACATTAAAAATTTGCCAAAGCAGCAGCTACCTTAGATCGGGCCCACAAAGGATGGGCAATCCCGTACTACCTGCTATGGGATGCAGGCAGGGATTGTGATTATAGATGGCCCTATAAAATTAGATAATTTCACGTAAATCAATACGGGCCTTGTTTTACACTTGAAAAAAATTATGCCATGTGCTATGGGCGCAGACGAAACGAATCAAAAAATCAATGAAATAACTTCAGGCGAATATTCCATGTTAAAGCATATCGATTGGCTGGAATAAGGGCAGTGTAGAAGCAAATACCCGAATTAGAAAATTTCCCGTCCAAATATCAAACCAACAAATACCAGTGCAATGATCAGCCGAACTGCGTCTATAGTGGCTATAGCTATCACAGGCCTGCTTTTGACCCGGAACGTGGCATATGTTGAAAACAGATAGGTGCAGCATACAAGCAGCAATGGGATGATGACTAAGTGGGAGATTGCCTCTTGAGACCATGCGACGAGTAAAGCAAGACCGAAACCCTGCAGTAATTTTTCAATGGCGATCGCAATAATACGGGGAGATTCTTTGGGGTCGCGTGCAATATGCCCAAAATTGAATTGAAACCAACGGGGAAGTACCACTGCAAAAACAATTGCCCCACTGAAGAAAAGCCATGCGGCTGCTATTACTGTAGCTAATAAAGGTTGCATAGTTTTTTGATTTTCTAATACAAAGCTAATGGGGCATATTGTCAACCCTATGTCAGGAGCAGATTTGGAAAATAAGCGATCCGGTCCGGTTTACGCCTGCACCCGTCATTACTCAGAATGGCAGCACATTCCGGTTAGATATGCGTAGCTATGCCGTCGGCGTCCGCGGCGCACACCGCTTTAAAAGTATGGACTTATACCTTACGAACGAACACGAATGATCGTCTTCCCCTTAGCCCGCCTCGCCGGATCGAAGGCGGCAACAGCGTCATCGATACTAACGATATTACCGATGTTCGTCCGCAGAGTTCCCTTCCGCACGCGCTGAACAACTTCATTCAATTGAATGCGATCGGGTACAACAACGAAATCGATCGTGAGTCCATCAGCGGGGCGCGCTTCGGTGGGGCCCATGATGGTGACCAGGGTTCCTCCGGCTCGAATCAAGGCCGCAGAACGCTTCACGATGTCTCCGCCAAGAACGTCGAACACCAGATCAACTCCATTGACGTTTTCGAGGTAATCGTTTTCGAGGTCGACAAATTCCTGCGCGCCAAAATCGAGCGCCGCCTTACGAGCGTCAGCGCGTCCCGTGCCGATGACGTATGCGCCAGCTTCACGTGCAAGCTGGGTGGCCATTGAACCGACTACGCCTGCCGCACCATGCACGAGAACGGTCTGCCCCGCACATAGGCGGCCATGTTCGAATAATCCCTGCCACGCGGTAAGGCCCGGCATCACGAGAGCCGCCCCTACAGTGAAGTCAACATCGCCGGGCAATGGTGCGAGGTTGCGTGCCTCGACGGCCACATACTCGGCCAGGGTACCATCGCGCGTCCAGTCTGTAAGGCCGAACACCCGCTGACCCACCGAGAGTCCTGTTGTGCCATACCCGAGCGCGGTGACCACTCCAGCCAGTTCGTGGCCGGGGATCGATGGTGTTCGGTCATGGCCGACACGATCGGTCCAGGTCGAGGGCCACGACAGCTCATCGCCGGTGAAACTTGCGGCATGAACCTGAACGATGACGTCGCCTATTGCGGCCTGCGGCTCGGGCCGCTCTGCCAGCTTCATTCCGGCTGTTCCCGCAGCCTGGTCAGTTACAACGATTGCCTTCATAACATACCTCCCTTTTTGTAAATTACTGTTTTCATTTTTTTAGTTTTTAGCATAATGTAAAATGCTCAATAATTTGGCCAGATCTATTAATAAGTGCTGACCGCCACTTACCTCAATGTTGCACCTCAGATGTTAAGTCGTATTGCAAAGATCTATAAATAAGAAATATTAGTCATGAACGAGGTTCGGGCTTTATACAAATTACATATGTGATAAAATTTGAACAGTTGCTAACACCGTCAAATAAGCGTTGGCTTTTGCTGCGAGTTAAAGTTTTGCTTTCTTTGTCGTTCAAACATACTGGTTATTTATAAGTTATTTTCAATATTCAACTTATGCCAGCACCAACGCCTGTGAGCCATTTTGCTCCTTCGCAACGTATTCCACTGCTTGATGCTATGCGGGGAATTTGCCTTTTGGGAATATTACTCATGAATATTCAAACGTATACGCTGTATGACTTTATAAGTGCAAAAGAAGCAGCGGCACTGCACTGGGATAATCTGTCTACGCTTCTCCCGGAAAAGTTTTTATTGGACGTTTTCGTAAGAGGGCAGTTTTATACTATCTACAGTTTTCTTTTCGGACTTGGCTTTTATCTCATGCTGGAGAAAAATACCCGTCTCGAACTCAATGGTAACAAACAATATATACGCCGGCTGATAGTTATGTTTCTCATTGGTGTTATTCATAGCGCCTTTTGGATGGGCGATGTGTTGCATGTGTATGCGATATTCGGCATTCCGTTAATCTATTTTCAAAAAAAGAAAACAACTGTTATTTTCCGATGGGCAGTTGGCATTTTTTTGTGCGGCATATTGCTGGATGTATTCAGAGCTTTCTTTTTTCCACCATCGCCTCCTCATTCGGAGGAGTTATTCAGCAAAGACACATTGCACATGATCAATACCTTTCAACACGGACCGTTTACGCAAATCCTGAAGATACAATATGACAAATTATTAAAAGGGTCAATTGCAATAACGCGTAGTACAATGACGGGGTATGAGCATATAATCATCCTGTTCCTGCTTGGGTTAATAGCCGGCAAAACACGCTTCTTTCATCGTATAACAGAATTGAAGCCAGCAATCAAACGAGTCATTTTTGTGATGCTTCCTTTTGCGCTCGCTCTAAAGGTGATTGCCTGTTTGCCTACCCTGAACGTGCATTTCCTTTCTCCCCAACAAGCGGTTTACGAAACGCTATTTATAAGAATGATACGTTTTACCGGTATACTGCTGATGGCATTCGTGTATATAGGTATCATTACTCTGCTTCTGCACAAAAGCAAGTCACGTATAGCATTCTGGCTGGGCAATGCCGGACGGCTGGGACTGACAAACTACCTCATGCAGACCGTTATATGCATGCTGTTGTTTTATCCTTTTGGGTTAAAACTTATAGGGAAGCTTACGCTGTTACAGTCGTTGTTACTTGCTGTGGTGATTTTTATTGTGCAGATCATTTATAGCAATATCTGGCTCAGATATTATAACATGGGGCCGATGGAAGCAATATGGAGAAGATTGACTTACGGAAAACAACCGGCCATCATACCCAAAGAAACAAAAGAGCTGTTCACGTGACATACTACAAAAAACAGTGTTTACAATAAGAGCGTTCCCGCAAACGTTTTTCAAATAACAATAATCTAAACAGTTTACAATGCCAGAGCTGCATATTGAAAAAACAGGGGAAATGCTGAATGAAGAACAGTATTGGAGCCTCGTTGACAACTCATTAAAAGTGACGCAAGATCAGGACCAGCAGGGGCAATTCCTGATATCGGAAATTAAGAAACTATCGCCGCATGAAATGATTGGCTTTAACTTAAGGACTTCTCGTTTACTCAACGAAATGTATACCTCAGAAATGTGGTGCGCGGGCCATATCATGAATAAATTTTGCTCTGATGACGGGTTTGAATATTTCAGGTGCTGGATCATTTCAAGGGGTAAAGAGGTATATTATAAAGCAAAAGCCAATCCGGATTATTTAGTAAATGAAGTTGTGGAGGATTGTGAGGTGTATGAGTTTGAACTTTTTGGGGTTGTAGCCGATGAAGCGTTTGAAGAAATAACGGGAGAAGAGTTGTTGGATTATATAAACTATGAAGATTTCGCAACAGAAGCAGAGGTTTTTACACCTATTACATTTAACTGGCATCCTGATAATCCCGAAAGCATGAAGAAGATCTGCCCTAAATTGTATGATACATTTAAAAGATAGATGTGATGGTGAATAGTTATTTCTGCCCCGTGCCTACCCGCAATCGCGTTCCGTCAGGTGACCCGAACCAGACACCGACCGTATCGTAATCGGACAGTTATATCATTTTTTAATGTGTAATTGACGGTTTTTACTTCGTTTAAAGTTTGGTATTTTTTTGGTGCGGTATCGGTCATGTTAAAGAACTATCTAAAAATTGCCATCAGGAATCTCAGCCGTCACCCGGCGTATTCCATTCTAAACATATCGGGTCTTGCCATTGGCATGGCGGCGAGTATTCTCATCCTGTTATGGGTCCAAAACGAATTGAGCTATGACCGGTTCAATGTGAAGGCGGATCGGATCTACCGGATTACGGTGATGGCCAGCGATCAGTTCAAAGCCGCGACAAATCCGGCGGGAATGCCGGCAGGATTACAGGCTGCGATGCCGGAGATCCGCAATACAGTTCGACTATCCCATCCGGTAGAAACCCTGTTTGAAAAGGGTGACAAACAGTTCCTGGAGAAGAAAGGGTTTTATGCCGATAGTACCTTGTTAGATATTTTTTCATTTCCATTGATAAAAGGCGACCGGCGCACAGCCATGCAACGTCCCGATGGATTACTGATCACTGAAGACATGGCCACACGGTATTTTGGCAATTCGGATGCGCTTGGCAAAACGTTGAAGAAGGATAATGGGGAACTGGTAACAGTTACGGGGGTACTGGCCAATATTCCTTCCACTTCCAGCTTGCAATTCGATTATATACTCCCGATGGCGGCCGTTGCCCAAACGAATGATGAATTAAAAAATAGCGTGTGGGGTAATTTCAATTTCTATAGTTATGTAGAGCTGGACAAAAACTTCGTTCCGAGTGCTGCCAACCTGAACGCTTTGAACCGGAAGATGACGCAAATCTATCAGTGGCATATTCCCCGGGATAAACTAAAGGCTGATTTCTTTTTGCAGCCGCTGACGAGTATCCATTTGCATTCAGACGGTCTGCAGGTAGACCTGCCCGGTCATGGAAATAACCAGTATGTCAACATTTTTTTTATCGTGGCTATTTTTATCCTCGTCGTTGCCTGTATCAATTTTATGAACCTCGCTACGGCGCGAAGCGCACGGCGGGCAAAGGAAGTGGGGCTGCGTAAGGTGGTAGGTGCACTGAGGGGACAACTCATGGGACAGTTTCTGGGTGAATCGTTGCTGATTTCCTTTTTGGCGCTGGTGCTGGCGATAGTGATCGTCAGCCTGTGTCACCCGTCCTTTAATATGCTGGCCGCTTAAGATCTGCACCTGCATTTTTTAGACGGGTAGTTTTGGCTAA
>Ga0105239_10005970_pt1 | contig 14173 bp, 13 predicted proteins | sample KBSC44metaG_FD_92761 | JGI IMG/M metagenome (GOLD analysis project Ga0105239, IMG submission 92761) | Corn rhizosphere microbial communities from Kellogg Biological Station, Michigan, USA - KBS C4-4 metaG | ecosystem: Host-associated > Plants > Roots > Rhizosphere > Soil | place: Michigan, USA... | reverse complement strand
TATGCCGAATGGGGCTTCTTCCTCGTGCGCACCGATGCGTCGGTGAAGCCGCAGCGAAGCATCTCCTTCCTGATGATCGACCTGCGCTCGCCCGGCGTGGCGGTACGGCCGATCCGGATGTTCAACGGCATGCACTACGTCAACGAGATCTTCCTGGACAAGGTGCGCGTGCCGGCGGAGAACCTGATCGGCGAGGAGGGAGCAGGCTGGCGCTATGCGAAGTTCCTGCTCGACAACGAGCGCACGTCGAGCGCCTTCATTCACTTCTCGTGGCATTGGCTGGAGCGGGCGCGCAGCATCGCGCGCCGCGAAACGGTAGGCGGCGTACCGTTGATCCAGACGCCGGCCTTCGCGCGCCGGCTGGCGGCGGCCGAGATCGAACTGCAGGCGCTCGAGTATTCAGTATTGCGCGTGCTGACCGAAGAGAAGACGCCGTGGGATGCGACCGCCGTGGCCTCCGGGCTGAAGCTGCGCGGCTCGGCGATCCAGCAGCGGGTCACCGAGCTCGCGTTCGATGCGCTGGGCCTGCGCGGCTTGCGTTCCATCGATGGATTCGATGACGGACTCGTGGCCGAAGGCGCCCAGGGCGAGCGTTGGCCTGCGGATGTCGCGGGCGTGGGCTCGGGCATGCTGCAGACCCGTGCGGTGACGATCTACGGCGGCGCGATGGAAGTCCAGAAGAACATCGTCGCGCGGCTGGCCTTCGGCCTGTGAGTTGAAGAAGGAGCGTGCCATGCATCAGAACAAGGTCGTGATCGTCACCGGCGCCTTCGGCGCGTTGGGGCAGAGCGTCGCGCGCACGCTCGCCGCCCAGGGCGCAAAGCTCGCGCTGCTGGATGCGGCGGCTGCCGTGCCGGATGCGCTGAAGCAGGCGTTCCAGGCTCATCTCGTGCTGTCCGGCATCGACCTCTCGCGCGACGAAACCACCGCCGCGGCGGTGTCTCGAGTGGTCTCGCAGTTCGGACATGTCGATGCGCTCGTCAACATCGCCGGGGGCTTCGCCTGGGAGACGGTCGAGGCCGGCCATATCGCGACCTGGGAGCGCATGTTCGCGATGAACCTGAAGACGGCCCTGCATGCCTGCCGGGCCGTGCTGCCGCATCTGATCGCCAAGGGCGCGGGGCGCATCGTCAACATCGGCGCCGCCGGGGCGGCGAGGGCCGGCGCCGGCATGGGCGCCTACGCCGCTTCGAAGTCGGGTGTGCTGCGGCTCACCGAGGCGCTGTCGGAAGAGACCAAGGATCGTGGCCTGACCGTCAACGCGATCCTGCCCGGCATCATCGACACGCCGACGAACCGAAAGGACATGCCCGACGCGGACCACACACGCTGGGTGGCGCCGGAGGCGATCGCCGATGTGGTGAGCTTCCTGCTATCCGACGCTGCCCGTGCGGTCACCGGCGCGGGGATACCGGTGATGGGCCGCCTCTGACGCGGGGACGTTCCGGCGTTCCGCCGGTGACAGCGGTCCTATCGCCCGCCCGGATCGCTCGCTTCGAAGTCGTCGCCGCCGATATCGCGAGCGCCATGCATGATTCTTTCGATCCGCAGGCGCTTGCTCGCCGCGCGATAGATGAGGTAGCGCCCGTAAGGCAGCACGCAAATGCCCCTGCCCAGGTCGGGCCGAGCCGTGCCGATGCCGGGTGCCTCACCCAGCGCTTCGCACTTGGCTTCCAGTTCATCGACGAAGGTCAGTGCCCGTGTGGGATTGTCTTGTGCAATGAAGATGGCGATATCCATCAGATCGGACTGCGCTTCCGGTGAAAATCGACTTTCAATCGCGGCCCGATCCGGATCCGCCGGCCTTGATGATGCGCTTGCGTACCGATGCGAAAACCGCCTTGGCCGGGATGCCCGCACCGCTTTCGGCACCGCGCCGTATCTCCTTGCGCAATGCTTCGATTTTGACGGCTCGAAGCTGTTCCCGATCTTCGAGCGCACGCAGTCCGTCGCGCACGACCTCGCTAGCGCTCGCGTAGCGGCCCTGCCGAATCTGCTCCTTGATGAACGATTCGAAGTGTTCTCCGATGACATAGCTTGATGGCATGGCGCGACCTCTTGCTGTTGAGACTGATGCGCGCAAGCATATCAAAGATTGATAGTCGTGCGAACGGCGCCCTGTCCGTCGTCCGCTTGGGGTGCCTTCAGGCCGGCTTCTTCGTGCGTGCCTTCGGCCGCACCGTTCCATCGCCATACGCCTCGTCCCGGTTCTTCAGCGCCTGCTTGAGCCCGACGGTGCCCATGTCCTGCTTGAACCGGGTGCGGCGCGGCCCGCTGGCCAGGTGGGCGCGGGCATCCAGCTCCGCCGTCAGGCGCTGCAGGGTGCGCGTGTGCATCAGTTCCATGCCGAGATTGATGACGCGTTTGTGCGCCGACAGCAGGTCGACATCGGTCAGCGCGACCCGCCGCGCCAGCTCGTCGACTTCCGCGTCGAGCTGCTCCGCGGGCACCGCCTCCATCACCAGGCCGAGCCGCGCCGCGTCGAGTCCGCTCAGCACGTCGCCGGTGAACATCAGCCGCTTGGCCCACTGCGGGCCGACGTGGGCGAGCCAGAACTGCGTCGGCGGCGTGCCGTTGGCGCGCGTTGCGGGGAAGCCGATGCGGGTGTCTTCCGCCGCCACCACCATGTCGCAGAGGAAGGCGATGTCGGTCCCGCCGGCCAGGCAGTTGCCGTGGATCTTCGCGATCACCGGCTTGTGCAGGTCGAAGATGCGCATGCGCTGCTCGAGCGTGCGCTCCAGGGCCCAGCAGTCGTCGTCGAAGCCGCGGCGCTGGCTGCGGTACAGCTCCGGGTCGTAGGGCATCGCCTCGGGCGAGACGCCGGCATAGGCGCCTGCCAGGTCGTAACCGGAGCAGAAGTCCTTGCCCGCCCCCGCGACGACGATCACGTTGACGTCGCGGCGGTCGTCGGCTTCGAGCAGGGCCTGCTCCAGTTCGGTCAGCATCGTGTCGGACAAGGCGTTGCGCTTCTCCGGCCGGTTCAGCGTGATGCGGGCGATGCGATCGCTCACGCTGAACAGCAGGGTCTCGGTGGACTTCAGCCACTTGCTCATGGTCGTACCTCGAAGGACGTTGCGGAATCGGCGGCTGCGATGCGTTCCAGCGTTTCGATGAAGGCGTGCAGCGGCGGCGTGATCAGATGCGGGCTCCAGGCCAGTGCGATATCGGTATCGAACGACGCCGGCGCATCGACGATGGGCACCAAGGTGACGCCTTCGAGCTTCATCGCCGCCGCGGTGCTCTGGATCAGCGCCACGCCGAGTTCGTTGGCCACCATGTTGAGCATCGTGAACGGCTGGGCGCTTTCCTGGATCACGTTGGCCTTGAAGCCCGCGGCCCGGCAGGCGCTTTCGAAGGCGGCATGTGCGGCCGGACTGAGGGAGGGCGGGAAGATCACGAAGGGCTGGTCGGCCAGATCGGCGAAGCGCAGCGAGTCGCGCGCGGCGAGCGGCCAGGCCGAAGGCACGGCGACGACGAGCCGGCTGGTCTCGACGATGCGGGTCTCCAGCCCGGCGGTATCCGTCATGCGCAGGCTGATGATGCCGAGATCGAGTTCGCCTGCATGCAGCGAAGCCACCTGCTGCCGGCTGACGCGTTCGTAGAGATGCACCTGCACGCCTTGCCATTGCGAACGAAAGCGGCGGATGGAACGCGGCAAGGCCCGCGTCAGGCTCCAGGGCACGAAGCCGACGCGCAGCAACGCGAACTCGCCCTTCGCGGCGCGGCGCGCCACCCGCTCGGTCTGGTCCGCCTGCAGCAAGGTCTGCCGCGCGGGAGGCAGCAGCGCGCTGCCGGCGGGCGTGAGCTTGACCTGCGCGCGCGAGCGCGTGAACAGCAGGACGCCGAGCGATTCCTCCAGGCGCTGGATCGACTGCGACAGCGGCGGCTGCGACATGCCCAGGCGCGCCGCCGCACGGCCGAAATGCAGCTCCTCGGCGACGGCGACGAAGTGGCGCAGGTGATGCAGGTCCATGCGAGTCGGCAGTGGCGGGAAGGGCATCGCGCTGCGAGACTGGTTCGCAATGCAGCCCAGGTATTTGGGACGCATATTCTAAAATATGAACAACATAGCGTAATGCGAACACATGAAAAAAACATGCCCGAACTGGGTTCCAATCCTGGCGCGCATCGATGACTAAGGGTCTCCACGGAGGACCGACGAATTGACAAGCCCCTGCAGCGTGTTCACAATTTAGAACCTCATTCATAAAGTAGACCAAAGAAAAGCGCGCCCCCTGGAGGCTTTTCCTCACCGAGATCAACAGGAGACGACATGCGAAGCCAGTGCGAGAGGGTGAACAAGGGTACGCTGCGGGCCGTGGCGGCGGTGGCGCTGGTCGGCAGCGCCGGGATCGCCGGCGCATTCCCGATCGATGCCGGCAACGACGACCTGCAGCTGCGCCTGGACAACAAGATCAGCTTCACCAGCGGCTGGCGCGTGAAGGGGCGGGACAGCGACGTGGCCGCCAACCCGGCCGTCAGCGCCTCCGTGGCGAGCGACTATTTCGCCGACAAGGGCGACCTGTACACGACGCGCTTCGATCTCTACAGCGAATTCGACATCAAGTACAAGACCAACACCGGCCTGCGCCTGAGCGGCGCGGCCTGGTACGACCCGAAGTTTCCCGACCAGGTGCGGCCGGGGCCGGGCGGCGTGGCCGATTCCACCTACGGGCCTTCGGGCAACTGGTCGAGCGAAGTCAAGCGTTACTACGGCAGTTCGGCCGAGATGCTGGATGCCTTCGGCTTCACCCGGTTCGATCTCGGCTCGGTGCCGGTCAACGTCAAGCTCGGCCGCACCAGCGTGGTCTGGGGCGAATCGATGTTCGGCGGCGTCGGCGGCGCCAATTCGATCGGCTACGCACAGAGCCCGAACGACGGCCGCAAGTCCTCGCAGAATCCGAATGCGAGCCTGAAGGAGACTTCCTTGCCGTTGGGCCAGCTGGGGCTGGTGTTCAACGTCGCCGACAACGCGAATTTCTCGGTCTATCGCGCCTTCGAATGGCGCGCCGACCGCGTGCCGGGCAGCGGCACCTACATGGGGTTCGGCGACGGCGTCGCCGGTGCGCCGAACCTGTTCTGCGCGGCCAACGGCGCCTTCTGCTATCCCTACGGGGCGCCGGTGAACGGCAAGGCCGAGGATTGGGGCCTGCAGTACAAGGTGCGCCCTTCGTTCATCGACAGCAGCCTCTCGTTCAGCTATCGCGAATTCAGCGAGAAGTCGCCGTGGTATGCGGCCTGGAATGTCGACGACAACTTCCCGGTCGGCTCGGCCCGCTCGGTCTACGGCACGCACACCAAGGTACTCGGCATCGCGTTCAACACGACCAAGTGGGACATCTCGTGGGCGGGCGAGCTGAACTATCGCAAGAACGCCGCGCTGGCGTCCGACTTTTCGGCGCTCGCTCCGGTGGCGATCGGGGGCGTCAACGGCCCCGGCGGCCTGTTCAGCGTGAGCCCGACCGATGGCGCTCGCGGCGATACCTGGCACGCGCTGGCCAACATGCAGTTCTTCGGCGGCAAGGCCTTGTTCTGGGACACGTTCGTCGTCGCGGCCGAGGTCGGCTTCAACTACCTGCAGAAAGTCACCCGCAATCCGCAGTACTACCAGGCCGTCGGCTCGTCCTACGCGCCGGTGATCTGCAACGCCCCGGCGGCCTTCGGCGGCGCCGTCAACAAGAAGGTCGCCGGCTGCGCCGACCGCAGCGCCACCAGCCTGGGGATCTACCTCGATCCGACGATCTACCAGGTGCTGCCCAGCATCGACCTGGAGATCCCGGTATTCTTCCAGACGGGGTGGGGCAACTCGCCGCTGAACGGTGGATCGACGGACGGCTTCAACACGATCTCCGCCGGTCTCAAGGCCACCTGGAACACGCCCTACGGTCCGCAGGTCTTCAGCCTGAACTATCTCGGGTTCATGAACCGGAAGGACGCCAACAATCCCAACGGCCACTCGATACTCGGCGGCCCGTACTATGACCGCGACCAGATCCAGTTCAGCTATTCCACCAGCTTCTGAATGAAGCGCCGATCAAGGATTCCAGTCATGAAGCATCAATCCACCCTGATCGCCGCCCTGCTGTCCGCCAGTGTCTGCACGGCAGCCTTCGCCGCCGAGCTCGGCAAGGACCTCACCCCCTGGGGCGCCGAGTTGGCCGGCAACAAGGATGGCAGCATTCCCGCCTACACCGGCGGCCAGAAGACGCTGCCGGCCGGCTTCAAGCCCGACGGCGGCGGCAAGCGCTGGATCGACCCGTACGCGGACGAGAAGCCGGTGGTGAAGATCACCGCCGAGAACATGGCCCAGTACGAGGACAAGCTGCTCGGCTCGGTCAAGGAGATGTTCAAGCGCTATCCGAAGACCTTCCGCATCGACGTGTACCCGACGCACCGCTCGGCGTGGTTCCCCGACTGGGTCAACGAGAACAGCCTGAAGAATGCCGGCAGCGCGAAGATCATGCCCGACGGCTTCGGCCTCACCGGCGCCTTCGGCGGCACGCCGTTCCCGATCCCGAAGACGGGCATCGAGGTGTGGTGGAACAACGAGATGCGCTACAAGGGCACCTACCACCAGAACAACGTCGCCACCTGGACCGTGGACAGCGCCGGCCGCAAGAGCCTGAACGGCGCCTTCCTGTCCGAGCTGTACTTCCCGAACTTCGATGCCGAGGTTGGCCGCGACAAGTTCCTCGCCGGCGACGGCCTCTACTACAAGGTCTACACCGACTACACCGCGCCGGCCAGCCGCATCGGCGAAGTCTCGCTCTCGTGGACCTGGTACGACCAGACCAGCCATCCCAGCAAGGGCTGGAGCTACACCACCGGCACGCGGCGCGTGCGCACCACGCCCGACCTGTTCTACGACACGCCGTGCCCCGGCTACAACGGCGGCATCACGATGGACGACATCCAGATGACCTACGGCCCGCAGGACCGCTTCGACTGGAAGCTGGTGGGCAAGAAGGAGTTCTACATCCCGTACAACAACTACACCCAGCAGTTCGTGACCCTGTCGTCGCACACGCTGACGCCCAACCACCCGAACCCGGACGACATCCGCTGGGAACTGCATCGCACCTGGGTGATCGAGGGCACGCCGAAGAAGGGCGTGCGCCACATCTATTCGAAGAAGGTGCTCTACGTCGACGAGGACATGGGCGGCAGCCACATGGAGGCCTACGACCAGGGCGGCAAGATGTTCCGCGCCGGCTGGTCGACGATGGTGCAGCTGTACGACATCGGCGTGCCCTACACGCTGGGCAACTTCTTCTTCGACTTCTCGACCGGCTCGTACTGGATGGGCAGCCACCCGGCGGACCCCAGCGTCAAGGGCCTGAACTTCCCGAAGGATTCGAGCTGGAAGAAGACCCGGCTGGAGATCTTCACGCCCGAGTACATGCAGGCCAACGGCATCCGTTGATGGCGATGCAGCCATGAGCATCTCGTCGCTGCGCCGCCCGGTGACCGTGCTCGCGCTGGCGGCGCTGGCCTTCACGGCCGGCGCGGCGCGCGCCGAATTCAAGGACCCGCTGACCACTCCCGCCGCGCCCACCGGGCGGGTGGGGCTGGCGCCGATGACCGCGGTCGTGCGAGTCGGGCCGCAACGCCTGGTCGCGGCGGGCTGGCGTGGGCTCATCGCCGTCTCCGACGATCAAGGGCGGCACTGGAAGCAGGCTGCCGTGCCGGTGCGCGAAGACCTCAGCGCACTGGCCTTTCCGACGGCGGCGCACGGCTGGGCGGTCGGCAACGACGGGGTGCTGCTCGAGAGCACCGATGGCGGCCTGAGCTGGGTCAAGCGCCTGGACGGCCTGGCCGCCGCGCGTCTGATGGTCGACAAGTACACACGTCTCGCCGCCGAGTCGCCGGACGACAAGGCGATCGCCATCGCGCTGAAGGAATCCGATAACTACCTGGCCCAGGCGCCGGCGCGGCCCTTCCTCGACATCGCGTTCGAGAACGAACAGACGGGCTACATCGTCGGCACCTACAACATGATCTTCCGCACCACCGATGCCGGGAAGACCTGGGAGCCGTGGTTCGAGAAGACCGACAACCCGAACGGCTACAACCTCTATGCGATCCGCGTCGCCGGCGACGAGGTCTATCTGGCCGGGGAATTGGGCCTGGCCCTGCGACTCGATCGCAGTGCGCAGAAGTTCGTCAAGTTGAGGACGCCTTACGAGGGTTCCTTCTTCGCGCTCACCGGCCCGCCGACGGCGCTGATCGCGGCCGGATTGCGCGGCAACGCCCTGCGCAGCGGCGATGGCGGCGAGACCTGGCAGAAGCTGCAGTTCTCGGGGGCCGCGCCGACCACGTTCTCCGCCGGCACCGTGGCGGCGAACGGCGCGGTCGTGATGGTCACGCTGTCCGGGCAGATCTTCGTCAGCGCGGACGGCGGGCCGGCCTTCAAGGCCCTGGATCCGACATCGCCGATGCGCTACAGCGGCGTCGCCGCGGCCGGGCCGAACACCCTGGTGCTGGTCGGCACCCAGGGCATCCGCCTCGAAACCTACAAGTGAATCGACAGCGAGAGACCGATGAGCGTTGACGTGGGCAGCATCGACCCGATAGATGCGATGCCGGCCGTGGCCGACCCGGCCTTCTTCGATCGCAACTCGGGTAACTGGGTCGAGCGGCTGATCTTCAATCACCGCTTGCTGATTCTTGGACTGAGCTTGCTGGCCTCGCTCTTCCTCGGCTGGCAGGGCTCGAAGCTGGTCGTCAACGGCAACTTCGACCGGCTGATTCCGCAAAGCCATCCCTACATCAAGAACTACTTCGAGCACAAGGACGACCTGCGTTCGATCGGCAATGCGGTGCGCGTGGTGGTCGAGAACACGCGCGGCGACATCTTCGACAAGGAGTATCTGGACTTCCTGGCCAAGGTGAACGACAAGGCCTATCTGATCAAGGGCGTGGACCGACCCTGGGTCAAGTCGCTGTGGATGGCGGGCGTGCGCTGGCAGGAGGTCACCGAGCATGGCTTCGAGAGCGCGCCGGTGCTGATGCAGGGCTTCAGCGGCACGCCGGGGCAGCTGGCGCAGGTGCGCGACAACATCCAGCGCGCGGGCATCGTCGGCTCGATCGTCGCGAACGACTTCCGCTCCAGCATGATCATCCTGCCGTTGCTGGAAACCTATGCCGATAGCGGCGCGCGGGTGGATTACGGCGAGCTCGGCCGGGATCTCGAGGATCAGCTGCGCTCGATGCAGACGGACCGCTTCAAGATCCACATCATCGGCTTCGGCAAACTGGTCGGCGACATGATCGAGGGCCTGCGCCAGGTCGAGGTCTTCTTCGCGATCTCGGCGCTGATCGCGACTGCCGTGGTGTTCCTCTATACCCGCTGCGTGCGCAGCACGATCCTGCTGGTCAGCGTCTCGATCCTCGGCGTCGTCTGGCTGCTCGGCTTGATGCGGCTGCTGCGCTTCGAGCTCGATCCGTATTCGATCCTGGTGCCCTTTCTGATTTTCGCGATCGGCCTCTCGCACGGCGCGCAGAAGATGAACGGCATCATGCAGGACGTGGGCCGCGGCACGCACAAGTACGTCGCCGCCCGCTACACCTTCCGGCGTCTCTTCCTGACCGGGCTGACCGCGCTGCTGACCAACGTGGTCGGCTTCGCGGTGCTGATGGTGATCGACATCCCGGTGATCAAGGACATGGCCCTGACCGCGAGCATGGGCGTGCTGGTGCTGATCTTCACGAAGCTGGTGGGCATTCCGGTGGCGCTGTCGTACATCGGCGTCAGCCCGAAGGCGGCGCGGCGCGTGCTGAAGGAAGAGGGCGCCGAGCAGTCCGGCCGCGGGGCGGTCTCGACGGTCTGGGGCCTGCTGGTGCGCTACACCGAGCGCGGCCCGGCGACGGCTGCGGTGATCGTCGCCGCGCTGCTCGGCCTCTCGACCTATCTGGTCAGCCGCCATGTGCAGGTCGGTGACCTGGATGCCGGCGCACCGGAGCTGCGCGCCGATTCGCCCTACAACCGCGACGTGGGTTTCGTCAGCCGGCACTACGGGCTCTCGAACGACCTCTTCGTCGTGATGGTGCAGGGCACCACCGCCAAGGACCCCGCGGCCAGGGACCTGGTGCCGAGCGATGCCGCGCTCACCTGCGACCGCGACAAGTTCAGGCTGCTGACGACCGCCGACGACCTTGAGTGGACCCTGCAGAACACGCCCGGCGTGCAGGCGACGTCGTCGGCCGGCACGATGAACCGCTACCAGGCGGCGGGCTTGAACGAAGGCAACCCCAAATGGATGTTCAACGACCGCAGCTCGCGCGTGCTGAACTCGACCGTGCGGCAACTGCTCGACTTCCAGCCCGGCGCGATCACGACCGACTGCTCGATGATCCCGGTCGTTGCCTATCTCGCCGACCACAAGGCGCAGACACTCGCGGGCGTGCTGGCGGCGGTCGAGAAATACGCGGCCGAGAACGGCGACAAGGACGTGCGCATCCTGCCGGCCGCCGGCTCGGCGGGGATCGAGTCGCTGACCAACATCGTCGTCGCGAAGGCCCAGCACCAGATGCTGTTCCTGGTGTACGGCGCGGTGGTGCTGCTCTGCTTCGTCACCTTCCGCAGCTGGCGCGCGGTGGTGGTCGCGCTGATTCCGCTGCTGATCACCTCGGCGATCTGCGAGGCGCTGATGGTGTGGCTGGGCATCGGCATCAAGGTGGCGACCTTGCCGGTGATCGCGCTCGGCGTGGGTGTCGGCGTCGACTACGCGCTCTACATCCTGAGCGTGCAGCTGGCGCTGCAGCGGCGCGGCGTGCCGCTCGCCGGGGCCTATCGCCAGTCGCTGCAGTTCACCGGCAAGATCGTCGCGCTGGTCGGCATCACGATGGCGGCCGGCGTCGTGACCTGGACCTTCTCGCCGATCAAGTTCCAGGCCGACATGGGCATCCTGCTGACCTTCATGTTCCTGTGGAACATGGTGGGGGCGCTGGTGCTGATCCCGGCGCTCTCGCACTTCCTGCTACAGCGCGTCGGCGGGGCGGACACGATGCACGGCTGTGCCGCGGTGCCGTCGGCCGACGTCGTGGCGCTGCCGAAGGCCGTGGCCGCCGTGCCGGCGCAGGAGCCGCTGCCGCTGCGAACGGCTCGAGGATGAGGCTGGCCGACATGAACGAGATGCATGCTCAGTCCCCGGACAGGGACGACGTCTTCCTCAACCTGGTCGGCTTCAAATGGCTGATGCTCGGCCTGGGCTGGCGCGTCGAGCTGTCGCGCTTCTGGCACGACGCGGCCTATGCCAGCGAGTGCGTGCGGCGCGGTCTGTCCAGTGATTGCGGGCCGCTGCGGCGGCGCAGTGCCGAGCTGCTGCCGTTTCTGCCGAGCTCGGGCATGCAATGCAGCGCAGCCATGCCCTTCGCGTCCCCGCACCGGGAGCCAGGCGTGGCCGCGGACATGGCAACCGGCTGACCTATGCGCCGTCCGGCATCTCCAACGCCGCCAGCGCGGCGATCTCGTTCACGCCGCCATCCACCGGCAGGCACACGCCGGTGATGAAGCGGGCCTCGTCGCTGGCCAGGAACAGTGCGGCCGCGGCGACATCCCAGGCGTCGCCCTCGATGCCGAGCGGCGCGACCAGGCGCCTGCGCCGGCGCCCCGCCTCGTCGATGAACTTCTCCACCAGCGGGGTGAACAGATGGCCCGGCGCGACGGTATTGGCGCGCACGCCGTCGCGTCCGTACATGACGGCGAGCTCGCGCGAGAGCGCGATCAGCGCGGCCTTGGACGGGCCGTAGGCCGCGCCGCCGTGGGCGCGCAGTCCGGCCGAGGACGCGATGTTGACGACGTTGCCGCGCGCCGCGACGAGCCGCGGCATCGCGGCCCGGCTCATCAGCAGCGCGCTCTTCAGGTTGACGTCCATCACCCGGTCCCACAGCGCCGGTGACAACTCGGCGAGCCGGCCGCCGCCGGCACCGAGGCCGACGTTGTTGACCAGCACGTCGAGCCTCCCGTAGCGTTCGACCGTGGCGGCGACCACGTCGGCGCAGGCTTGGGGCTGGGTCACGTCGGCTGCATGGACGAACGCCTCGGCGCCGGCCTCGGCGATCATCGCGAGCGTGATCTGCGCGCGCTCCGGCTCCTGATCCACCAGGCAGACGCGCGCACCTTCGCGCGCGAACAGATAGGCCATCGCCTTGCCGGTGCCCACGCCGTCGCCCTGCGATCCGGCGCCGGTGACGATCGCGACCTTGCCTTCGAGGCGGTGCCAGTAGTCTGTCGGCTGGGGCATACGGTCAATGTATGGGGCGGATGGTGGTTGCGTGGTCGCTCGTGGCCGCGAGTATGACTTCATCGCCAGGCCTGAAGCGCGCCGGGATTCCGGCCAGCGGAATCTCCTTTCCGTCGAGCCCGCGGCAGTACGTCTTCGCATCGATGCGGAATCGGCCGCCGCGACCGTCCTCGCTTTCGATCCATACGGCATCGGGCTCGACCGCGGTCAGGCAGCCGACGATCGGCGTCTGCTCGCCGCGGCCCATCACGCGAATGTCCATCGAGAGCCGGAAGCGGTCGGAATGGTTCGAGAGCCCGGAGTGCGGCGTGTTCAGGTCCATCAGCAGCACGTCGCCGGGCCGGTAGGCCGCGCGGCGCCAGCGGTCTTCGGGCACTGCACCGTCCGGGATCGGATAAAGCGGTGGCTTCGTGCTGTCGTGCAGGATCGGCCCGCGATGCAGGCCCTCGCCGAGGATCAGTCCGCCGACCTCTTCGTCGATCTCGGCCAGTGGAATCCAGCAGATGCGAAACGGGATGCCCTTGTTGTAGAAGCCGTCCTGGTGCACATAGTCGAGGCGGGCGCGCGCCCGGTCCGCGGTCGGCGGCGTGGCGCGGTATTCGACCGTCGGGATCCAGAAAGGCTCGTCGGCGAGCAGGCGCTGGAAGAAGGCGTGGACGGGCGGCTCGGTCACGAAGGGCTTCCAGGCCTTGCGCTGCGAGAGCGGGTCCATGCGGAACGGGAAGCCTTCGAGGCTCCGGCCGTTGTAGCGTGCCGCTGGGTCGTCCCGATCGGCCACGCCGAGCTCCGCCAGCAGGTCCATGTAGACGCCGCGCAAGCGTCCGACGGCAGAAGTGTCGAGCACGTCGCGGAAGAACCAGTAGCCGTCGCGCTCCCATGCCGCATCGAGCGCAGCGCGATCGCCGAGCAGTTGATTCGAGCAGTTGAGTTCGCGCGTCTTCGGCGAGCGCGCGGCGATGTCGAGATCAGTCATGGGAGTCGATAGAGAAGCGAAGCCGCCGGCTTCAGAAAGGCAGCGCCTGGTTCTCGCGCGTGACCTGCAGCGGGCGCATGTACGAGGGATCGTCCTTGCCGCGCGACGCGACGCCGGTGGCCGCGTAGGCTGCGAGCGCCTCGGCCGGGACCGGCACGTCGCCCAGCGCGCCGCCCCATTCGATGATGCACTTGCGCGCCGCGATGGCCCAGCGGCCGTCGCGCTTCTCGAAGCGGTCGAGATAGCGCCCGCCGTGCAGCGACGTGGCCGGCCCTCGCCGGTTGTTCCCCGCGAACAGCCAGTAGGTCTCGGTGTGCGCGCTGTCGCCGTCGAGGTCGCAGCGGTGGTTCAGCACGTAGTGCTTGTGGGTGTGCTGGTACTTGGCGTGATAAGCCAGCGCCCAGTCGACGAACTCGGCGGCCGAGCCGACGAAGGCGCCGTGGTCGTCCTTCGCGTCCGGATGGTAGGCCGAGAGCAGCATCTCGCGGTCGAAGCGGTCGACGCCGCTGCAGTAGCGAAGGATGCAGTCGTGGATCTGCTGGCGGTCGATGAGCTGCTGCAGTGCCGGGGGCAGGGTGGGGTCGGGCGCGCTTGTCGTCTGCATCCTCGTCTCCGTCGTCTGTTGCGTCGCCTTGTTCACCGAGAGGCTTGCAACAATATGAATGATATTCGTAAAATAGAACCATCGTGACTATAGCCGATGGGCGCGAAGACGCAAGCCCCGGCGCGGCCGCCTGTTTTTGGAGACACCATGAGCGCCAGCGACTTCGATCAGAGCCCCAATCACAGGAAGGGCGTGCAGTTGGTTCGCGAGATGCTCGGCGAGCCCTTTGCCGCGGCACTGCAGGCGGCAGCCGGTTCGGGCGGCTTTGCCGCGGACTGCGCCAACATCGCGCTGGAGTCGGCCTTCGGCGCCGTGTGGTCGCGGCCGGGGCTGGATCGCAAGCAGCGCAGC
>Ga0105239_10005965_pt1 | contig 14177 bp, 7 predicted proteins | sample KBSC44metaG_FD_92761 | JGI IMG/M metagenome (GOLD analysis project Ga0105239, IMG submission 92761) | Corn rhizosphere microbial communities from Kellogg Biological Station, Michigan, USA - KBS C4-4 metaG | ecosystem: Host-associated > Plants > Roots > Rhizosphere > Soil | place: Michigan, USA... | reverse complement strand
CAGAGTCAGAGTTGATGACATGGCGTGTGGATTTACGTCTCTTGGAACCAGTGCTACCGGGAGAGTCCTCCATGTCGCTGCTGGCGGCGCTGACACTAGGTTGGTAGTTGGTGTACTGCTTCCGTCTCCGGACAGCGTCGTGTCGGGCGGAAGCAGAGTTTGGTTTTCTCCAATCGGTCGTGGTTCCTTCAATGTAGTATCCTCGTGGGCTTTCTTCCCGTTCTTGGAATTTCTCGTAGTAGGGGCGCTCCTCGTCTTCCTCGGCCAGATTTTGCACTGAAGGAGCGTAACGGGCAGAAGGGTCGCGTGTATGTCTGCGTTCGCGAACTTCTCTCCAATTTGTCCACCTTTCGAGAAGAGGATCGATGGCTCGGTCGGAGACTTGAATCATGTCTCGCGGAGACTCTTTGATCTGATGCAAGCTTTGATCTAACTCGCCGAGGGAATACATGGGGAGTTGAACGAGAGCGGTGGAAGCGGTATACTCCGGAGGGGGACTCTCAATGGTCAACTGCGAGCTTGTGGTGATTAACGACATGTTGTCGTCTTGGGCAACGTTGCTGATGGTGGCTTGCTTTTCTTCTTGCTCCTCCTGGCTTGAGGCTTCGTACAAGCGGTCCATCTTACTCATCTGCCAATAGCGGACGATGACACCATTCTGAGCTTCGGCACGTTCTTGTCTGATGGCCTCGGTTTTGACGGCGACTTCTTCTGGCGGATCACTGGTGAAATATTTAGCAAAGGCACCAAGTGTCGGGTGAATCTGGGGGGCATATTACTTCCGGGAGGTAGAAGCCATTAACTTTCCCAATTGCAGGATCTGCAGCAAGAGGGAGAGGCTTAACTTCAAGCTTTCGAGCTGGTTTAGCAAATATGTGACTTTGTGTCTCTTGAAGCACCATTTGAATCGCTGTTCGATGGTGGGAGAAAAGGCGCCGTTTGTAGGTTTGGTGCGGACGCGATCCAGCATGTCATTGACCTCATCGAAGACCCTTGTACTCTCGTCGGCGATGGATTTGGCAGTGGTCAAAGCATCATGGGAGTGAACTGAGTTGGGGGCCTGGAGGACATTGCCGGCTTGTTTCAGCATCATGGCAAAGAGAGTGACACTTTTAGAGATGCTGTGAATTTCGACTCCATCGCTTGCGACTTCACAACTGATGGCATTGAGGACAAGGGATAGCCTGAAACCGGCAGCAGCAACTCCGATGATGGAGGCGACAATGTCTGTTGGAAGGAGGTTAGCAGGCTGGGGATAGTATGGGAAGGAGGAAGGGAAGTGAGCAAGGCAGCATACCTATATCTGCCATGATGAGGCACTTGCTGTACGTGCGCCGGGGCCGAAGCAAGAGCAGGAAGCAGCAGGAATCAAGGAAAATGGATTAAAAAAAGAAGGACACGGCAAAGTATGTATTAACTTGATGGAAGTATGATGGAATCCATATTTTGCAAAAAACTTGAAATGGAATGATGATACGACGATGACTGCAGCAGCAGAACAGCAAGAGAGATGGTGGCCAGTTGGGTATAGTATGGGAAGGACAATGACCAAAAATGGTATCCGATTCAACAGGCGCAAGCGAAAGCGAAGGCGCAAACAGCAAAGACTCGAAGGTGAGCAGAGGACGAGGAGGGAGTCACTGCGCCGACGCACAGTGCGAATGCGCTGCAGGTGGTGGTGGTGGTGACAGTCGGGAGGATGGAGGGGAGTACTCCGTAGTGAGTGGCAATGGGAATGAATGGTGGTGTCACCAGTCGAGGAAACGAGGCTCAACGTAACTTGAGGAGGGCGGGGCTGTGGGCGCAGCTTTGAGGTTTGGGAGCTTCGGGTGGTGGGTGGGAGGAGGGAGGAGGGATGGCCGATGATGCTTGTTCACGTTTGTGTCGTTGACTGACCGGTTGGGTCGCTTGCTTCATTTCTGCCATCGAGGGTTCACTCAGCAGTTGTACAGGAGCAGGGCCCAAGGTGGGTGTGGGGATCATCATTGGATGGCATGAAAAACATGACCACGGGGAAGAAGAATGAGTTTTCCCAGATGGAGCGACGTCGGCGGAAAAGGCGCCCATGACAGCGTGGCAGACAAGGGGGACTTTTTCAGCTGTAATGTGGGTGAAGGCTGAGAATGCATAGGTGTGTATGATTCACTGCCATCAGCTTGTGAGGGTGGTAAGTGGTAAAGTGGCATGCCATGTAAGTTGATATAACATGAATGCAGCAGAGAGGAATAGTCGGTGTGATATATGCCCAGGACTGTACTGGACGTCTCAGTCTGGACTCCCACCTTTCAGGATGTTCGACGGGAGGCATGGATCCTTCCGTATGTTGTGCTCCATCACATTCGAAACCCGCGTCGAGGTGGAAATTTCAAGAAGCTTGGCTTTCTTGATAAATCATTGATGAGGAGTTGGTCCTATAGGCTTATTGATGAGGAGTTGATACGGAGTACCGAGTGCTCGTATAGGCCTCATGAGGCGGATGAGAGAACCAGGCCCAGGGGCGCATGTAAAGGACTTTAGGCGGTTGGGGGGAGCCAGGCTGACAACCGCCAGGCATCCTCCGGGCATCCTCTAGGCACGTCCTTGAGGCATCTTCCAGGCATCTTCCAGGCATCCTCCACCCCGGGAATACCTTCCACCTGGGGTGAAACAAAACATTCAGCCAGAGAATACAGCCTACGGGCCACCAAAGGCCCACAGATGCTGTGAACGAGACACGAGCCTGAGGATCCCAGCTGTTTAGCCCCCTTCAGGCTTAGGCTTGGCTGGTACACTGGCGGATGGTATGGCGGTCTTGGGGCCTTGGGAGTTGGGAGTGGTCGGACGTCGCCTCGACCAGTGTCTGTAAATGGATGGCGAGGTGGGTAACAGTCTGGAGGGTCGCTTAGCACGAGGTAATTAAATTAGCCAGCCAAACCCAGTCTCAGTCAGCATTCCATCCCTTCTGGCCAGGCTTTTCCATGGGAATCTTACTCTTAGCGAGACCAAAAAACAGGAACTTTCCGATCCACACAACCTGGCATTTCCATTGCTGTTGTCTTTAGACTTTTTGAATCTGGATCGAGGGGAAGCACCTGGTCAGATCCCATCGTGATCACTGGCAGAGCGGAGTACGGGATTACTATACTCCGTACTCGATCAGACTCAACCGACATACGTACATATCTTACCTAGGTATGTATGTAGGTTCCTATTTTGTTGAATGCGAATGCTGGCGAAGCGTGCTCTGTCTGGAGTCAAGGATGGATTGACAGTGACAGTGACAGCTGCCATCCCCAACCGACCAGCAAGAACAGGTGTCAGGACAGGCACTCGTACTCCGTACCCTGCCTTCTGTATCCTTTATCCGACAAAGTGTGTTCACTCTCCAATGTCCACTACTCGCCTCCCTGACGCCCCTCGCAAAGCTGTTGCCATCAACCAACCACCACCCACAACTCAGGAACGAAAAGCATCCACAATTCATAACCGGTGCGCTAAGCAAGAGGAGCTCCATGCCCAGTCCCACGCAGTTCAACGCCTCCCAATCCTTACTCCTCTCCCCAGTTGACACTCCCGCCCACTGCTCGTCGGCAAGTCTCGTCTCCATCACCACCTGGTCAATGTGCTTTGACCGTGCTTGGCCGTGCAGATACCTTTACCTTTACCAGCAGCCTACGGGTACAACTGATTCACCTAATATACTATTACTGCCGAGCTGGAGGTTGTTGGAGCCAAATTGACTTGTTCCGAATAAGTCGTGGTCTCCTACCAGCACTTCCACCTGCGCCTGCGCCCTCGCCCTCAGCCTCTGTCTCCGCATTCATCCTCTGCCATCCTCTGGTTATCTAACCACGACATCCTCCACCAGCCCTTCTTCTGTGACTGACTGCATCTTCATCCCCTAGCATCCTAGGTGTCAGCGACCAGTCTGTGAGATCTTGATTGATTCTGACGGGCTACAAGGCAATAAATTAAACAAAATAACAACCATTCACACCGGAAACTCCCACCATCCACCCTTCCCATGCTTCCGCCAATATGATCGACCATTCTTGACCCTCCACCATGCAACCAGTGATCGTCAACCCCCGAACCGACCTGTACCGTGGCCTCGTTCAAAATTGAGATGCGAACGCCCGACCCAATATGCGGATTTCAATCCGAGAACAGCTGGGTCTGCTCGTCCTCTTCTGCGCTTTGACATCCCTGGTCGTTCTGGCCCTCGCCGTGGTAGGACTACCTCCCATTCGTTTCCTTCCTCAAACACAACTCCGCTCGCGACTGAATACTATACTGAATAATGAATAGTGGTTTCAAAATTATGCCTTTATCACAGACATCCGGCTGTCGAGCCTGTCCTTGACGGCCTCTCTCAAGGCTGCTCAACTGGCCAGCACCCTCCTTTTATATCAGACACAAGTTCGCCTGGTGAGCACGCGTCTTCTCGTCCAAAGTGCCCTCGGCAGGTACTATGCTGGTAAGTCGACTCGATCGCTTCCATATGGAGCGAGGACTAATCGCGCCGGAACAAGGCAATACAACCACGCAAAACTGGTCGCGCTCGCAATCCGACCTCGAAGGTGCTTTGGCTGGTGGCTCTCTTCTCGTCCAAGCCGCCATTTTCCCCAATGTCAATGGCAATGCAACCGCCGTAGATGGCTTGCTGAACGTCACCGCCCCTAGCCTGCTTGGAACCATCAAACTCCCCTACGCCAACCCGGATGGCAGCGATGTCTATCTCGGCGACCCAGGCTTTGGCTATCCACCCACTCTCTTTCCGAACTTGACCTACGGGCCCATCCCCCCCGGCACCAATGCTTCCACCGTCTCCTATGAGGATCATGTCCTCGATTCAAGCACCCCTCTTTTCCTCGGCCCCTTGATCCTCGACGATCACCTCTCTCTCCTCTCCGTCACCGTCGCTCTGATCAACAATACTTCGTCCTCCGATGTTCTGGGTTGGCTGACCGTCGTTGTCAATGCATCCATGGTCTTGGAAGTGCAAAATTCTCCCGAGGGCTTGGGCGATTCCGGTGAAACTCTGATCATTGGCCCCGCTCGGGCTAATAATCTGTATGCTGTCGACATTCGTAATTCCACAAAGGCCGAGGCGGGTGATCAGTCCGTCCAGTTTGTCTTGCCTCCACATAGTAATGCCACCCTCCAGGGCCGTCACGCCGCCAGAAGCTCCGTCGAAGACTCTAAAATTCCCTTCAGTGCCTCCTCTTATCCTGCGGTCGTGGCCGCATGGACCAAAAATAACAAGGCCATCAACAATGCTGGCGCCTACATCACCACGACCAATGAAGATGGCGACAAGGTATCTGTCGGCTATGCCACCATCTCCTCGAACGCCGTCGATTGGGTCTTGGTCGTGGAACAATCCCATTCGGAGGTCATCGCTCCCATCAAGCACTTGCGAGATGTTGTCCTCATTTGTGTTTTCGCCGTCACTGGAACTTTGCTGCTGATCATGTTCCCAATGGCCCATTATACAATCACCCCCATTCGTCAATTGGCTGCCGCCACCGCCAGGACTGTCGAGCCTTATCAACCTGATGACAACAGCGAGTACTCGAGTTCGACAAACGGCGCCGCCATGCTGGGCGACGCCAGTAGTCCACCCCAGAATGAGAAGCCACAAAAGGGGGGGTTCTTGGCCAGCCTGCGTGGTCTCACCCAGCGGACCCCGCTCCGTCGCACTCCCACTCCACGCCAGCACAGAAGGAGGACCTTCAGGATCCCAAGAAAGGTCCCCGAACGCAAACATTGGGTCACCGATGAATTGACCGAACTCACCCGCACCTTCAACGAAATGTCGGACGAATTGACCATGCAATATGAACGCCTGGAAGAAAGGGTTAAATTGCGCACTGCCGAGCTCGAGAAGAGCAAGAAGGCTGCTGAAGCTGCAAATGAGAGCAAGACCCTGTTCATCGCCAATATCTCACACGAACTCAAAACTCCTCTCAATGGCATCCTCGGACTGACTACCGTGTGTATGACCGAAGAAGATCCTAGCAAAATAAGGTCGACTCTCAGTACTATCTACAAGTCGGGTGATCTTCTCCTCCATCTCCTTACTGACCTCCTCACATTCAGCAAGAATGAGGTCGGACAACAACTGTCAATCGATGAGGCCGAATTTCGATTGAGCGATTTAAGTACACAATTAATCCCCACTTTCGAAAAGCAAGCGAAAGAAGCGCACATCGACCTCAAAGTTCTGTTTTTGGGGACCAACGATGCATTCGGGGATGGATCCGATTATTCTGCCGAAAAGCTGTACGGTCCAGTAGGCACTGGTCGAGTCCGAGACATGTGTTTATGGGGAGACAAAAACCGTATCCTTCAAGTTCTGATGAATTTCGTGAGCAACGGCCTAAAGTTCACCCCTGCAAATGGCTCGGTGACTGTCCGAGTCCGTTGCACGGGCATCATGGAGTCTTTCCCGAGTCGAGCAGGCAGTGCGCGCAAGTCTTCACTCAATTCAAGAGTCTCAAAATCTTCCAGTACAAAGAGGGTGCGCATGTCAGATAGCTCGCTAGCGCCTCAGGACGCCGTCGATTACGAAAAATCGCAAGAAAGATCCCATACGAGGCCACACGACAGATCACATGAGAGGTCACATCTTCACGCTTCCTCAAACGTGAACGAGGATTCCAAGCTCAGCATTAGCGTTGCGGGTGGCACTACTCACATTTCTAAAATTGCCGAGCGGCAGAGGTCTATGTCACCGCCACCTCTCAATACGAAAGACCTTGGCTTCGAATTCGAGGTCGAAGACACCGGTCCTGGTATTCCTCCAGAGCAACAAAAGATGATTTTCGAACCTTTCGTTCAAGGAGATCTCGGGTTGAGCAAGAAATATGGCGGTACTGGACTCGGCCTAAGTATCTGTGCTCAACTGGCAGCCCTCATGGGTGGTGATATCTCTCTTGACAGTCAAGTGGGAGTGGGGAGCAAATTCACCATGCGACTACCCCTTCGCTATATCTCAGAACGCAGTGCCTCGCTTGCTTCCTCGACACGCAATTCACATTCCAAAGCAAGCAGCCTCGTGGGCCAAACACTGCATGACCAACCTGAATCGATACAGAACAACAATGCCGCGTCAACCACTTCCCTTGCTTCAACAAGAGACGAGGCAAATGGAACGCCCATGCTCGCAGACGTGCCGCGAATCGTCGGGTTCACTCAACCGTACGTAGCCAAGGAACCGAAGATTTCATCCGGAGCCAAACTAGATCAAATGAAAAAGGTTGAAAGTGAAGCAGCTCAAAGAGGCAGGAAAGTCCGAGTGCTCGTGGCAGAAGACAACAAAGTCAATCAGGAGGTAGTTCTCCGAATGTTACGTCTAGAAGACGTTTATGGTGGGTCATGCGTCCTCGTATTGTTATCTGCAATCGCCACTAACTGTGTTTAGATGTCACGATTGCCAAAGACGGACAAGAGGCCTTTGATAAAGTGCGTGAATCGATGTCAAGCGGTGAACGCTTCGACTTGGTATTCATGGATGTTCAAATGCCCAACCTGGATGGGATTCAGTCCACCAAACTCATTCGAGAGATGGGCTTCTCCGCACCGATCGTGGCGCTTACTGCCTTTGCCGAAAAATCCAACGAAGATGAATGCATGGCCTCTGGAATGGACTACTTCCTGGCCAAGCCGATCAAGAGACCTGCACTTAAGCAAGTGTTGAAAAAGTATTGTGCTACAATTCCTGAGGAGGAATTTGAGGGAAGCTCTTCCACAGTCCTCAAACTCGACGACGATACACCATCAGAGGAAATGAATGGGTATCCGACTTCTCGAGTACCTTCCAATGTTGTTCAAACAGACACACCAAAGGAATCTCGCATTGAGGTGATTGACTCTAATAACGTCTCACCACTATCATAATTAGCATGAGCTTGGTCCTCCCTCTTTTGGGTGCAGTGGGAAGAGATGACTCGCGCATCTTTTGGCAGCTTGCAACGAATCTATTTCACCGGAGCTAGACTCGCTTTTAGAGTACAGGAAAAGCATTGAAGGACCAGGGAAGCAAATGGGCTGGTCGACTGGTCAGAGTCCTGCGAGGGCCTATATCTGGACTATATTCATAATATCATAGCGAAGGCGTATGCGGAGTGGATCGAATCTCTCACCAGGATGACGGTGATGGAGAATACGAAAATGGGCTCTAAAAAATCCTGGGATGGCGGCAAATACATTTGGCATGCAAAGACACAGCTTTGGGGAAAGAACTATTGACGATGATGGAGAGATTTGTTTTAGATCTCTCAGAATGATATATTATGTTTTACCCTATTTTACAATCTCTCCTTCAAGTTTTCCTGTCTGCGAGTCGTGGCTGACATTGTATTGTGTTGGCCGATCTGTGTGAATCAGGCGCTAATGCAGGACCCAGGTGGGTGCCAGTCTGCCAGATCGGTCAGATCTGTGATGACATCACCACTGGAGATCCAAACCCGAAAACACCAGCAGCACTGTCCACGCACACTGTGGGAGCTGTCGTTTTCCAGTCTCAACGCGTGAAGCCTGGTGTTCTCCATTCACCTATTAACGATTACAATGTTGGATGCTTCCTTGTGTATTTTCTCGCCCATCACATTGCGCAAAGAAGGCTCTTATTGGCATTCTGTATTGTCGCCCTAAGAGGATGGCCCCCAGCAAGCGAAAAGTCAGTACCAGTGCGCATGTGCCAGAGACCAAGAAATCGCGTGCAGCTCTATCAGGTACGGGTCAGTATAAGGATTCTACCGACGAAATCAAATATGGCATTGTACTTCGGAAGTACTACCCCCCAGAAATGACTGATGACAGGGCCAGGGAATACAACAGTGATAACATCGAGCGACCCATTGAAAGTCTCCAAAAGGCTATTGCGGAGACTCAATCCCAACGAGATGCTATTGGAGTCGGGGGCTCAGTGGTGCACTGGTTCAAGTGCGATACTCGGCTGACTGACAACCATGCCCTTCATCTGGCCAGCAAATGGGCAAAGGCGAAAGGCATTCCATTGATTTGTACCTACCTCATATCACCCCAAGACTTCGAGGCTCATTTGACCGCCCCAGTGCGCGTCGATTTCATTCTCCGCAATCTGGCCATATTGCGCCAGGACCTGGACAAGCTCAACATCCCGTTGTACGTGGAAACAATCCAGAAGCGAAGAAAGCTACCCTCCAGGTTGATGGAGCTGTGTGCCGAATGGGATGCGAAGCATGTATTTTGCAATGCAGAGTATGAGGTGGACGAACTGAGGAGAGAAGCATCACTGACCGTCAAGGGGCTGGATCAAGGCATCTCATTTACTGTGGTTCACGACACGTGTGTCGTAGAACCTGGAAGGTTGACCAGTGGTTCGGGAGGACAGCTCTCGGTGTACACCCCCTGGCATCGAAAATGGTGTGCGTACCTCAATCAACATCTGCATGAGCTAGATCCATTTCCTACCCCTGGAGCAAACCCACCCTCGGCCCGGAAGAAGTTGGCTCACTTATTTCGCAATGAGATTCCTGAGGCGCCCGAATCGAAACGCTTATCAGAAGAGGAAAGAGTCAAGTTTCAGACCATGTGGCCTGCTGGGGAACACGAAGCGCTTGACAGGTTGCAGAAATTCCTTCACGAGCGGGTGGCGCAGTATCCCAATACGAGAAATATCCCGTCCGGAAATGGGACTTCAGTGTTGAGCCCACACCTCGCGGCTGGAACACTTGCGGCGCGTACAGTGGTCAGGGCCGCGCGTGAAGCTGCGCCGCAAAAAAGGATAACAGACGACCGAAAGCAAGGACATTCAATGTGGATAGGAGAGGTTGCGTGGCGAGACTTTTACATGCACGTCTTGTGTCACTGGCCTTATATCTGGTAAGGGGTTCGATGGGTTAGTGTTCAAGGGGAGAAAGTCTAACCAACTGGGGTTGCAGCATGAACAAGCCCTTCAAACCAGAATACAGCAATATTCGGTGGGAGTATGATCTAGATCAATTCCAAAAGTGGACCAGCGGCATGACTGGGTTCCCAATCGTGGATGCAGCAATGCGTCAAGCAGCAAATACAGGATATATGCACAACCGTTCGAGGATGATCGTGGCATCCTTCCTGGCCAAAGATCTACTAATTGATTGGCGCATGGGAGAGAAATGGTTCATGGAACATCTGATCGATGGATCATTCGCGTCGAATAACGGTGGATGGGGGTTCTCTGCGAGCTGCGGCGTCGACCCACAACCGTATTTTCGCATCTTCAACCCCTTACTACAAAGCGAGAAGTTCGACCCTCAGGGAGATTATATCCGGAAGTGGGTACCAGAACTTCGCGACATCAAAGACAACAAGAGCATTCACGATCCGTATGGAAGAGGAGCTGGAAAAATTGCAGCGAAGAATGGGTATCCCGAACCCATGGTTAACCACAAGGAAGCCAGGGAACGAGCGCTGGAGAGATACAAAGCTGGAATAGGAAGAAGTACCACATGAACTAACTAGCAACTGCCGAGCACCAGCCAACAGTGTAGACGTATTCAGAAAATGCTGACGAGTCCCCAACATGGGTAGGAGATAACGAGTACTTAGGGTGCGAGTGTGCACACAGCCTCTGGTGGCGCTGACCACTCTGAAGGCAGGTTGTTATCATGCCCCTAAACAGGTGGGTGGTGTTGAAACAGAAGTCTCTCCCATTCTGTGCAAGTGTCAGCGGCGGTGGCAGACCCTCGAAGGAGGGGCCAAGGGCTTCAGATCAACTTTAATCACACCAAGCATTGGGAGAAAAAGCTTAGCCACAATAGAGCCTCGCGTCGCCCGCCAAAGCGGAAGGCCTAGGCGCCGTTAGCCCTCCATCTGCCCTAATAGAGCCTAAAAGAGCCCCTGGAGTCGAAAGACTCCCCGCCTGGCCAAAGGCTAAAGCTCGCCCATTGACCACATTTGGTTTTCCGGCAGTCCGGCACACTGACCAAGAAGAATGACGACTGGGGAACACTGACGGCTACAGGTCTCACCACCAATAAGAAAAGCCTCTGGAAAGATTGCAACCATGTCAAAAGTCACCAGGGAAGCACGCGACCTGTTCAGCGTTGTGGAGGACCCATGCAATTACGTGGCTCGTTGGTCGAGCTGCCGTCAAACATCGGATACCGACTGGCCCTGAAGCAGGTTTCTGCAGTAGTGGGAGTTTGCTCGAGTCCAGGTCATTTTGGCTTGGGGGGCGTGCGTTGAATCTGAGGAGTCCGACAACATTGATTTCCCGCCCAGTGACGGTTGTCAAAAGGCCGCGTAGGCCTTTCTCAACCATACCATTTTGAACAGAGCCCACACGGTCGATTTAAAAGGGGCGCATATCCCGAGTACGGGTACTCCGTACCTCCTCCTACAAACAACGTACAAGAGTCCCGTGGGTACCCATGACATGCGCACAAGGATCAACTGCAAAAACGGGAGAACAAAAAGTGGCCCATCTCGAGGGTTTCTAACACCGTGTGAATTGGATCCAGTCTCAAACCTCTGGGCACGGCCTACCGAGTCCTCCGTCCTCAGCACATTTGGATTTCTGAGGCTCGTGGAACCTTAAAACACTCGCCTAGCAGCTCCCGGGACGACTTGCGGACAATTACCATCACTTGGACTCCTGGGCACTCGCGTGGCGTCACATCCTTCTTGGCCCCCCGGCAAGTGGAAGTTGGCAGGCCTTGGATCAACATTGACCAGTGCCTCAGGCTTTTCTCATCCAGGGCTTGATCAGCCCAACTTGGCAGCCCCCACCCACCCAGCCTCTGGGCTTGTTCACGCGAGGGCCGACTTTTTTCGTTTGCTGATTACACTCAGTGGCCTGAAAGGATATCGTCCCTATCGTCCTAAGTAGGGCACTCCCTGGCTGTGCAGCTGCCACTGCCGGAGACTGGATGCTGGACAACCAGTAGAAGAGACTTGATCTACTCCATCCGGTCCGTTGCAGAAAAACGAAATCTCACCCGCGGACTCCAGTTTTATTATTGGCAGTATTGGCAATCCAGCATTGGATGATTATCCTCGTTTGAAACGAAGCACACGACCATTTTCCTCTTTCTTTTCTCTGTTTGTTCCTGTCACGACCAACCCAGCGGTGGAAAGCCGATATCTTGTCACTTCTCCGATACAGCCTCGCCGGACGAGCACAAGCGCCTGATCGAGTACCTACGTACCCCGTTAATCCCTTGGTTCAGACCGATGTGGGAACAGCTCTCTGGTGGCCATGAGACGGACCAGTACGACAAGTCTGTGTATCACAGCTTTACTCCTTATTCTCCCAATATGTCAGCACCATGTCCTGGTTCAAGCGGACGCTGACTTCTTCGACGTGCGGACCAATTTGTTAAGGGACCGGAGTGGAAAAGGTGGAGATCCCAAAGACAAATACTTCCACGAGTCGACCTTCCATCCTCATTACGATGGTCGGTTCGCGGCGGCAGAGATCGGCAAGGAGCAAAGACTGCCACACCTCACCGCGTTGATGCAGACGTTTCTCGCCACCATGGCCGACATTGGGGCAGAGACCTGGATCATGCACGGCACGCTGTTGGGCTGGTGGTGGAACCAGAAGATCCTGCCGTGGGATTCGGATATCGATGTCCAGGTCTCGGAGAGCACCATCTCTTTCCTCGCCAAATACTACAACATGACCGAGTATCATTTCCGACTGCCCGGCGTCAAGGACGGGAGGAGTTACTTGCTCGAGGTCAACCCTCATTATACAATCCGTGGTATCGAGGACAAGTTAAACGTGATTGATGCTAGGTGGATCGACACTGAAACCGGCCTTTTCATCGATATCTCTACTGTCAGAATCGATTACGGCGCACGAGCAGAGGGCGTGCAGGGCGCCATGATGTCCAAGGACAGACACACCTACATGGTAAGTGCCCCTTCGCTTCAGTAACTAGGGCTACTTAGGTAGCTGGTGATTTTGCGCTCCAGTGCGTTAACACCTTTCCACAGGAACAAGACATCTTTCCTTTGCGAGACAGCTTCTTCGAGGGCATCCACGTTAAGATCCCCTTTGAGTACACATACCTCTTGGAAGAGGAATATGGAAAACAATCCCTGACACAGACCCAGTTTGAGAAGTAAGTGGTGGTTCCTTCTTGTGTTCCCTAACAAAACACTTCTGGCCTGTACCATACTTTTACTGACAATTGTTACCCGACAGCCACGAGTTCAATTATACCACGAAGCTGTGGGAACCACAACCTGAACGTGTCATTCCTAAGCCTGGTCAACGGAAGAGACCGTTCCGACCTCGGCCCCCAAACCAAGCCCAAACATAGGCTTCAGGGCCCGCTCGGGTCATTTCTTTGTATATATGTACAGCTGGAAGAAGGGGAGTCCTCAATGGGGGCCAAGATTGTTCTTTTACATTGCTGCCTTTAGCGACTGGGCGTTGGAATTGAGATTGTTTACACCCATATCACATGAGCACATTCATAGCGGCCATTGTTATTTGGAACCCCAGACCTGATTGAACGAGAGGCGGCAAGGAGCAGGAGCTGGAGCTGGGACGGTCGGTGCCACCCAAGGTGGTTAGTTACCTAGTAACCCAAGCGAGCCCGCTGCACAGAGCATGTCAGGCTACTGCCGTGAGAGTACGAGTACATTGCTGTAATCATCACACAGGAGAAGCAACGAATCTATCCGTTCGAATCCATCTGAATCCCCTTCTCACGTGTCAACCTAATTTTACCACCCCTATCCGAGACAATGGCCGTTCCACAGCACGAGAAAGCCCATCTCGCGGACAGGGAACACCTAGCGAACAAGTGCCTTGTGCTCGGTGCCACAGGTCCACAGCCTTGAGACAATCAAGGCCCGGCTAATCGGCAAAGGCAATCGACATGGCATCGCAGCTAAGCCCAAATCCCGCATGGCTTTAACCACAAGCTACCCTACCCCTCTTGTCCCCTCGCCGCCTCTTTTCTTTCCCCCAATTCCTCCGCATGACTCGACCAGATGACGCTTTGGGATCCCACCGATGCCCACCATCGATGCCACCAACCAGCAGCGGGCACTTGGTACCCAGGTAAAAAAAAATGAGGCCAACGCTGCAAAGGGTAAGTACCTATGATCATTTAGGATGGGCATCTGAACTAGACGGCGGTGGAGTCCGACCGGCCAGACTGCGCCTTTCGATGGCTGGTTCAACCTGAACGTCGTTGACTTTCTCTTTT
>Ga0105239_10005964_pt1 | contig 14178 bp, 14 predicted proteins | sample KBSC44metaG_FD_92761 | JGI IMG/M metagenome (GOLD analysis project Ga0105239, IMG submission 92761) | Corn rhizosphere microbial communities from Kellogg Biological Station, Michigan, USA - KBS C4-4 metaG | ecosystem: Host-associated > Plants > Roots > Rhizosphere > Soil | place: Michigan, USA... | reverse complement strand
TGGTGCGCCAATGAAATGACTACGACTCGCTACAGTGTAGTCATGGCTAGCAGCTCGCCGCGATCAATCCGCTTCGACGCGCAGGTCAATGCCCGCCTGTCGGCCTACGTCGCGCGCCACCCGGGCTCGTCCGGTTCCTCGGTCGCCAATCGCTTCGTTGACGAAGCACTGCGCATGGACGAGCACCCGGGTGTGCTGTTTCGCGATGGCCGCACCGGCCGCCGGGCCGTCCTCGTCGGCGGGCCCGACGTCCGAGAGGTGATCCGCGCCGTGAAGTCGGCGCGCGCAGCTGAATCCGACCTAGACGCCGCGGGCATCGTCAGTCTGGTCGAGACGAACACCGGGGCCCCAACCCGACTGATCCACACCGCTATCCGTTACTGGTCGGCCTACCCCGACGAGATCGATTCGTGGATCGCCGACGTCGATGAACTCGAGGCCGGCGCGGTCTCCGCGTGGGAGCGGCAACGGGAACTTCTCGGCCAATGACCGAACCAAAACCACCAAGCCTGCTGCTCGACGAAATGTTCAACGGCGCGATCGCCGCCCAACTACGTGCCCGGGGGCTCGACGTGACCGCGGTCGTCGAAGACATCTCACTCGTCTCGACACCGGATGAGGATCTGCTCGCCTACGCGACCGAACAGTGTCGTGTCCTGGTGACGACCAACGTCCCCGACTGCGACGCCATGGCCACCGACTGGCGAGCAGATGGACGCACACACCCTGGTCTCGTCTACGTCACGGGCCGAAGGTTCCCGCAGAGCAGATCCTTCATCGGAAGCATCGTCGACGCGCTCGCCGGCTTGTCCGAGACGAAGCAAGTGCCGTCACCCAACGCCGAGCTATTCCTGACTAATTCGAACGGGTAAACACGCCCAAGAGTCCCCCGAATTACGATTTCAATGCTTTCCATAAAGAGCCAGCAATTGCCAAGTCTTTACTGATAGACGGCACGGATGCTACCAATATTGGTAGGACGGTCACCCCTCGCGGGGTGACCTTCGCGCATTTCAATGGTCATTGTTGGTTGTTATTGGCGGGTGTTGATTCGAATGCATGGTGGCGTGAAGGTCTATCGCGATTCAGCGGCAGCAGCGCGGCATTACGTCGAGGCCGACCGAAGTCGCGCGGACGACTATTACCTCGCCGAAGACACCGGTATCGCCGACCGGTATGTCGCCACACGCGACGACGGTGTGCGCAAGGAAGCACCGCTGACCGGCGACGCCTACGAGTCATGGGTGGCTGGCTACGACCCTGAAACGGGAATCGCTAAGGGGCGGCTACGCAACGATGAGCGCGCGGTTCGATTCGTCGAAGTGGTTGTGAACGGTCCCAAGTCGTGGTCGCTGGCAGCTGAGTTGCATCCTGATATTTCCGCCGCGTACGACGCCGCGCAGGACGCAGCGGCGCGTCAGATCATCGGGTGGATAGCCGAGCACGCGACCACTCGCGTCGGACCCCGGGGCGCGCAAGTACAGGTTCCGGTCAGCCAAATCGAGGCCGTCACCGTGCGGCACCGCACGTCGCGCGCCGGCGATCCACACCGGCATTTGCATCTTCAGATCAACGCCAGAGTGTTCGCCGAAGACAGCTGGCGTGGTCTGCACACGATCGGGGTCCGCGACTCGATCGACGCCATCAACGGCATAGGCCACGCGGCTGTCATGACCGACCCAGGCTTTCGCACCGTGCTCGCCGCCCACGGACTCACCCTCGACTCCGACACGGGCGAGGTCGTCCAGCTCGCCGACTATGTCGGACCGTTCAGCGCCCGCGCCGCCCAGATCGGACGCAACATCGACCGCTACGAAGCCGAGTGGCGTGACGCCAACCCCCATGACGAACCTGGTCCGGCGCTGCACCGGACCTGGGACGCGCGGGCCTGGGCGGACGCGCGCCCGGACAAGGTCGTGCCCCGCGACGGCGGCGAGCTGACCCGCCGATGGGTGTCCGAACTGCGCGACCTTGGCTACTGCGACCCCACCGGATCGGCGTCAATCGACGTGACCACGGCCGGCTCACTCGACCGCGACGGTGCCGTCAGGGAGGTGTTGTCCAGGCTCGCGACGCGACGCTCGGCCTGGAACGCCGCCGACGTGCGCGGCGAAGTCGAGCAGCTGATCGCCCGTCGAAACATCGTCATCGACGCGGGAATTCGGACGGAGCTCGCCGAAGACCTGACCGCCCGCGCCGTCACAGAATGCGTCGCGCTCGTGACGCGCGACGGCGTGCCCGAGCACATCCGCGCACTGACCTCATCCCATGTCGTCGCCGTCGAGGATGACCTCACCAGGCGTCTCGCGCGACGCGCTGAGCACGCCGGAGCGCCAAACTCGTCCACCGTTACTCGCGACGCGGAGCTCGACCCGGCCCAGCGCGACACCGTTTGCGTGTTCGCCGGCACCGACCGGTTGGTCGTGGTCGAGGGAGCGGCGGGTGCCGGAAAGACCACCGTGCTGACCGAGACACGGCACGCGCTCGAGCCCGCGGGGCAGCGCTTGGTCGTCGTCACTCCGACGCGCAAGGCTGCGCTGGTCGCCGCGCGCCAGGTCGGCACCGACGCGTTCTCGGGCGCCTGGCTCGCCCATCAGCATGGCTGGCGCTGGGACACCGTAGGCACCTGGGGGCGGCTGGAGCCCGGTCAGATCGACCCGAAGAACGGCGTCAGGTTCGACGGTCCAGACGAATCGGCGCGGCTGCGACGCGGTGACCTACTGGTCGTCGACGAGGCCGGCATGCTCGATCAGGACACCGCACGGGCCCTGCTGATAATCGCCGACGAGGCCGGCGCGCGTCTCGCGCTGATCGGTGACCGGCATCAGCTGCCCGCGGTCGGGCGCGGCGGCGTGCTCGACCTCGCTGCCCGCCACGTCCACCCGGATGCGCACCTGACCTTAGACACGGTGCACCGCTTCACCCGCAGCGCGGTCACCCCAGAGGGTGTGCTCGTCTGCGAACCGGATCACGAGTACGCGGCGCTGAGCCTGGCGATGCGCACCGGCGATGACCCCGTGTCGGTGTTCGACGCCCTGCTCAACCGTGGCCAGATTCAGGTGCACGGCCGCGACGCCGACCGGGTCGCCACGCTCGCCGAGAGCGCCGCCGAGGCCGTGGTCACCGGTCACTCGGGGGCGGTTGTTGCCGACACCCACGAGCAAGTTGCCACCCTCAATGCAGCGATCCGTCAGCGACTCGTCGCCGCCGGAGTCGTCGCTGACCACACCGCGGTGGCTACCGCCGCCGGCGAGCTCATCGGCGTCGGTGACCGCGTCGCGACGCGCCGCAACGACACCGCACTGCGGGTAGCGAACCGCGATCAGTGGACGGTCACCGCCGTGCACAGCGACGGCGGGATCGCCATCGGTGGTGTGCACGGCGGCCGCATCCTGCCCCCGGAGTACGTGCGCGCGCACGTCGAACTTGCCTACGCCTCCACCGTCCACGGCGCTCAGGGCGACACGACGACTGAAGCGCATGTCGTGATCGGTGAGCACAGCAGCGCGGCTGCGACCTATGTCGGGATGACCCGAGGCCGTGAGAACAACGTCGCCCATCTTGTTGGCGAGACGGTCGACGACGCCCGCCAGCAGTGGCTCGCGACCTTCGGCCGCAATCGAGCAGACCTCGGTCCGGCGCACGCCGCGCAACTCGCCTCGCGGGAGGCGCAGCGGTACGCGCCGCAGCGACCACTCGATGACGTACTTAACGAACTCCATCAGGCATGGACGGTCGAAGCCAACACCCAGACCCGACTCGACGACGCCCGGGGCCGCCGCGACCTGCTTCGAGACATCGTCGCCATCAGCGGACAACGCGACGCCGACCTTCCTGAGCTACACCGCGCCCACAGGGCCGCGCGCACCGCAGCGGCCAGCACCGCCGCCCGGCTACAGGATCTCGAGCTGGTCGTCGTGGCCAACGCCGCCGACCTCGCGGCGCGACTGAAGACCGACTGGGACACCCAACGTCAGACTGCCCGCGACGCCGCGCAGACAGTGCACCGCGGCATCGGCCGGCTCGGGCAGCGCCGCGTAGCCGTGCGCGACGCCCGCGACGAGCTGGAGCACTGGTCAGCTTCGTGGCGGCCCTACGTGCCGAGCATGCCGACCAGCATCGATCAGGTCGTTCGCTTCGCTGCCTGGTTCGATGACACGCCCCGCCACCACGAACACTTCGATGACTATGCCCGCGTCGCGGCCGAACAAGCCCATCCCGACTACCTGGCCGTCCGGCAGGCTGCAGACGATGCCCGCGAGCACGAGCGCACAACCCTGCAAACGGTGCGCCAGACCGAACAGCACTACTCGATCGCGCTTCAGCACTACGGCGCCCTCGGCCACGCCGACGACCCAGCCGGCCGTCTCGCGGACGTCGAGCGAGCCATCGCCGTCGACGAGACCACCCTCGCGAACGCTCGCGGCCGGATCGCCGCCCTGCGCGCCGAACCCACCCTGCGGGCCAAGCCCGGTGAGGTCGTTGACCTTGCCCAGGCAGATTGGGCAGCCGCTCGCGAAAAGGGTGCCGCCTCGCGAGCACTTCGCGCAGCCATCGACCGCGAACGCGGAGTCACTGCAGATCATCGCAGGCCTTCTGCTGTGCCAGATTTTTCAGTACGCAACACCGGACCCGGCATCAGTCGCTGACGACGAGCCCTGCCGCCGAACAGTTCCGACGCCGCCAGTAGTGACCATCACTAGCCAGCATCAACCAACACCACGCAGCCAACGCACTCCGAATCGCGTGGCGGCAGATGGCGCATTCGGAGCGGCGCAAAACACTTGCCGTGGATGGGAGTACGCCACGATCAGCCGTCGTCAGCGCTGGTCGTGGCAGACCCTCCCCGTACAACAAGACCCAACCGAACCGAGAGGAGCCAAGAACGACCACACGGCAATGAACTTCGGCTTGCACTGTCCGCGTGCCCCCATCACCGCACCTATTAGGTAGCGAAAATCCACCACGAGAGGAACCGATCATGAACGACAATCGCAAGGTCCCCCGCGACAACCGCCCGGACGACGATATCGACGAACTACTCACCCTCCACGAAGTCGCCGAGCTACTACGCGTCCCCGACGCCACCCTCCGCTACTGGCGCTACCTGGGCACCGGACCGCGCAGCTTCCGCGTCGGTCGCGGAGTCCGCTATTGGCGCCGCGAAGTGCACACCTGGCTACGCAGCCAAAGCGGCACCGGCCCCCACGCCGCGTGACACGACGAAATCGTCGTAGCACCGACTTACCCTGCCACTAGAGGAGGACCGCGTGGCAAGCATCGCGAAACGAGCGGACGGCAACTGGAGAGCCCGCTACCGGGACGCCCGCGGCAAGGAGCATTCCCGCCACTTCGAGCGCAAGATCGACGCCCAGCGGTGGCTCGATAGCGTCACTGCGTCGGTCCAATCGGGCACCTACGTCGATCCCGTGCTTGGGCGCGAAACCGTCGCCGAGTACGCCGACAAATGGATGCAACGACAGGTCCAGCTCAAGCCGAGCACGAGATCGCGCTACCGGGCGATCATTCGACTGCACATCAAACCCCACTTCGGACACGTCCCGCTCGCCAACATCGAACGCTCCGACATCAGCAGCTGGGTCGCCGAACTCGTCGCAAGCAACCGGGCCAGCGCCACGGTGTGCCACATCTACAAAGTCCTACACAGCATCTTGCAGTCGGCCATGCTGGACGGGCGGATCGCCCGCAACCCGGCGGTCGGCATCAAGCTGCCTCGCGAGAAGGGCAAGGAGAAGCGGTTCCTCACCCACGAGCAGGTAGCAGCTCTCGCCGAAGCCGCCGGCGACGACCGGCTCGCCATCGAGGTGCTCGCCTACTGCGGCCTGCGTTTCGGCGAGCTCGCGGCGCTGCGCGTCCGTGACATCGACTTCTTGCGTCGCCGTCTGAACATCGAGCAATCCGCCACCGAGGTCGACGGCGTCATGGTCTTCGGGACACCCAAGTCTCACCAGCAACGTCTGGTGCCGGTACGTCCGTCGCTACTCGAGCCGCTATCGCGAGCATGCGAAGGCAAGGGGCCGAATGACTTGGTGTTCACCTCTCCCCGGGGTGGCGTGATATTCCTGCGCAACTGGCGGAAACGGGTCTTCGATCCGGCGGCCGAGGCCGCTGGCCTAGCACCGCTCAGCCCGCACGAGCTCCGCCACACGGCCGCCAGCCTTGCCGTAGCTGTCGGAGCCAACGTCAAGGCTGTACAGCGGATGCTGGGGCACGCGTCAGCCGCGATGACCCTCGATACCTACTCGGGTCTCTTTGAAGACGATCTCGACGACGTCGCCGCCCGGCTCGATAGCGCGGCGATGCGCTCGAACACGGATGGTCGTTCTGGTGTTGCCCGGTAGCCGCCAATAGGTGCGGCTGCCCTCAGTTTTTTTTCGGCATATCGATCTGGATGGCCGCTGCTTTCAGTCCCGGCGGCTCGCATGCCGCCATTCGTGCAGAGGTCCTGCGTCTGACGTCGAACGCGATCTGTGACCCATGCTGCAGTAAAAAGAATCAGTCTGATTCGCAAGCCAACCGAATGCGACCGGCCACGTCGGTCAGATCGGCGTTCTCATAGCGATGATCTCGTGGCCAGATCGCGCCAAACCCGTCCGCATGCCATCGAGGAACGACGTGCAGGTGGAGATGAAACACCGTCTGCTCGGCTGTTGCACCGGCCGAAGTAATCAGGTTCATTCCCTCTGGATTGAGCGCCCTATCGATTGCTCGTCCGACACGGATGACCGCGCTAGCAAGCGCCGCGCTAAGTGGAGCACTCACCTGCCACAGATCGGCGACGTGTGTCCGGGGGATCACGAGGGTGTGACCCGGCGTCGCTGGGTTGAGCGGAAAGAAGGCTAGCCAGTACTCGTCTTCGCATACCACTTCGGCTTCTGAGTCCTCCCCCCGAGCAATTGCGCAAAACGCACAGTTCGGGTCGAAGACCGGCGGGATGGCCTGCATCATCGGCCTGCCACCCGTGCGGCTGCCTCAACCCATGTGCCCAGGTTCGTATAGCCGTCGTTGTTGTTCCAGAGATAGAACGGGCAACCAGCTGGAATCCGGCCGCACCGTTCGGTTGTGGGCAGACCGAACGCTCGGATTTTGCTGATGTCGATCCCAATCAACCCATGGCCTAGGACCCTGCTCTGTTCTATCTCGTAGCGCACCCACCGGCTGGCACAGGTCTCGGCACCTACGAGAACTGCGGTCACCGAGGTACCCCGAATCTGAGAATCGATCCACCGTCGGATGGCAGCATCACCGGTCCGCTTGAGCTTCTCGAAGTCGGCTGAATCGATGAACCCCGCCGCCTCTCGAGTTCGCGTTACCCAGCTGTTGCGGACGACCATCGCTCTGGCAACGTCCTCGTACTTAAAGCTGAAGAACACACGTCGGGCCATCATTTGCTCCTTATGATGAAGATTCCGATGACGTCGATGACAACGATGGACCCATAGAACAGCCAGAGGTGCGGTCGCACGCATGTCTTTAACCAGCGACGCGCTGCTTGATTCTTATCAATCGCCATTGAGAAGTCGATGTCAGCCTCCGCCTTCGCTGCGACCTGCCTGTGTAACTCAACGAAGCCGCGCTCCAGCCAGAGGTAGTAGCCGTCGAGCGCCCAGAACATGAGCGTCGAGATCAGAGCAATGCTTAAGAGCGCCGCCCTGGTGTTGACCGCCGCGAATGCCGACAACCCCGCTACCAGCGTGACGGCCCACCCCTTGAACAGGAACGAGTTGGTAGACATGCGTGCGATCGCCGCCTGGATGTAGTCCAGGTGCTTCAGTTTGGCCTCCATCACCACATCCAAAAACATTCGGCGACGTTGGCTGTCAGCACTTGAAGTCGCGGCGGATGGCGACGGCCTCATCGACCCAGGACTCAATGTTGCCGGTGATGATGTCGTAGACCGTCTTGCTGTGGGTCGAGTTCGGGTTGTAGGCCTTCACGATCCCCGAGAGCTGCTGTGCACCAGAGCAAACCGTGAATGAGGTGAACGGGTTGGAACCCTTCGAGGACTGGTCGCCCGCACTGTTACGCAGGTTGTGGATGTACACCCCGACTATGCCCTTGCCGGCGTTCCACGCGGTCTCAATCTCGAAATTGATCCACTTGCGTCCAGCCGTGTTCGCTCCTATTAGCACCACTGCACACGACTTGCCCACCTGCTGCCCGACGATCCAGTCCTTGATCGCCTTCTCGCCGCCTGAAGTGATGGTCTCCCAGTCATTGTCCGAGACGGGCTGGTTGCCTTCTAACACTCCCGCATTGCGAATCTGCGCCGCCCGCCACCCGTCCGGTAGGTAGTGAAAGCTGTAGAACACCTTGCGCGCCATAGATTGACCCCCTTGCTTCGGCTGTCCGCCAGCCTTTGTCGCGAACAGGTCTCATCGAAGCACGAACCTGCGACACTTTCCCGATCCCGACCGGCAGCCATTGGCCGTTGACACCCGATGGCCCCATACGGCCGAATCGGATAATCGCCCGTTGGGAACAAGCGAAGCTAGATGTGTCTGTGCCGGCAAACATCAAACGCGCGGCGGTATGACCTCCGTGGAGCGGCGGAGCAGTCCCACGCATGACCTCAGGGGTACAAGGAAACATCGTCCTTTCGAGGGGCGCGGCCTGACGACGATCGGGCGCAGAACCCGCACGGCGACCGGTAGGGGACTCCTGGCTTGGAGAGACGAGAGGTACCAGGAAGAGCCGGACGCGTCTTGTATTGGCTTCCAGAATTTGGTCGACTCGGAGGGCCCGGATGCCCTCTTCTTCCTGCCAGATGGCAGCGCAGACTCACCGGTCAGTGCGACATCCTTCTGAGCTGGATGAAGAAGGGCACATCTGCCTGAACTCCCCACTCAATAGCTGAAGACGTCCCCAACGCCTGCCAGATCAAGCTTCACTCGGGTTGGCAGGTATTCGAAGGATGCAGACACGCTTGCCCACACATCAGCAGAAATCGCGTCGGCGTGCAGCTTCGCGTAGAGCGAGGTGAGGTGCAGAACGTCCGAAGCGGCGTACTCAATCTGCTCTGGTCGCAGGTCTATAGCGGTCCAGTTGGAGCGCTGCTCGTCCTTGCTAATCACCACTCCGAGGTGTCGGTACAACGTCGGTCGCAGGCTGTGCTCGGCCGCCGGTAGCGCTGGGTTAAGGATCTTGGAGAGGATCTTCGTGCAGGCTACGTTCGTTGGACTGACCTTCCAGGCCGACGTCATGAATCGAAGGTCGAACGGCGCGTGATGGAAGACCTTCGTAACGTCTGGCGATTCCAGCAAGGCGGCGAGCCGCGCTGGCATGTGCCCGGGATCCAGCTTCACGACCGCGACATCGTAGGGCGTCGCGATCTGACACGTCCCTATCCGCGAGTTACGCCAGTCGAGGCCAGAGGTCTCAATGTCCCACGCGATGAGCTCTGACTTGAGCGCACGCTCGAAAACCCCTTGGCTCAGATCACCCGCTTCCAGGTGCACCTCTGACACAAGCACGTCCACCACCCCTCACTACGGAGCTCGGCGGCTCTGAGACTCAATGGCCGCTAGCTCGTCGTAGACAAAGTCGAACAGGTCTCCTTCTTGCACCACGAAGGTTGGCACATGGGTACGACGTTCTCGACCGTGAGAGTAGAGCGTGAGTACTGCCGACCGGTCGAACCTGTAGCAACTGAACACGGCATCGCCCGCACGGAGCCAGACCTGCACGTCCGCACCCCCGGCGACGGCGAAGGCGCGGAAGTCTCGGATGGCCTCGCGAATCTTGCCGATAAGGTCGACGGGCGCCATGTTGAACCGATCTGACAGGATCGCAACCGTCTGCACGTCCTCTGGGTCTGGCAAAAACACCCGGATCCGCCCATCGCTGCGTTGAGCGACCGCCTCGATGCTCGATCTATGCGCGTTCCGCCATGTGGCACCGTACGCGACCACAATATCCAGTTTGTTGACATTCCGGAAAAGGGCCGACCATTCGACCTCCCCCAAATACTGATCAGTGACTCGAATGATCCCCGACTTCGTGATGTCAGCGCTCAAGCCAGCCTTAGCGAGCACCTCGTCGGCGAGCGCACGACGTCCGAACAGATCCCAGGCGACCGCGAGGAGGCCGGTGCCGACCAGCAGGCCGCCCAACTGGCCGATGAACGCCTGAGCCTGGCTGTTGTGCTTCCACTCCGTCGTACCAGACCACCACAGCAGCGCGGCGCCGACGATGACAAAAACGAGACCAACGATGATCGCAGACCGCGTGGTCACTTTGCGCTGGATCGTCCGGTCCCCCGCCATGGCGGTCACCATAGCGATCTCCGACTCACATGGCGGGCCGGCACGCCGCCGTGCCAGGTGCCAACAGCGGTGTGCCGCCAGCCTTTTGGGGTTGGCCCCGGCAGGGCGCAACTTGACTACTACTCGGAAGCTGGAAAAGGTCGCAAACCGACCTGGTGCTAAGTAAGCGTGTGCGGACTGTTTGCGGACTAAATCGATGTCGATCTTAATTCGCTGAGGCCCGCCAGCCCGCTAACCCCGCAAATACGGGCCTTTCATGGGTGGAGCTGAGGGGACTCGAACCCCTGACCCCCACACTGCCAGTGTGGTGCGCTACCAGCTGCGCCACAGCCCCTTGCCGGCCCTCAAGGGCCGACTGACGATGCTACACAGCCCGCGACGCGTGTCCGAATCGGCCAGTCGGGTGCCCGGGCAATCCTGGCAACCGAGCCAAAGCCGCCAGCGCCGCAGTCCACGAATATCGCGAAACCAGGGCCGAACGCCACGCCGAAGGCCCCTAAACACCGCAGTTCCTGGGTCGTCACCCATACTGGAACCCGGGAAAGACTGAAAACCCAATCCAACCAAGGGAGAGTTCGTGAACCGCAAGGAACTGGTGGCCGCGGTCGCCGAGGATGCATCGCTGGAGCAGAAGACGGTCGACGCCGTGCTGCGCTCACTGCAGAGCACGCTCGAGACGGCTGTCGCGAACGGCGACAAAGTCAGCGTGCCTGGGTTCTTCGCTATCTCGGTCGGCAAGCGCGCCGCCCGTGAAGGACGCAACCCTGCGACTGGCGCCACCATCACCATCCCAGCCGCCAACACGGTCAAGTTCTCCGCCGGCAGTGCCCTCAAGGACGCCGCGAACAAGAAGTAGATCCGGCAGCGTCGGCAGCTCCAAAGCCGTCCCTGCTCGTAAGAACACCGGCGCGCAAGAGCCGAAAGAGAGGCCCGGCCTCCGTCACCTGGCGGATAGCCGGGCCTCTTTCACGCTGAGTCTCGCGGAAGGCCCTCGCGCGGGGCCCCGCGTCGGGTCCCTACGGCGTAGAGGTCGGCGTCGCTGAAGCCGACGCCGAAGTCGACGGGGCCCCCGCAGATGGTGACCCCGCAGATGGTGACCCCTCAGATGGTGACCCCGAAGACGAGGACGCCGTTGGCGAAGGCGTGTCCGGGACGATCGACGGCGGGCCCGACGTCTTTGCCCCGGCGGTGGCGTTGATATCGGCGGCCCGCACGGCGGCGTCCAGCGCCTGCTTGGTCGCGTCGATCGACTTGCCGTTGACGACGAGCGTCGGCGTCCCGTTGTAGCCGCGGGCGCTCCAGTTCTCCGTAGTCGCCTGGACGAGCCCCTTGTGCGTCTCGTTGGTGACGCAACTGGTGAACGTCGTCAAGGCGTCCCCGGTTATCCCGATCGCCTTGGCGTAGTTCTCGAGCTCGGCGTTCGATCTGCCCTTGCCGCCCTCGGCTGGTTGTATCTGCTGACCGTTCACCGTCGAATACAGGTAGTCGTGGTATTTCAAGAAGTCCCCGACGCTGTTGTCAGACGCGCAGAACGCCGCGTTGGCCGCGCGCGAGGAGTACCGGTTCCCGCTGGAGCTCGCGTCCAGGAACGACACCATGTGAAAGCGAACCAGCGCCGAGTTCGACGAGATCAGCGCGTCGATGTCGGCGCCCGCGCTGTCCTGGAACTCGCGGCAGATCGGGCATTGGAAGTCTTCGTAGACGTCGATCGTGACTTTGCTGCCTGCCTTGCCCAGCTGCACTCCGTTCGTCGCGGAGGCGTTGGTCGCGGTCGTCGCGCCGGTGATCTTGGCCCGATTGGACTGCACGCCGATGCCGATCACGCTGATCAGGATCACCAGCATCGCCGCCGAAACTCCGAGATAGCGCGAACGCACCCGCGCCTGCTGCTTGCGGGCCTCCAGCATCGCGTTGTACTTACGCTGCCCGGACTCGCTGCGCATCCTCTTGGCCGACGGCGCCGCGACGTTGTCGTTGCGGGCCAGGTACTCATCGAGCGACAGCCGGGTCATCGGCCACACGACCAGATACACGACCAGCACCAGCAGTCCGAGGTCTCTCAGACTGTCCAGCAGGTACGTCGTCTGCGGACCGCCCGCCTGCAACGCGCCGCCACCACCGAAACAGCCGCATTCGAGCTTGATGCCACGCGCGCCCGCCTCGATGATCCCGATCAGGAACACGATCAACAGCACACCGACCACCGCCGCCGCGTAGCGGGTCAGCAGGCCGAGGATCAGCATCACCGCCACGCAGAACTCCAGCGTCGGCAGGCCGTACGCGATCGCCTTCGACAGCCACTCCGGCGTTGCGTCGTACGCGCGGACCGCCCGCAGAAACGCCCGCGGGTCGCTGAGCTTCTGCGCGCCGGCGATTAGGAACACCGCGCCCAGCCCGAGACGGGCGATGGCGCCCAGGATCGGGCGGATCTGCGACCAGGTCACGAGTTGCTTCTCCTCAACGCGGGGCGGATCAGATCACTTCACGACGATCGGCAGGTCGTGCGCCATCGCGTCGGACTCGTTGTCCGACTCCGCATAGCTCACACGTGCGTAGTCGTCAGGACCATAGAGCAAGACCTGGGCCGAATGTGTGTGCCCCTCGTCCTCGGCGAGCGCGACGTGCGCGGCGGCCTGCGCGGCGTCGATCTGCGCTTGAGTGCCGTACAGCCCGACGAACCGGTTGGGCAGCCCGGTCTGGAACGCCGACAACCACTGCGCGATCACCGGCCCGGTGTCGGCCGCGACGTCCGTGGTGACGAAGACGACGACCACCTCGTCGCGAACGTCAGGGGGCACCGATTTCAACGCGATGCCGATGTCAGCCATGGTCGTCGGGCAGATGTCCGGGCAGTGCGTGTAACCGAAATACAGGAACGTCGGCTTGCCCTGCGTCGCCGTCGCGAAGTTGTAGCTGGCGCCGGACGTGTCGGTCAGCGTGAACGCCGGCCGCGGCTGCGGCGGGGTCAGCCCGAACCCGTCGTACTGGGAGCTTGGGCGGTCGTTCAGGCCGGACGACGTGCCCGAACCGGCGTGGCCGCTCGAACAGGCCGCGCACAACAGGGCGACGGCGAGCAACAGCAGGACGCGTTTCACTTGGCGGCTCCAGCAGGGACGGGGTCGTAGATGCCGATGACCGGGACGGTGACGAGCACCGGGCCGGCCCGGCTGAAATCGAGTTCCACATTGACGCTCTGCCCGGCCGTCAGTGTCCCGTACAGGTTCTGCACCATGACGTGGCCGGTCGACGGCTTGAGCACCACGCTGCCGTGCGCCGGGACGACAAGACCGTTCGGCGTGCCCTGCATCGACCCGTCCACCTCCGCGTGGATCGTGGCCTCCTCACCGAAGCCCGGAATCACCGAGGTGAGCGTGTCCGGGGCCGCCGTCGTGTTGTAAATCGTCATGTAGACGGCGGCCAGGTCAGGCGACGCCGGCACCCGGATGTACGCCCCGCTGACCACGATCGGCGGGCTGTTCGAGGCCGCTCCCCCGGTGCTGGCCGCTGATTGCGGCACCGCCCCCCGCACGAACGCCAGCCCCCCGGCCACCACCACCAGCGCCGCGGCCGCGTTCCACCACGACAGGCGGATCATTGGCCGGCCTTCCGTCTGGCCCGGCCGACGACGGCCAGCCCGAGCGCTGCCGCCGCGACGACCAGCGCGACGATCGACAGGATGATCGGCGCGGTGTCGTCCGACGACGTCGTCGCGGCCGCCGCCCCGGCCGCCGCCGAGAGCGTCAACACCGGCGCCGGGTGCTCAGGCTCGGCGTTGCTGCCCGCAGCGGGAGTCTCGATCCAGTTGACCGTGCTGCCGTCGCTGTACTGCTGGATCGCCCTGAACACGACCTGGTCGACGTCCGGCAACTGACCGGCTAGGAAGGTGAAGTCC
>Ga0105239_10005963_pt1 | contig 14179 bp, 12 predicted proteins | sample KBSC44metaG_FD_92761 | JGI IMG/M metagenome (GOLD analysis project Ga0105239, IMG submission 92761) | Corn rhizosphere microbial communities from Kellogg Biological Station, Michigan, USA - KBS C4-4 metaG | ecosystem: Host-associated > Plants > Roots > Rhizosphere > Soil | place: Michigan, USA... | reverse complement strand
GCCCCACAGGTCCGGGCAGTCGAGCGCGTTAGCGACGGTCGCGCGGGTGAACTCGGCCGCCTTGTCCGCCGGGATGTGGGGCTGCGGCGCGCCGACCTCCTGCAGCCACACCGGCCGGTGCGGCTCGGCCGACCAGGCCTTGGACAGCTCGATCATGTACTCGGCGTGGTGCGCCACGGCGGTGGACTCCGAGCCGTAGCGCTGCTGCGTGCCGTTGAAGACCCAGGAGTGGATCGCGGTCGCGGCGCCGTAGCGCGCGGCGTGCGCGGGAGTGAAGGGGTGGTCGTCCAGATACCAGGCGGCGTCATAGGAGCAGTGCAGGTGGAACCTGCCCGGCGCGCCCTCCTCGCACGCGGCCAGCAGCCGGTCCAGCCAGACCGCCGCCTGCTCGGACGTGATGCGGTCCGGATCCGGATGCGGGTCGCCGGAGAACTGGTTGGTCTCGTTCCCGAGGGTCATGCCGATGAAGTTGGGCCGGTCGGCCAGCGCCGCGGCCAGCGTGCGCAGGTACTCGGCCTCGCCGGCGACCACGTCGGGGTCGGTGAACATGTTCCGGCGGTGCCAGGTGCCGACCCAGGCCGGCTGGAAGTCGAAGCTGGACAGGTGGCCCTGCAGGCCGTCGACGTTCACGTCCAGGCCCCGCTCCGCCGCGGCGTCGGCGAGCGCCACCAGCTGCTCGACGGCCGCGGGGCGGATCAGGGTCCGGTTGGGCTGGAACACCGGCCACAGCGGGAAGACCCGCACGTGGTCCAGGCCGAGCGCGGCGACCGAGTCCAGGTCGGCGCGCACGGCGTCCAGGTCGAAGTCGAGCCAGTGGTGGAACCAGCCGGCGCTCGGCGTGTAGTTGACGCCGAAGCGCGGCGGGGCGGACAGGGCGGAAGGCGGTGCTGCGGTCATGGCCGGGGCGGGCTTCCCTCGTGTGGGTGGCGGGCGGTGCTGGGGTGGGGCCGGATGCGGGGGCTAACCCTTGATGGCGCCCTCCGCGACGCCTCGGAAGAAGTAGCGTTGCAGGATCAGGAACAGCGCGAGGATCGGCAGAAGCGCCATCATGGTGCCGGCGGCGATGGTGCGCGGGTCGTGCGACCACTGGCCGTTCAGGTAGGACAGGCCGACGGTCAGGGTGAGCTTGTTCGGGCTCTGCAACACCAGCAGGGGCCACAGGAAGTCGTCCCAGGCGCCGATGAACGCGAAGATCGAGATCACGCTCAGCGTGCCCTTGACCGCCGGCAGGCCGACGAACCACAGCCGCTGCACGGCGTTGGCGCCGTCGATGATCGCGGCCTCCTCGACCTCCTTGGGCAGCGCCAGGAACGCGTTGCGCATCAGCAGCACGTTGATCATCGCGATCATGTCCGGCAGGCAGACGCCGAGGATCGAGTCGCCCAGGCCCATGCTGGTGATCATCTGGAACTTGGAGATGACCGTGACCTCGGCCGGCAGGATCAGGGTCGAGACGAAGACCGCGAGCAGCAGCTTGCGGCCCTTGAACTTCAGCCGGGCCAGCACGTAGCCGGCCAGCGTGGCGCCGACGACGTTGCCGGCGACGTTGATCACCGCCACGGTCAGCGAGTTCAGCGCGAAGTGCCACACCGGGATGGTGTTCTGCACCTCGCCGTAGTTGCCGAGCGTCGGGTGGTGCGGGAGCAGCTGGATGTTCTGGGTGTAGACGTCCTCGGCCTTGCTCTTCAGCGAGGTCGACAGCTCCCACAGCATCGGGCCGATCGAGATCAGCAGCACGACGATCAGAGCGGCGTAGCGCAGCACCATGCCGTGCGGCGTCGGCGCGTCGAAGATCGGCGAGCGCCCCTTGCGGTCCGGATTCCGTACGGCGCCGGCCCCGCGGCGCGCCGGCCGCTCCTGCCGCTCGCGGCTGTCCTCGGCGGTGGTCGCGGTCACGACTCCTCCTGGCTGTTCTTGTTCAGGCGGTTCAGGAACAACAGCGGGACGGCGGTGAGGAAGAACAGGAACACGCTGATCGCGCTGGCGTAGCCGAGCCGGCCGTCGCTGCCGGAGGCGGCCTGCTGCACCAGCATCACGATCGAGACGTCCTGGCCCCCGACGCCGCCGGTCGCGCCGCCGAGGATGTACAGCTCGCCGAACACCCGCATGGCGTACACCGCGATCAGCACCGAGATCAGGATCATGGTGCCGCGCACCCCGGGGACGGTGACGCTCCAGAACCGGCGCACCGTCCCGGCCCCGTCCACGGCGGCGGCCTCGTGCAGCTCCCGCCGCACGCTGCCGAGCGCCGACATGTACAGGATCATGTAGTAGCCCAGACCCTTCCAGACCGTCAGCGCGATGGCGCTGAGCAGCAGGAGCCACCGGTCGGTCAGGAACGGCACCGTCTTGTGGACGATCCCCATGGTCTGCAGCAGGTTGTTGAACAGCCCGCGGTCGTCCAGCATCCACTTCCAGATCAGCGCCACGGTCACCGCCGAGGCGATGACCGGGAAGTAGAACGCGGTCCGGAAGAACGCGATGCCCCGGACGTTCCGCTGCACCAGCAGCGCCAGCAGCAGCGGCAGGAAGGTCAGCAGCGGGACGCAGATCGCCATGAAGACGATGGTGTTGATGACCGCGTCGCGGATGTGCGGGTCGTGCCACAGGAGCCAGTAGTTCTTGAGGCCGATGAAGTGCCCACCGGTCAGCTGGTGCACGTTGGTGAAGGACAACGTCACCGTGTTGATCGCCGGCCACACGCTGAACAGCGCGAGCCATACCAACGCCGGCAGCATCAGCAGCCACGGCGTGTAGAACCGGTGGGACCTCATCGGTTTCCTCGCTAACTCCTACTCAGGACTCGGACCTACGAGACACACGTCACTGGGTCAGCAGCGCGTTCGCCTGGTTGACCGTGTTGTCCAGAGCCTGCTTCGAGGTCTCCTTGCCGGTCATCGCCTTCGCGATCTCCTGGTTCAGGATCGTGTTCATCGCGTCGGTCCAGATCGGCGGCGTGAAGTTCACCGCGGTCTGCATGTCCTTGTACGCGATCACCGAGGCGTCGCCCTGCGTCGTGCCGTCGCTCTTGCTGTACTGCGGGTCGCTCGCCGAGGCGGCCGAGCCCGGCAGGAAGCCCGGGGCCAGCTTGATGAACGCGACCTGGTTCTCGTTGTTGGTCACGTACTCGGCGAAGGCCAGCGCCAGCGGGAGGTTCTTGCTCTTGCTGGCGACCGACAGGCCCTGCACGTACAGCGGCGCGGTGTCCAGCGCCGGGGAGGGGACCACGTTCGGGGCCAGCGTCGGGTTGTCCTGCTGCAGGCTGGTGATCAGGTTGCCGCCGCCGGTGGTCCAGGCGACCTGCTGCTTGCTGAACAGCGTGGAGTTGCCCTCGTAGCTGTTGTCCAGCACGTTCGAGGGCAGGTACCCGGCCTTGTAGGCGGCGGTGTACTTGTCCAGCATCGCCTCGGCCGGGGCGGTGTTGAAGGCGAACTTCGTGCCGTCGTCGGAGAGCAGCTTGGTGCCGGTGTTGGCGATGTCCGACAGGCCCGGGGCACGGGACATCAGGTAGTCCTTGCCGCCGGAGTTGTCGTGCATGGTCTTGGCCTGGGCGACCAGGTCGTCGAAGGTCTTCGGGGGCTTGGTGGCGTCCAGCCCGTCCTTGGCCATCATCGTCTTGTTCCAGTAGCTGACGTCCGTGCCCAGGTACCAGGGGAAGCCGAAGAACTGCGAGCCGCTGGAGATGTCCTGGTAGTTGTACGCGCTCAGGCCGCTCTTGACGTAGTCGGTCTGCAGGCCCGGGTCGTTCTGCTTCAGGTCCAGCAGGTTGCCGGTCTTGGCCACGGCGTGCGCGATGTCCGGCGGGAGGTTGATCACGTCCGGCAGGCTGTTGGTCGAGACCTGGCTGCTGACCTTGGTCGGGTAGCCGTCGCCGGGCTGGTCGATCCAGTTGATGTCGGTACCCGGGTGCGCCGCCTTGAAGTCGGCGATCAGCTTCGTGAAGTACGGCGTGAACTTGTCGTTCTTCAGCGACCAGGTCTGGAAGGTGATGCTGCCCGACAGCGCCGCCGTGGTCGCCACGGTCTTGTTCGCGTCCGCGGAGGAGGACTTGCTGCCGACGCCGCAGCCGGCGAGCAGCGTCGCGGCGACGGCTATGGCGGATACCGCTGTGGTCCTGCGCATGGTCATGACTCCCGGCTTTCCGTGTGAGGGGTCGAGGTGGGGTCGTTCTGGGAGTGCTCTCTCGTTCACGAGAGTTTTACTAAACCGCTCTAGTGAAAGGGGACTATGCTCTGCGTCATCCGGGGTGTCAAGAGGCGCCAGGACCCTCATGGGTGAAGGGATACCGATTCGTGACCAGGCCCACCATCGACGACATCGCCCGCAGCGCCGGGGTGTCGAAGAGCGCCGTGTCGTTCGCGCTGAACGACCGCCCTGGGGTAAGCCCCGCCACCCGCGAGCGGATCCTGCGTGTCGCCTCGGAGATGAACTGGCGGCCGCACAAGGCGGCGCGCGCCCTCGGCGGCGCCCGCGCCGACGCGGTCGGCCTGGTGGTCGCGCGCCCGGCGCAGACCATCGGCGCCGAGCCGTTCTTCGGCCTGCTGCTGGCCGGACTGCAGGCCGGGCTGTCGGCGCGCTCGGTGGCCCTGCACCTGATGATCGTCGAGGACACCGCGGCCGAGATCGAGGTCTACCGCCGCTGGACCTCCGAGCGGCACGTGGACGGCTTCGTCCTGGTCGACCTGCAGCACCGGGACAAGCGCGTGCCGGTCCTGGAGGAACTCGGCGTCCCGGCGGTGGTGATCGGCGGTCCGAGCGGCCACGGCACACTGCCCAGCGTCTGGGCCGACGACCGCGAGGCGATGCTCTCGCTGGTGGACTACCTCGCCGCGCTGGGCCACCGGCGCATCGCGCACGTGGCCGGCGACGAGGCGTTCCACCACACCCGCCGGCGGATCCGGGCCCTGAAGGACGCGGCCCGCCGCCTGCACCTGGTCGACGCGGTCTCGGTCCCGACCGACTTCAGCGACGCGCAGGGCGCCTCGGCCACCCGCGCGCTGCTGAGCAGCCCGAACCGGCCGAGCGCGCTGATCTTCGACTCGGACGTGATGGCGGTCGCGGGCCTGGCGGTGGCGGCGGAGATGGGGGTCGCGGTACCGGCCGGACTGTCAGTGGTCTCCTTCGAGGACTCGCTGCTCACCCGGATCGTGCATCCGGCGATCACAGCCCTGAGCCGGGACACCTTCGCGCTCGGCGGCCAGGTCGCGGCGATGCTGCTGGCCGCGATCGACGTGCCGGGCTCGGTGCGCGACGTGCAGGGCGCCACGCCCCGGCTCACGGTGCGGGAGAGCACGCGCGCCCCTTACAGCGAACGCGGGGCATGAACCGGTTCAGCGGATCATGTGAACCGGTTCAGCAACAGCCGGTGAGCAGCGGCGCGGGCCCGGGCGGTTCCCACGAACAGCCCTTCGCGCTTGCGTCCGCACCGCACCTGAAATCGGCTGAAGGTGAGGAGGGGTCCAGTGCTGCGCACTCCGCGCAGCTCCCTTCGCGCGGATGGGAGGACGACCATGTTCGTCCGCACTCTCTACATCACCACCGATCCGGCCGACATCGACCGCACGACCGACGCCATCGCCAAGGCGGTCCCCGGGATGCTCTACGACCAGGAGGGCTACCACGGCTTCGGCATGTTCGCCGACCGCACCGTCGGCAAGGTCCTCACGGGCTCCTGGTGGGACAGCGAGCAGGCGGAGCGGCACAGCGACGAGCAGCTCCGCGACCGCCGCACGGAGATGCTCGCACCGCTGGTGTCCACGGTCGCCACAATGGGCATGGAAGCCGTGGCCTTCAGCCGGCCGGCCTCGGCCAGCAGCGGCGGTTTCCGGCTGCAACGGATGATGTTCGATCCGTCACAGGCCGAGCAGCTGATCTCGACGTTCAACGAGATGGGTCTGCCGCGCCTGAAGGAACTCGACGGGTTCCAGGGCGCCACGATGCTCATGGACCGCAAGCGCGGCATGGCCTCGGTCGGCGTCATCTTCCAGGACATGGACGCGCTCGCGGCATCCCGGGGCGCCCAGGCGGCGCTGCGCAAGGCGGCCTTGGCCCGGGTTTCCAGCGCTCAGGTGTTCGCGCTGGAAGAGATGGAAGTCGTGGACCTCGAAGTGCCGACGCCCCGGTGACCGGTGGTCGACCGGGGTGTGGCGCACATAACAGCAAGACCCGGCACAGAGCACCAGAGGTTGTCTTCGTAGAATCTCCGCTATGGGACAACCAGCCGTAGAAGTGACCGGCCTGGTCAAGAGGTACGGCACCAAGACCGCGGTGGACGGCCTGGACCTGCGCGTGCAGACCGGGACCATCACCGCTGTGCTCGGCCCGAACGGGGCCGGCAAGACCTCGACCATCGAGTGCTGTGAGGGGTACCGCCGTCCCGACGGCGGTACCGTCCGCGTGCTCGGGCTGGACCCGGTCGCCCAGGGCGAGCAGCTGCGGCCGCGGATCGGCGTGATGCTGCAGTCCGGCGGCATCTATCCCAGCGTGCGCGCCGTGGAGATGCTCAAGCACACCGCCAAGCTCTACGCGAACCCCCTGGACACCGACGCGCTGATCGAGCGCCTCGGCCTGGGCTCGGCCGGCAGAACCACCTTCCGGCGGCTGTCCGGCGGGCAGCAGCAGCGGCTCTCCCTGGCCCTGGCCGTGGTCGGGCGGCCGGAGCTGGTGTTCCTGGACGAGCCCACAGCCGGCCTGGACGTCCAGGCCCGGCACGCCACCTGGGAGCTGATCGAGCAGCTGCGGGCCGACGGGGTGACCGTGGTGCTCACCACCCACCTGCTGGACGAGGCCGAGCGGCTGGCCGACACCGTGGCGATCGTCGACTCCGGCCGGGTCGTCGCGCACGACACCCCGGCGGCCCTGGCCGCGACCGAGGGCGCCGGCCAGACGGCGATCCGCTTCACCGCGCCGCCCGGCCTGGACCTGGCCGGGCTGCTCGGCACGCTGCCGGCCGGCCTGAGCGCCGTCGAGCAGCCGCCCGGCGCCTACACCGTGGCCGGCGAGGTCACCCCGGACGTCCTGGCCAAGGTGACCGCGTGGTGCGCTGCCAAGGACGTGATGCCTCACGGGCTGAGCGTGGGACGCCGTACGCTCGAAGACGCCTTCCTCGATCTCACCGGACGGGACCTCCGTTGACGACCACCGCCTCCGCCGACGACACCGCCGACACCGGCGCCGCGCGCGCCGCCCGCCGGCCCGCGCCGCTGAGCTTCACCCCGAAGCCCGGCGCCGCCCCGGCCTCCCGCATGATCATCGCGCAGGCCGCGCACGAGGTCCGGCTGATGCTCCGCAACCCCGAGCAGCTGCTGCTGACCATAGTGATCCCGGCGCTGATGATGGTCCTGTTCTCCGGCGAGTCGCTGGTCGCCACCTCCGGCCCCGGCAAGCGCATCGACTTCTACGCCCCGGGCCTGTTCGGCGCGGCGGTGCTGTCGACGGCGTTCACGGGCCTGGCCATCGCCACCGGCTTCGAGCGGCGCTACGGCGTGCTCAAGCGCATGGGGGCCACACCCCTGCCGCGCTGGGGGCTGATCGTGGCCAAGGCGCTGTGCGTGCTGTGCGTCGAGGTGATCCAGATCGCGCTGCTGTCGGCGATCGCGCTGGCCATGGGCTGGCAGCCGCACGGCGACCCGCTGGCCGTGGCGCTGCTGATCGTGCTGGCCACCGCCACCTTCGCGGGCCTGGCCATGCTGATGGCCGGCACGCTGCGCGCCGAGGCGACGCTGGGCCTGGCGAACTTCGTGTTCCTGCTCCTGCTGGCCGGCGGCGGGGTGATCATCCCGCTGTCCAAGTTCCCGTCGGGCGTGCGCCACGTGCTCGACGCCCTGCCGATCAGCGCCCTCACCAACGGGCTGCGCGACGTGCTCCAGCACGGCTCCGCGCTGCCGTGGGCCAACGTCGGCATCCTCGCCGCCTGGGCCGTGGCCGCGATCGCGGTGGCCGCCCGCACCTTCAAGTGGGAGTAGCAGGACGATGACGCAGACCACCGGGGACGCCCCGGCCAGCGAGCAGGCGGCGGCGACCCCGGCGGGCGGGGCCACGGCGCCCGCCGAGGCCGAGGCCGAGCGCGACAGAGCCACCGGCCTCCTGTCCCGCATCCTCACCTGGCGCACCACCCCGGCGATCCTCACCTGGACGTGCTTCGCCGCCTTCGTCGCCAACATCGGCATCATCGTCACCGGCGGCGCGGTCCGCCTCACCGACTCCGGCCTGGGCTGCCCGACCTGGCCCACCTGCACCGACAGCAGCCTGGTCCCGACCGGCCGCCTCGGCGCCTACGGCGTGGTGGAGTTCACCAACCGCATGCTCACCTTCGCGGTCTCGGTGGCCGTCGGCGCCGCGATCATCGCGTGCATGCGCTGGCACCCGCGCCGCGCGGTGCTGAACAAGCTGTCCTGGACGCTGTTCGTCGGCGTCGTGGTCCAGGCGGTCATCGGCGGCATCTCGGTCCGGACGCACCTGGCCCCGATCTGGGTCTCGCTGCACATGCTGGTGTCCCTGGGCATGGTCGCGCTCTCCTACGTCCTGTGGGTCCGCAGCCGCGAACCCCACGACGCCGACCCCACCCCGACCGTCCAGCCGATCCTGCGCACCCTGGGCTACGTCCTCACCGCCGGCGTCGGCGCCCTCTTGATCGCCGGCACGATCGTCACCGGCAGCGGTCCGCACTCCGGCGCCAAGGCCGGCGACCCGGGCCACAAGCGCTTCCCCCTCAGCCCGGCCAACGCCACGCAGCTGCACGCCGACCTGGTCTTCCTGGTCGTCGGCCTGACGATCGCGCTGTGGTTCGCGCTGAAGGCCACCGGCGCCGCCCCGCGCGTCCTGAACACCGTCCGCGACCTGTTCCTGCTGCTGATGGCCCAGGGCGTGATCGGCTACGTGCAGTACTTCACGCATCTGCCGGTCCTGCTGGTCGGCATCCACATGTTCGGCGCGGCCGTCGTGTGGGCCGGGACGTGGCGGGTGCTGCTGGCGATGAGGGAGCGCAAGGCCCTCGCGGCCGCGGTCTGATACAAACGCAGACGTGCCCGGCCCGATGCTCGCGGGCCGGGCACGCTCATGCGCGGTCAGGTCAGTGCTGGGTGTTGTCCGTGTAGGGGACCAGTACCTGCTTCGCCTGCTGGGCGAACTGCTCCGAGACGGTCAACCCCCATCGCGGGTCGATCACCATCGCCGCGAGCTGGTCCACCGAGATCAGCGGGATACTCCGCGACGGAGCAGCGGACGGGCCTGTCATCGACGCGTAGTAGTTGGACACGTTTATGGAGAGCACGCAGCCGTCCGGAAATACCCGGACCGCTGTGTTGCTGCGAGGGATCTCCGTAACAGGGTTTTTGACCGAACCACCTTCCCGCACCGAGTAGGACATCACGACGCTGCCATCCGGTTCGGCTTCCGCGCGGCAGTCGCTGATGCTGCCGGGATACAGCTCCTGCTCCGTAGTGCAGTCCGTGACTCTGTCCATAGGCCGGCCGTTCTGCACCAAGTGCACGTTCAGCGAGGTGGGCTTCCCGGCCCCGTCATCGACGGACATGTTCGCGATCGTCTCCACCCCCAGCTGCTTCGGCTGGTAGCTGTCCTGGCCCTCGTAGTTCGCGGCAACCAGGCCCGAGGGCAGCAGCAGCTTGGTGATCAGGGTGGTCGAGCGGCTGTCCAACAGCACCTGGCCGGCTCCGGGGACCGGCGCCGGCACCCGGTGCATGGTCAGGCCGGTCCCCTGAAGCTTCGACAAGGGGGTGGGCGTCGTCGTGTTGGGTGGCGGCGTCGTGGCCGCCGGCGTCGTGGCCGAGGTCGTCGGTGCCGTACTCGGCGTCGAGGACGCACTGGTCGCCGTCACCCCGGCGGTCACCCGCCCCGGCCGCCCCGGCGCGGACAGCGCCACCGCCCCGGCGGTCACCCCCAGCACCGCCACCACGCTCAGCGCCCCCGTGACCGCCCGCGTCCGCACCACCCGCGCCCGCGCTCCGGCGAACACCGCCGCCGGCCCGCCGACGACCGGCGGCTCCTCCCCGATCCCCTGGCCGAGCAGTTCCCTGATCTCGTTCTCATTCATGCCGTGGCTCCTTCCGAGCCGATGCCGAGACCGAGCCGGTCGTCCTGGAGCAGCACCACCCGCAGCGCGGCGAGGGCTCTCGCGCTCTGGCTCTTCACCGTGCCGGAGGAGACTCCGAGCAGTTCGGCGGTCTCCTCGACGCTGCGGTCCTCCCAGTAGCGGAGCACCACCGTCGCCCGCTGCCGGGGCGGCAGCCCGCGCAGCGCGGACAGGATCGTGAGCTTGAGATCACTGTCGCCGCCGACGCTGTCGACCACGTCCACCGGATCGGCCCACGACTTCTCCCGGCGCCGCCACAGCCGGCGGTTCTCGTCGAGGAACAGCCGCAGCAGCACCTGCCGGGAGTAGGCGTCCAGGCTCTCCACGTGGCCGCGCCGCGCGGCCACCACGACCTTGACCAACGCCCCCTGCACGAGGTCCTCGGCACGGTGCCAGTCCCCGCACAGCAGGTATGCCGTACGGCGCAACGCCAGATACCGTCCCTGGACGAACTCCTCGAGCTCGTCCTCGACGGCCGCTTTGTCTCCCCGCGCCATCCGCTGTCCCCTCCGGCCGGCTCAATCTTCTGTCACCGGTCCTTGAGGGATCGGCCCGGGCGCGCGGTTGCCCGGGCCGGCGAAGTTTCTCAGAACCCCGGCGCCGCCACCACGAGGTCGGCGATCCCCGACGCCTCGACCCGCCCTTCGCGCGCCGGCACGAAGCAGGACTCCCCCTGCGTCAGCGTCATCGTGCCGCGGGTCCCGCGCAGCTCGACCTCGCCGGACAGCGCCAGCACGATCCGCGGACCGGTGCCGGGGATCTCCGCGCGCAGCGTCGTGGCGGTGTCCAGGGTGGCGTGGTAGAGCCGGAACTCCGGCGCCGGTGTGTCGAACTCCACCACGCCGGTGCCGACCGCCGTCCCGCGCCGCACCGGGACCGGGACCGAGGCGTCCATGATCCGCAGCAGCTCGGCGACGTCGATGTGCTTGGGCGTCAGGCCGGCCCGCAGCACGTTGTCGGAGTTGGCGAGCAGCTCGATCCCGGTGCCGCCCAGGTAGGCGTGCAGCCCGCCGGCCTGAAGGAAGATCGCCTCGCCCGGCTTGAGCACGACCCGCTTCATCAGCAGCATCGCCACCAGGCCGACATCGCCCGGGAAGTCCTCGGCGACGCGCAGCACGGCCGCGAAATCCTCGGCGTACTCCCCGCCCTTGTCCGCACCGGCGCGGCAGGCCTCGACGACGCCGGCCACCAGCGCCCCGCGGGTGTCCGCCGGCCACTCCAGCAGCCGCCCGATCGCGGCGGCCACGGTGGCCGGCTCCGGCGCGGCGGCGAGCTCGGCGCGCACCGGCTCCAGAGCGTCGGCCCCGAGCGAGACCACCGCGGCGAGCACCCGTTCGCCGTCCTCGGCACCCCGGCACCCGGCCAGCGCCTCGAAATCGGTGAGCGCCATCAGGATCTCCGGCTTGGGCCAGTCGTCCACGTAGTTGCGGTTCGGATCGCCGGCGGCCACGCCGCGCGCCTGCTCGGCGGCGTACCCGGCCTCGGCCTGCTCCCGCGTCGGATGGGTCTGGATCGACAGCGCCTTGGCCGCCGACAGCACCTTGAGCAGGAACGGCAGCCGGTTCTTGAACCGGGCGGCGACCTGTGGCCCGAGCATCCCCACCGGGTCGGCGGAGACGAAGTCGAGCAGCGTGGCCTCGCCGCCGTCGATCCGGGACGGCGCCGTCGGGTGCGCGCCCATCCACAGCTCGGCCTCCGGCTGCCCGGAGGGCTCGCGGTCTAGCAGTTCGCTGATGGCGCTGGGCGATCCCCAGGCGTAGTGCTGGGTGGTGTTGGTGAGCCGATACACCCTGGAAAGGCTAGTCGACGACGGGGCCCCTCGCCCTTGAAGCTCGGTGCCTCAGTGGCTCAGTGAACGAGCGGGCTCACCGCGGCCGCCACGAACAGCAGCGCCAGGTACATGTTCGAGAAGTGGAACAGCCGCATCGGCTGCAGCGCCACGCCGTCCTTGCCCGAGCGCGCCCGCAGGTCCAGCCGGTGCGCCTCGACCAGGAACACCACGCCGAGCACGGCCGCGGCGATCGGGTAGACGAAGCCGGTGTGCCCGATCGGCCACAGCAGCAGCGAGCAGGCCACGGTCGCGTAGGAGTACCAGACGATCTGCTTGGTCACCTCGCGGGCCGGGGCCACCACCGGCAGCATCGGCACGTTCGCCGCCGCGTAGTCCTCGCGGTAGCGGATGGCCAGCGCCCAGAAGTGCGGCGGCGTCCACAGGAACACGACCATGAACAGCACCACCGGCGCCCACGCCAGCCGGTCCGTCGCCGCGGTCCAGCCGATCAGCGCCGGGAAGCAGCCGGCCGCGCCGCCCCAGACGATGTTCTGCGGCGTGCGCCGCTTGAGCACCATCGTGTAGACGAGCACGTAGAAGGCGTTCGCCGCCAGCGCCAGGCCCGAGGACAGCCAGTTCACCGCCAGGCCCAGCCAGAGCGTGGAGACGACTCCGAGCACCAGCCCGAACACCAGAGCGCTGTGCGGGCTCACCGAGGCGGCCGGCACCGGGCGGCGCCGGGTGCGGCGCATCTCGGCGTCGATGTCGCGGTCCACATAGCAGTTCAGCGCATTGGCACTGCCGGCGGACAGGTACCCGCCGATGGTCACCGCGACGACCGGCCACAGCGGCGGCACGTGGCGCAGCGCCAGGAACATCACCGGGATGGTGGTGACAAGCAGCAGCTCGATGATGCGCGGCTTGGTCAAAGCGACGTACGCCTTGACGACCGCCATAGCGTGCCCGCCGCGGTCTCCGCCTGCCACTACGCCGCCCGCCGCCTCCACAGACGGACCGGCGGCCCGGGACGGAGCCGTGGCCGGGGGAGTCTCGACCGTGGTCAAAAGCCCGTCCTCCATGGATGCCTGATTCGGACAACACGCAACTTTAAACCGTGCCCTCGCGCGCTCATGCGCCGGGTCGGCTTATCGCGCTTTGAGTCGCCGCCAGGACACCCACCGTATGTAGATGAGAACTGCACGACAGCTGTTCACTAAGGGTTACCCCGGGCGTACGCGTCCACCTACTGACTGGGAACGCGATGCTGTTGCGGTCCGAGTAGGCTGGCGAAACGAGATCTGAATCATGTTGCGCAGGGGTCCCACCAGCTGTACCCGAGCGTGGGGCCTAGGCGCGTGGACTGCGAAGGAGCGCTTTCGGTGAGCACCGCAAGCACCGCAACCCCGTTCGAGTGGACCGACTTGGACAAGCGCGCCGTGGACACCGTCCGCGCCCTGGCCATGGACGCCGTCCAGAACACCGGGAACGGCCACCCCGGTACCGCGATGTCCCTGGCTCCGGCGGCCTACCTGCTCTTCCAGCGGCACCTTCGCTTCGACCCGGCCGACCCGCAGTGGGTCGGCCGGGACCGCTTCGTCCTGTCCTGCGGCCACTCCTCGCTGACCCAGTACATCCAGCTCTACTACTCGGGTCTGGGCCTGGAGCTGGAAGACCTGAAGCACTTCCGCCAGTGGGGCTCGCTGACCCCGGGCCACCCGGAGTACGGCCACACCAAGGGCATCGAGGTCACCACCGGCCCGCTGGGCCAGGGCCTGTCCAACGCGGTCGGCATGGCGATGGCGGCCCGCTTCGAGCGCGGCCTGTTCGACCCGGACGCCCCGGCCGGGGAGTCCCCGTTCGACCACAACGTCTACGTCTTCGCCTCCGACGGCGACCTGGAGGAGGGCGTCACCTCCGAGGCCTCCTCGATCGCCGGCCACCAGAAGCTCGGCAACCTCGTGGTGATCTACGACGACAACCACATCTCCATCGAGGGCGACACCAAGGTCGCCTTCGGCGAGGACGTGCTGCACCGCTACGAGGCCTACGGCTGGCACGTGCAGCACGTGGACTGGCTGGCCGGCGGGGAGTACCACGAGGACGTCAAGACCCTGCACGAGGCGCTGCTCGAGGCCGAGGCCGTGACCGACCGCCCCTCGATCATCCGGCTGCGCACCATCATCGGCTGGCCGGCCCCGAACCTGCAGAACACCGGCAAGGCGCACGGCGCCGCGCTCGGCGAGGCCGAGGTCGCGGCCACCAAGAAGATCCTGGGCATGGACCCGGAGAAGCACTTCGACGTCGCCGAGGACGTCCTG
>Ga0105239_10005960_pt1 | contig 14185 bp, 12 predicted proteins | sample KBSC44metaG_FD_92761 | JGI IMG/M metagenome (GOLD analysis project Ga0105239, IMG submission 92761) | Corn rhizosphere microbial communities from Kellogg Biological Station, Michigan, USA - KBS C4-4 metaG | ecosystem: Host-associated > Plants > Roots > Rhizosphere > Soil | place: Michigan, USA... | reverse complement strand
GCTGCCGCAGCCGCTGTTCCGCGTCGACGCCGATGCGCTCGCCGACAACCGCGGCTATCGCAACGAGCTGTTCGTGCACGGCGATTCGAAGCGCGTGCTGGCCGAACTGGCCGATCGCCTCGAAGGCCGCCTGTCCGTCGATCCGCAGTTCGCGCTCGATCTCGCGGCGGCGCGCGAGCAGGCCGTCGCCAGCGTGGCGGAAGGCCTTGGGCCCTACAAGAAGCTCGTCGACACGCTGCAAGCGGCGGTCGGCCGCGACTACAACTGGGTGCGCGACGTGACGATCTCGAACAGCACGTGGGGCAACCGCCTGCTGAAGATCTTCGAGTCGCGCGCGGGCGTGCATGCGCTCGGCGGCGGCATCGGCCAGGGCATCCAGATGGGGATTGGCGCGGCGCTGGCCGGCTCGGCCGCGAAGACGGTCTGCCTGGTCGGCGACGGCGGCCTGATGGTCAACGTCGGCGAGCTCGTGACGGCCGTGCAGGAAAACGCGAACGTGATGATCGTGCTGATGAACGACCAGTGCTACGGCGTGATCCGCAACATCCAGGACGCGCAGTACGGCGGCCGCCGCTGCTTCGTGCAGCTGCACCAGCCCGATTTCGCGCAGTTCTGCGCGAGCTTCGGCCTCACGCACTACCGGATCACGTCGCTCGACCAGGCCGAAGCGATCGTGCGCGAAGGGATCGCGAAGGAAGGGCCCGTGATGGTCGAGGTCGACATGCTGTCGGTCGGCGCGTTCGCATCGAACTTCGCGGGGCCGCCGGTGAAAAAGGAAGAGCCGTCGGAGCGGCAATATGCGTAACGGACACGCACACGGGCATGCGCCCGTCGATGTCGCGATGATCGGCTTCGGCGCGATCGGTGCGGCCGTGTATCACGCGGTCGAGCACGATGCATCGTTGCGCGTCGCGCACGTTATCGTGCCGGAGCACCAGCGCGACGCGGTGCAGCGTGAGCTCGGCGGTGCGGTGGAGGTCGTGTCGTCGGTCGACGCGCTGGCCCGCCGCCCCGAATTCGCGCTGGAATGCGCGGGTCACAGCGCGCTCGTCGATCACGTCGTGCCGCTGCTGAAGGCGGGCACCGACTGCGCGGTCGCGTCGATCGGCGCGTTGTCCGATCTCGCGCTGCTCGACGTGCTGTCGCAGGCCGCCGACGAAGGCGACGCGACGCTCACGCTGCTGTCCGGCGCGATCGGCGGGATCGATGCGCTGGCGTCGGCGAGGCAGGGCGGCCTCGACGAGGTGCTGTACGTCGGCCGCAAGCCGCCGCTCGGCTGGCTCGGCACACCCGCCGAGGAATTGTGCGACCTGCGTTCGATGACCGAGGAGAAGGTGATTTTCGAAGGCACCGCACGCGACGCCGCGCGGCTGTATCCGAAGAACGCGAACGTCGCGGCAACCGTCGCGCTCGCGGGCCTCGGCCTCGACGCGACGCGCGTGCGCCTGATCGCCGATCCGGCCGTCACGCGCAACGTGCACCGCATCACCGCACGCGGCGCATTCGGCGAGATGTCGCTCGAAATGAGCGGCAAACCGTTGCCCGACAACCCGAAGACGTCCGCGTTGACCGCGTACTGCGCGATCCGCGCGCTGCGCAACCGCGCGGCCCGCTGCGTGATCTGAGCGGACGACGCGGCCATTCCGGCCATCCGGGCCATTGAACGGCCGCCTGCGCCACGGTGCGGGCGGCGGGCAGAGACAGATTTGTGGGACTTGTGACATGACTCCATTCGATACGAGCCTCGTACCCAACGGCGACATCCTGATCGGCGGCGAGTGGCGGCGCGGCCGCGGCGCGCCTTACACGAGCATCTATCCGGCCGACCAGTCGCCGAACATGGAAGTATCGACGGCGAACGCGGACGACGCGGCCGACGCCGTCGTGGCCGCCGATGCGGCCTGGCGTCGCGCCGACTGGGCCGGACTCAAGCCGCACCAGCGCGCGCTGGTGCTGTACCGGATCGCCGAGCTGATCATGCAGCGTCACGAGGCGCTCGCGAACCTGCAGCGCCGCGACAACGGCAAGCCGATCGGCGAGACGCGCGTGCTGGTCGCGAGCGCGGCCAACACGTTCCGCTATTTCGCGGCATGCCTCGAGACGCTCGACGAGGAACTGACGCCGTCACGCGGCGACTACCTGACGATGAGCGTGCACGAGCCGATCGGCGTGATCGCGGCGATCACGCCGTGGAACTCGCCGATCGCGTCCGACGCGCAGAAGCTGGCCCCGGCGCTCGCCGGCGGCAACGCGGTGGTGCTCAAGCCGGCCGAAGTCACGCCGCTCGTGTCGCTCGCGCTGGCCCGCATCTGCGAGGAAGCCGGCGTGCCGAAGGGCGTGCTGAGCGTGCTGCCGGGCAAAGGCTCGGTGATTGGCGACGTGCTGGTCCGTCATCCGCTCGTGAAGAAGGTGTCGTTTACCGGCGGCACCGAAGTGGGCCGCGGCATCGCGCGCATCGCGGCGGAAAAGCTGATGCCCGTGTCGCTCGAACTCGGCGGCAAGTCGCCGACGATCGTGTGCGACGACGCGGATCTCGATCACGCGGTCAACGGCGTGCTGTACGGCATCTTCAGCTCGTCGGGCGAGGCGTGCATCGCGGGTTCGCGGCTGTTCGTGCAGCGCGCGGTGTACGACGAATTCATGCGGCGGCTGGTCGCCGGCGCACGCAAGCTGCGCGTGGGCGACCCGACGCGGCCCGACACGCAGATGGGCCCGCTGATCAGCGCGAAGCATCGCGAATCGGTGGAGCGCTATGTTGCACTCGGTCTGGAAGAAGGCGGGCGCCTGCTGTGCGGCGGCGAGCGGCCGTCGGGCGACGGGCGCGAGGACGGTTTCTTCTACCAGCCGACGATTCTCGAAGGCTTGCCGAACAGCGCACGCATCTGCCAGGAAGAAATCTTCGGGCCGGTGCTCGTCGCGATGCCGTTCGACGACGAAGCGTCGCTGATCGCGCAGGCGAACGACAGCGTGTTCGGCCTCGCCGCCGGCATCTGGACACGCGACTACAAGCGCGCGTGGCGCATCGCGCGCGCGCTCGAGACGGGCACCGTGTGGATCAACACGTACAAGCTGTTTTCGATCTCCACGCCGTTCTCGGGCTGGAAGGAGAGCGGGATGGGCCGCGAGAAGGGGCGTCTCGGGATCCGCGAGTACATGCAGCAGAAGAGCCTCTACTGGGGCTTGAACGACGCGCCGCTGCCGTGGGCGAACTGAGCGAAGGGGAATGACGCAATGAGCATCTTGGGTATCGAGCAGATCACGTACGGTGTCGACGACCTCGCGACGTGCCGGCGCTTTTTCGCCGACTGGGGGTTGAAGGAAGTCGCGCACGACGACACGCGCGCACGTTTCGAGACGATGAACGGCTGCACCGTGCTGGTCGTGAAGGCCGACGATCCGTCGCTGCCGCCCGCGTTCGAAGCAGGCCCGACGCTGCGTGAAGTCACGTGGGGCGTCGCGACGCGGCAGGAACTCGACGCGCTGCGCACGAAGCTGGCCGGCCAGCCCGGCTATTACGCACGGGACGATGCGGTGGGCTGCATCGATCCGAACGGGATGGCGATCCGCATCGAGGTGACGCGCAAGCGCGCGCTCGACATCACCGGCTCGCCGTCGAACGTGTGGGGCCAGACGGCGCGCGTCGATCAGCCGAGCCCGATCTATGCGCGCGCCGAGCCGGTCGAGGTCGGGCACGTCGTGTTCTTCACGAACTGCCTCGACGCGCAGGAAACGTTCTATCACGACCTGCTCGGCTTCGAGACGTCGGACCGCTATCCGGGCCGCGGCGCGTTCATGCGCTGCGCACCGCACGGCGGTCACCACGACCTGTTCCTGCTTGCGCTGCCGAATGGCAAGCGCGGCCTGAACCACGTCGCGTTCACCGTGCGCGACATCCACGAAGTGTTCGGCGGCGGCATGCACATCGACCGTTGCGGCTGGGAAACGCAGCTCGGCCCGGGGCGTCACCCGGTGTCGTCCGCGTACTTCTGGTACTTCCAGAATCCGGCCGGTGCGCTGATCGAGTACTACGCGGATGAAGACGTGCTGACACCGGAATGGCAGCCGCGCGAGTTCGAACCGGGCCCGACCGTGTTCGCCGAATGGGCCGTCGACGGCGGTCTCGACGGCAACACGCGCCGGCAGAAGAACGCGAAGGCGCCGGAAGGCAAGTTCATGACGGAGCGCAAATCGTGACCGAAGCGAACACACAGGAGCAGCCCGCACCCGGCACGGTCGTCGTGATCGGCGGCGGCCAGGCCGCCGGCTGGGTGCTGAAGACGCTGCGCGCGGAAGGGTTCGCGGGCCGCCTCGTGATGATCGCCGACGAGCCGCACCTGCCGTACGAGCGTCCGCCGCTGTCGAAGGCCGTGCTGGCCGGCGACGCCGACATCGAGACCGTGCGCGTCGTGCGTCCGGACGAATTCGACACGCTGAACGTCGAGGCATGGCAGCCGGAACGCGCGGCGTCGATCGACCGTGCGCGCCGCGTGGTGAAGACCGAAAGCGGCCGCGAGATCGAATACGACCGCCTCGTGATCGCGACCGGCGGCACGTCGCGCCGCTTGCCCGATGCGCTCGTCAACACGTCGAACCTGCACTACCTGCGCACGCTCGACGAAGCGGCCGCGCTCGGCGAGAAGCTGCGTGCGAGCCGGCGCGTGCTCGTGATCGGCGGCGGCTGGATCGGCCTCGAGGTCGCGGCGACCGCGCGCAAGCTCGGTGTTGAGGCCGTCGTGGTCGAAGGCGCGCCGCGTCTGTGCGGGCGCTCGGTGCCGCCGATCGTGTCGGACTTCCTGCTCGATCTGCATCGTTCGAACGGTGTCGACGTGCGCCTCGGCGAGGCGCTCGCGTCGCTCGACGCGCAGCCGGACGACGCATCGAAGGTGCGCGCGACGCTTGCCGACGGCACGACGATCGACGCCGATTTCGCGGTGGCCGGCATCGGCCTCGCGCTGAATGCGTCGCTCGCGAGCGACGCGGGGCTGGCGCTCGACGACGGCATCGTCGTCGACGAATTCGGCGCGACCAGCGACCCGGCGATCTTCGCGTGCGGCGACGTCGCGAATCATCACAACGGCTGGCTGAAGCGGCGCGTGCGGCTCGAATCGTGGGCGAACGCGCAGAACCAGGCGATCGCGGCCGCGAAGGCCGTGCTCGGCGTGCGTGCGCCGTACGCGGAAATTCCGTGGTTCTGGTCCGATCAGTACGACGTGAACCTGCAGATCCTCGGTGATCTGCCGGCCGATGCGCAGCTCGTCGTGCGCGGCGATCTCGCCGCGCGCCGCGCGACGCTGTTTTTCTTGGGCGATGGGCATGTGAGAGGTGTCATCGCCATCAACAACGCACGCGAGCTGAAGCTCGCACGCAAGTGGATGAACCAGGGCCGGGCAGTGGATACGGAAGCCCTGGCGGACACGACCAAAGCGCTTGCCTGACCGGCGAACGATCCAGGAGACTCCCCGCATGAGCACTTTCGACAACGTCGTGGCCGGCAGGGCCACGATGGAAGCTGCCGCCTCCACGCCCGGCGCGATCATCGCGCGGCTCGAGCGGCTTCCGCCCAACGCGATGCAGATCCGCGCGCGCGTGCTGATCGGCACCGCGACGTTCTTCGACGGCTTCGACGTGATCACGATCGCGGCGACGCTGCCGCTGCTGATTCACAAGTGGGGGCTGTCGCCGACGCAGATCGGCATGCTGATCGCGTCCGGCGCGATCGGCCAGCTGATCGGCGCGTTCCTGTTTCCCGCGCTCGCGGAGAAGCATGGCCGCGTGAAGGCCATCGCGTGGAGTTCCGCCGTGATCGGCGTCACCAGCATCGCGTGCGGCTTCGCGCCGACGTTCGAGATCTTCGTGCTGCTGCGGATTCTGCAGGGGCTCGGGCTGGGCGGCGAGCTGCCGGTCGCCGCGACCTACATCAACGAGATCACGCGTGCGCACGGCCGCGGTCGCTTCGTGCTGCTGTACGAGATCGTGTTTCCGATCGGCCTGCTGGTGTCGATGGCGCTCGGCGCGTGGCTCGTGCCGCGGTTCGGCTGGGAAATCATGTACTTCGTCGGCGGGCTGCCGCTGATCCTCGCGCTGGTGCTCACGCGCCTCGTGCCGGAATCGCCGCGCTGGCTCGCATCGCGCGGGCGCCTCGCGGAAGCGGGGCGTGCGGTCGGCGTGTTCGAAGCGTCGGTGCGCGGCGAGCTGCCGCCGGCGACGCAGGCGGCCGCGTTCGACGAGATGGTGCGCCAGCACCCGAAGCGCCGGATGACCGACCTGTTCAGCGCCGCGTATCGCAAGCGCACGCTCGCGGTGGCGACGCTGTGGGCGACCTGCGGGTTCATCCAGTACGGATTGTCGACGTGGCTGCCGACGATCTACAAGAACTTCTATCATGCGCCGCTGCAGCTCGCGCTGAATCTCGCGGTGATCGGCTCGGTGATGGGCGTGCTCGGTTCGCTCGCGTCGGCGCTGCTCGTCGACAAGCTCGGCCGCAAGCCGGTGATCGTCTGGTCGTTCGTGCTGTGCGCGCTGTCGCTGGCGCTGGCGGGTGTCTATCACGCGTCGTCGGTGTATGTCGTCGCGACCTTCTGCTCGCTGTCGCTGGGGCTGATGGCATCGGGCTTCATCACGGCCTACGTCTATACGCCGGAGCAGTATCCGACGAGCATCCGCGCGTCCGGCTGCGGGCTCGGCAGCGCATGGCTGAAGATCGCATCGTTCGCGGCGCCGATGATCGTGCCGCACGCGATCATCGGCGGCAACCTCGCGCCGGCGTTCTACCTGATCGGCATCGTGCCTCTGATTGCGGCGCTGACCGTCCACTTCGTCGGGATCGAGACGAAGGGCAAGGTGCTGGAGGCACTGGAGGCATAAGCGCGGCCGCCCGATACGGCTGCAACCGCTGGTACGGAAAGCCCGGACGATGTCCGGGCTTTTTTCGTTTTCGGAGCGACACCGGCAGCGGTGCGAACGAATGCCGCATCGGCGTCGCTCCCCGGTGCACTAGAGTCGAACGGTAGCGAACGAACCGACACCGGGACGACCACGCATCATGGCCAAGAAATTTCCGCTGCATCCCCTGCATCCGGAGCGGATCTGCTGGGGATGCGACAACTATTGCCCGACGCAGGCGATGCGATGCGGCAACGGCTCCAGCCGGACCCAGCACCCGAGCGAGCTGCTCGGCGACGACTGGTATCGATACGGCGACTGGGGCATCGCATGCGCGGATGCCGACGACGCAGGCGCACCGTCCGCACCGCCGCCTGAAGCCGGCGGGCAATCCTAGCGACAAGTTGCCTCACCGGACGGCATTCCGTTTGTTGATCTGCATCACGGTCGCGAAGCGCGTGCCGAAACATCATGAAAAAGATGCATCAGAGAAGCATCTTGAAGCGGGCGAGCGGCCCGGCGACCGGAACACGCGTCCGGCCGCCCTTCGCACCGACCCGCGCCCCCATGATCGACAAAGGAGAACACCGTGTTTTGCTATCAATGCGAACAGACCGACCGGACCGGCGCGCGGCCGGGCTGTGCATCGGCGAAAGGCAATTGCGGCAAGGATTCGACGACGGCCGACCTGCAGGACCTGCTGGTTCATGCGGTGAAGGGCATTGCCCAGTACGGCGCGATCGCGCGCACGATGGGCGTGCCCGACCGCGAAGCCGAGCGCTTCGTGCTGTACGCGATGTTCACCACGCTGACCAACGTGAACTTCCATGCGGCGCGCTTCGTCGCGCTGCTGCGTGAAGCCGCGCAGACGCGCGATCGCGTGAAGGCCGCCTGCGAAGCGCACGCACGCGCCGCGGGCACGGCGGTGCCCGTGCTGCACGGGCCGGCCGAGTGGCAGCCGGCGGACGATCTGGCGGGCTTGCTGAAGCAGGCGGCGAGCGTCGGCATCGACGCGGGCCTCGACACGGTGGGCGCGGATATCGTCGGGCTGCGCGCGCTGGTGCTGTACGGCCTGAAGGGCGTGTGCGCGTATGCGCATCATGCGCAGGTGCTCGGCTACGAGCGCGACGACATCTACGAAGGCGTCGACGCGGCGCTCGCGTTCCTCGCGGGCAATCCAGCCGACGTCGACGCATTGCTCGCGCACGCGCTCGATCTCGGCCGGCTGAACCTGACGGTGATGGAACTGCTCGACAACGCGAACACCGGCCGCTTCGGCGTGCAACAGCCGAGCGCCGTGCGCGTGTCGCCGGTGGCGGGCAAGGCGATCCTCGTGTCGGGCCACGATCTCGGCGATCTGCACGCGCTGCTCGAACAGACGGCGGGCACCGGCATCCAGGTCTACACGCACGGAGAAATGCTGCCGGCTCACGCGTATCCGTCGCTCAAGGCTTTCCCGCATCTGGCCGGCAACTACGGCGGCGCGTGGCAGGACCAGCAGAGCGACTTCGCGCGTTTCCCCGGGCCGATCCTGATGACGTCCAACTGCATCATCGAGCCGCTGCCGCAATACCGGCAGCGCATCTTCACGACGGGGCCGGTCGGCTGGCCGGGCGTGCGCCATCTCGAGCATCACGATTTCCCGACGCTGATCCGTGCCGCCCAGGCGCTGCCGGGCTTTCAGGCCACGGCGCCGGAGCAGACCATCACCGTCGGGTTCGGCCGGCATGCGGTGCTGGGCGTCGCCGACAAGGTGATCGACGCGGTGAAGGCCGGACAGATCCGCCACTTCTTCCTGATCGGCGGCTGCGACGGCGCGGCGCCGGGGCGCAATTACTACACCGAGTTCGCGGAGCAGGCGCCCGACGATACGGTCGTGATGACGCTCGGCTGCAACAAGTACCGGTTCAACCGGCACGCGTTCGGCGATATCGGCGGCATTCCGCGCCTGCTCGACATCGGGCAGTGCAACGACAGCTATTCGGCGATCCGCATCGCGACCGCGCTCGCCGATGCGTTCGAATGCGGCGTGAACGACCTGCCGCTGTCGCTCGTCATCTCGTGGTTCGAACAGAAGGCAGCGGCCGTGCTGCTGACGCTGCTCGCGCTCGGCATCCGCAATATCCGGCTCGGGCCGACGCTGCCCGCGTTCGTCACGCCGGGCGTGCTCGCGGTGCTGGTCGATCAGTTCGGGATCCAGCCGATCGGCGACGCCGGCGCCGACCTCGCCGCGGCGCTCGCGCGCCGGGCGGCATGAGCAGGATCGTTCGATGAGCTACCGGATCGAGATCACGACGCGCGACGGCGCGCCGTTCGGCTTCGACTGCGAGCCCGGCCAGGATCTGCTCGCGGCGGCGGCGCAAGCCGACATCACGCTGCCGTCGCAATGCCGGCGCGGGAGCTGCGGCGCATGCCAGGCGGCTGTCGTCGACGGCCCGTACGAGATGCAGGCGCACAGCGCCGACGCGTTGCCGGCCGGCCAGCCCGGCGCGGTATTGCTGTGCCGAACGACGCCGCTCGGCGATCTGCGGGTTGCGGCGCCGTACGACCGCGCCAAGGTGCTGCTGCAGCCGGTGCCCGTGCGCACGGCGCGGATCGCCGCGCTCGACGCGATTGCGCGCGACACGATGCGCGTCGAGCTGCAGATCGAGCCGGACGACGCGTTCGGCGTGGCCGCGGAGTTCGAAGCCGGCCAGTTCGCGGAACTGGAGGTGCCGGGCAGCGGCCTGCGCCGGCCCTATTCGCTCGCGAACACGAGCAACTGGGATGGCCGGCTGGAGTTCCTGATCCGGCTGCGGCCGGGCGGCTGGTTTTCGACCTATCTGCGCGAACGCGCGCGGCCCGGCGATCGGCTGACCGTGCGTGTGCCGATGGGCGGGTTCGGCCTGTTCGCCGATAGCCTGAGGCCGCGCTGGTTCGTCGCGGGCGGCACGGGGCTCGCGCCGATCCTGTCGATGCTGCGGCGCATGGCCGAGTATCAGGAGACGGGCGACGCGCGGCTGTTCTTCGGCGTCAATGAGGAAAACGAACTGTTCATGCTCGATGAACTGGCGCGCTTGCGGGCCGAGCTGCCGCAGTTGGTGGTCGATGTGTGCGTCTGGCGGCCCGGCGTGGAATGGACCGGGCTGCGCGGCACGCCGGTCGACGCGTTGCGCGCGGCGCTGGCGCACGCGCCGGTGCTGCCGGACGTCTACGTCTGCGGGCCGCCGCCGCTTGTCGAGGGTGCGCGGGAAGTCGCGATCGCCGCCGGCGTGCCGGACGCGCAGTTCGCGAGCGAGCGGTTCACCGTGTAACGCGAGCGCCGCGCGTTGCGGCTACGGCGTTCCATCCGGCAGGCGGCGGCTTGCCGGATTGCCTGGTCGAACGTACGCTTTGTCGACACCCACGCCCATCATCAGGTGATCGACCATGCAAGCTCATCCTCTGCGTCTTGTCCCCGGCGACGATCTGCGCGCCGCCATCGAGCATGCGTTGCGCGGGCTTCGCGCACACGCGGCATTCGTGATCCAGGGCATCGGCAGCCTGAACGTCGCGCAGTTGCGCTTTGCAGGCGTCGACTCACCGACCGAACTGCGCGGCGACCTCGAAATCCTGACGCTGGCCGGGTCGGTCTCGCCGGACGGCGCGCACCTGCACATGTCGGTTTCCGACGCGCAAGGCCGCGTATCGGGCGGCCACGTCGCGAGCGGCTGCGTGGTGCGTACGACCGCCGAGATACTGCTCGTGCTGTTGCCCGCGCATCGTTTCTCGCGTGAACCCGACGCGGGCACCGGTTTCAACGAGCTGGTGATTCGCCCCGACACCGGCTGATCGCGCGGAACCTTCGCAGCGCATGACGGCTGCGGCGATTCAGCGGACCGCCTTGCCGAGCACGTGGCGCCGGCAATGCTCGAGATACGCTTGTTCATGCGCGGCCATCAGTTCGATGATGCTTTTCCACAGCCATGAAGGCGCATCGAGGGTCTTCGGACGCTGGCGCCGCAGCTCGGCGCGCCACGCGCGTTGCGTCGCGTCGTCCATCTGGGCGGCATGCGCGCGGCCGATCACCAGCGCAAGGTAGCGGGCGACGTTCACCGCGTCGGCTTCCGACAGTCGTTCCGCTTCCAGTTTCAGATCCTGCGGCATCAATTCGCGCATGACGACGGCTCGCCCGTCGAGGCGCGCCGCGCACATCCGGCTGCCCAGCATCGGCGACACGTGCCGCGCGCCTTCGAGCACCCGTTGTGCCGCATCGCCCGGCATGCGTACCCCGGGGTATTTCGGCGCCTTGGCGGCCGTGGCTTCCTTGATGTCGATCAGGTAGGGCGGATGTCCGTCGGAACATGCGTCGTCGATATCGAGCATCACCGCGTAGCGGCGTCGGCCCAGCGAGCTGCATCCCTTCACCCAGAACGCGGCGTCGAGCACCTTCATGCCGGCGTCGCAGCGCGCCGTGCGGCTGAGCGCAGCGCCGATCGTCGAAACCGGCGCGGTTTCGAACAGCGTGAGGATGGCGCCGCGCTCCCGTTCCGACAGCGGCCAGAAGCGTTTGCCCAACGGGATGTGCGGCGCGGTGTTCCTGATCGTCTGCCGGTCGAGTTTGCGCCACGAGCGATGCAGCGCCGCCTTCATCGCGATCTGCACCTCGTGAGGGCGTTGCATGTGGCTGAGTTCGTCGCGGCGCCGGCTGTCGAACGCCTGCTCGTATCCGTCGACCAGCGCCTCGATCATCCGCCACGTGATGATGCCGGGCAGATCGGAGCTGCGCGCCGCGGTGGCGAGCGACAACCCCAGACGCAGCACATCGTGGACCGGATTGCCGATCACGCTCTGGTCGAGATCGCGAATCTGCACGGCGACTTCACCCGTCTTCGACGCGACGGGCCCCAGATTGCCGAGATGGCAATCGCCGCCGATCCATATCGCGGGACCGTCGGGCACGGTGCCGGATCGATGGTCCGCCAGCCATGCGTAAAAGCGCTCGGCGCTGCCGCGCGTATAGGTGTGGATCGAGCGCGCCATCTTGCGGCTGCGCAGCTTCGCGAGAATGGGCGTGCGCTGGTCGCAGGCCGGCAGCTTTGCCGATCCGGCGGTTTTCTTGACCACGATGCGTCCTCCTGCCATCCGCGGCATGCGTTCCCGGTGCGCGTGCACCGCGCGATGCCGGTTTGTTCCGGCGAGGCGAAGCGCCGACAGGGCGGCGCGGCGATGCGATTCAATCCGGCACGAGCACGCCCATCGCCGCGATCACCATCGCGGACGTCGCGAGCCAGCCGCCCCATGCCAGCACGCCCCTGACGGCGAATTCGCCCATGATGCGTCTGCTTCCTGCCATCAGCATCATCACGAACATGATCGGCACCGCCGTCACGCCGTTGATGACCGCACTCCAGTAAAGCGCCCGGATCGGGTCGAAATGCATGAACGTGATCGCGACGCCGCCAATGGTCGCCAATGCGATCACGCCGTAGAACTCGGGCGCGACACCCAGCCGCAACGCGAGGCTGTTGCGCCAGCGGAAGGTGCCCGCGGCCGCATATGCGGCGGATCCCGCGAGAACCGGCAGCGCCAGCAGGCCGGTGCCGATGATCCCGAGCGCGAACAGCACGTACGCGAAGTGCCCGGCGACGGGCTCGAGTGCCCGTGCGGCATCCGCCGACGTCTTCACGTCGATGTGATGCATGTGGAGCGTCGCCGCGGCAGTGAGCGTGATGAAGAACGCGATGATGTTCGACACGCCCATGCCGACCCAGGTGTCGACGCTGATCCGGCGCAACTGAGCGGGAGCCTGATGAGGCATGATTCGCAGCGGCCGCTGGTTCGGCGCCGCCCGCAATTCCTCGACTTCCTGCGACGCCTGCCAGAAAAACAGATAAGGGCTGATCGTGGTGCCGAGCACGGCGATGACCGTCGTCAGGTACGCGGCGTTCAACTGGATATGCGGCAGCACGATCGCACGGCCGACCTCGTGCCACGGGACGGGCACGATCAGCGCGACCGCGACATAGGCGAGCAGGGTCAGCGCGGTCCATTTGAGCAGGCGGGCGTAGCGGTCGTACGGCACGAAAATCTGCAGCACGACCGACACGCCGCCCAGGCAGACGACATAGAGCTCTTGCGGGCCGTGCAGCAGCAACTTGACCGCCGCGCCCATCGCCGACAGGTCGGCTGCGATGTTGATCACGTTCGCGATGGTCAGCAGCGCGACGGTCGAATAGAGCAGCCACGGCGGATAGTGCGTGCGCATGTTCGACGCAAGGCCCTTGCCGGTCACGCGGCCGATGCGCGCGCTGATCAGCTGGATGGCCGTCATCAGCGGATAGGTCAGCAGCAGCGACCAGAGCAGTTCGAAGCCGAACTGCGCACCCGCCTGCGAATAGGTACCGATGCCGGAAGGATCGTCGTCGGCGGCGCCGGTGACGAGCCCCGGCCCGAGGCGGCGGAGCCACGTGGACGCGCGAGGGCGCGGTTGTTGTGCGGAATCGATGGACTCGTTGTCGTTCATGTTGGCGGCCCGTTAGGAAGGCCAACGGAGTCGCAAGCGGCGTGCCCGGGCGCGATTGGGGGGGCGATGGGCTTCGGTTGCGGAGTCGAGCGCAGCGGAAAGCCGCTGCGGGCGGCGCGCGGGGAGGTGAGGACAGGGGAAGGTTGGGCGGCCGGCGCCCCGGGGAATCAAGCCGCTCCAAATCGGGACATCGACGGGCGTTGGCCGGCGCTTTTTGCCGCGGCCGCTATGGCATGGACTTGCGTGGAGTGGCCCGCAGGGCGCTCATCGATTCGTCGCGCGCGGGGTTGACGGCGTATTGCGGCCTAACGGCAGGTCAGGGCCGGTCCCACGGAGCACTAAGTGCCGCGGCCGCTATGGCAAGGACTTGCTTGAAGTGGCGCGCAGACCGCTCATCGATTCGTCGAGCGCGGGATTGACGGCGTATTGCCGGCTACCGGCAGCTCAGGGCCGGCGGCGCCGAGCACAAAGGATGGAAAGCGCCGGTCGCGACCGCTCCCGGCCATGCGGCGCGACACGGACGCAGCCGGCACGGCGGCGCCCGTTCGACCTCAACGCGCGGCCATCGCGGCATCCTGATGGCCGCGTCCGGTCACGAGGCAGCCGGACATGAATGCTTCGCTCTGGCTGCTGGCTGCCGCGTTGCCGAAGCCGCGGCTGAGTGCGTCGTATTTCACCTGCTCGGCGCCTTGCGAGCACGCGGTCGGACTGGCGTCGCGGCCTTGCGCATGCAGCAGCGCCCGATCGCCGATCAGGTAGGCCAGCAGCGCGAAAAAAGCGATGTGTACCACTCGTCTCATGATTCGTCTCCTCGTCGCT
>Ga0105239_10005957_pt1 | contig 14185 bp, 12 predicted proteins | sample KBSC44metaG_FD_92761 | JGI IMG/M metagenome (GOLD analysis project Ga0105239, IMG submission 92761) | Corn rhizosphere microbial communities from Kellogg Biological Station, Michigan, USA - KBS C4-4 metaG | ecosystem: Host-associated > Plants > Roots > Rhizosphere > Soil | place: Michigan, USA... | reverse complement strand
TGAACCCGGTCGACACCCCGGTCTCGGCCTCGAGCCGGGCGTACAGGTCGCGGCTGTAGAGCCGGATGCCCGTGCTGGTCTCGGACGTGGACCCGAAGCAGGTCATCAGCCCGGCGGCGTGCCACGTCGTACCGCTGGTGAGCCGGTCGCGCTCGAGCACGACGACGTCCGTCCAGCCCTCGTGGGCGAGGTGGTAGGCGACCGAGCACCCGATCACGCCGCCCCCGATGACGACGACGCGGGCACGGTCGGGCAGTGCAGTCGGGGCCACCGGCACAACCTAGCGGCCGAGCGAGGACATGCGGACACGGCGGAGCCGGGTCGGCATGGCCGCAGCGAGCGGCGAAGCGAGCCTGCTCGCGAGCCCCCCTCAGGTCGGGCCCCGACATGCGGACACGGCGGAGCCGGGTCGGGATGGCCGCAGCGAGCGGCGAAGCGAGCCTGCTCGCGAGCCCCGTCAGCCCGGCTGCGGTCCTCGCCCCAGGTACGCCGAGAGCAAACCGGCTCGCACCACCGGGCGCCCCGACCTACGCTGGGTGGTCGGATGACGAACGCACGAGAAGACTTCTCCCTCGACGCCGAGCTGGACGAGACGACCGGCTGGGACCTCGAGGACGACCTGCAGGACCCGGCCGACGACGGCTGGGAGTCCGGCTATGCCGACGACGGCGACGACCACGACCCCGAGCTGACGACGGGCGAGCAGGACCTCGCCGAGCGCTACGCCCTGCGCCGGGTCGCCGGACTGAGCACCGAGCTCGAGGACATCTCCGAGGTCGAGTACCGACAGCTGCGGCTGGAGCGGGTCGTCCTGGTGGGGGTCTGGACCGACGGCAGCGTCGAGGACGCCGAGAACTCCATGGCCGAGCTGGCCGCCCTGGCCGAGACGGCCGGGTCGGAGGTGCTGGACGCGATCTACCAGCGCCGGGACAAGCCGGACCCGGCGACGTACATCGGCCGCGGCAAGGTCGAGGGGCTCGCCGAGATCGTCCGGCACACCGGTGCCGACACCGTGATCTTCGACGGCGAGCTCGCGCCCAGCCAGCTCCGCAACCTGGAGGACCGGCTCAAGGTCAAGACCGTCGACCGCACCGCCCTGATCCTGGACATCTTCGCGCAGCACGCCAAGAGCAAGGAGGGCCAGGCACAGGTCGAGCTGGCCCAGCTGAACTACATGAAGCAGCGCCTCCGCGGCTGGGGGGGCAACCTGTCCCGCCAGGTCGGCGGCCGGGCTGCCGGGGGCGAGGGAATCGGCGGGCGTGGTCCCGGTGAGACCAAGATCGAGACCGACCGGCGCCGCATCAACACCAAGATCGCCAAGCTACGGCGCGAGCTCGCCCACATGAAGGGCACCCGCGACACCAAGCGCCAGGAGCGCCGTCGCCATCACATCCCGAGCGTCGCGATCGCCGGCTACACCAACGCCGGCAAGTCGAGCCTGCTCAACCGGCTGACCGGCGCCGGAGTGCTGGTCGAGGACGCGCTGTTCGCCACCCTCGACCCCACGACCCGGCGGACGACGACCAGCGACGGCCGCGTGTACACCATGTCCGACACCGTCGGCTTCGTCCGCCACCTGCCGCACCAGCTCGTGGAGGCGTTCCGCAGCACCCTGGAGGAGGTCGCCGACTCCGACCTGATCCTCCACGTGGTCGACGGCTCCCATCCCGACCCGGAGGGGCAGATCGCGGCCGTGCGCGAGGTGTTCGCCGAGATCGGTGCCGACAAGGTCCCCGAGGTCATCGTGGTCAACAAGGCCGACGCGGCGGATCCGCTCGTCCTGGCCAGGATCAAGCAGCGCGAGCCGCACTCCGTCGTCGTCAGCGCCCTGACCGGCGAGGGCATCGCCGACGCGCTGACCATGGTCGAGGACGACCTGCCCCGGCCGGGGGTCGAGTTCGAGGCGCTCGTGCCCTACGCACGCGGTGACCTGCTCGACCGGCTCCACCAGCACGGCGAGATCGAGTCGCTGGAGCACACCGGTGACGGCACCGTCGTGCGCGGTCGGGCGCACGCCGACCTGGCGGGCGAGCTGGCGGCGTACCCCGTCTGACCGTTCCCAGCGCGGCGCGCCGCCCCTACGCTCGGACGGTGTTCACCACCGCGACGCTGAGCGACGGACGAACCCTGGAGTACGCCGACGTCGGTGACCCGTCCGGCACACCGATGGTGCTCTGCCACGGGACGCCGGCCACGGCCGGGCAGGCGAGCGTCATCGCCGGGTCCGCTGCGCGGCGCGGCGTGCGGCTGGTCGCCCCGACGCGCCCCGGCTATGGCGCCTCCACGCTCAGCCCTCCCGGCCTGGCCGCATCGGCACCCGACGTCCTGGAGCTGGCCGACCAGCTGGGGATCGAACGGTTCGCGCTGATGGGAACCTCCGGCGGTGGCCCCTTCGCGCTGGCCGTGGCGGGCGCGGCGCCGGACCGCGCAGCCCTCGTCTCGGTGCACGCGGGGCCGGGCTGCTGGGCCCAGGTGAATCCGGACGTGCTGGGCGACGACGACCGCCGGGCTCTCGACCTGGTCGCCGCGGGTGACGTCGACGAGGGCATGGCCGTCATGGTCGCGCTCGCGGACGCCGATCTGGGCGGCCTGCGCGAGCTGTCTCCCGCGGACTTCTCCGTGGCCCTGGCCAGGCTGGCGCCTCCGGGGGAGAACTGGCTCGACCGCTACCCCGATCTCAAACGAGCCTTCCAGGCCGACTTCCGGCGCGCGATCGCAACCGGCGCCGGCATGGCCCGCGACAACCTGTCGTGGCTGGCGTCGTGGGACTTCGACCTGGCCACGGTCACGTCGCCGGTGCGGCTGGTGTACGGCGAGGGTGACCAGATGATCCCGCCTCGACACGGGGAGTGGCTCCGGGAGCGGCTGCCCAGCAGCGAGCTGCACGTCGTACCCGGCGGCCACGGTGACGTCACCTTCGGGGCAGCCGAGGAGGCCTTCGCGGCGCTCGCCTCCGGCTAGCCGGCGGGCGTCAGGAGGACTTGCGGTCCTGCTTCGACGGATCGACCAGGCGTACGCCGACGCCGCGCACGCTCTCGAGGTAGCGCGGCTCGGCCGCGGTCTCGCCGAGCTTGCGGCGCAGCCAGGACAGGTGCACGTCGACGGTCCGCTCGGAGCCGCCGTCCTGCTGCCAGACCTCCGTCAGCAGGGTGCGCTTGCTGACCACCTCGCCGGCGCGCTCGGCGAGGGCGAGGAGCAGGTCGAACTCCCTGCGCGCCAGCTCCAGCGGCTCGCCGGCCAAGCTCGCCGTGCGGGTGGGCTCGTGGATGAGCAGCTCGCCGACGCGGATCGGCTCGACGGAGGCTCCGCGGCGGGTACGTCGCATCACGGCCCGGATGCGGGCGGTGACCTGCTCGAGCCGGAACGGCTTCACGACGTAGTCGTCGGCGCCGGAGTCGAGGGCGCGGACCATGGTGGGGTCGTCGTCGACGGCGGTGATCACGATGATCGGCACCGTGCTGGCGGCCCGGATCATGCCGATCACGATCAGTCCCTCGACGTCCGGGAGGCCGAGGTCGAGCAGCACGAGATCGGGGCGGTCGCCGAGCACGGCTTCGATGCCAGCGATGCCCGTGGCGGCGGTCTGGACCGTGTGGCCGCGCTCGGCCAGCCCACGCTCCAGCGCGGCGCGGATCGAGGAGTCGTCCTCGATCACGAGAATGCTGGTCATCGCTGCATCCCAACGCCTTTTCGGCTCGATGAACTGGTCAGGGAACCCGAGCCCCCTCACGGGTTTCCTCGCTCCCACCCCGGGTCGGATGGGCTCTCCCCCACGCAGGTTCCCATCGGAAACCCTTGTCCCCCGTCGCGGATAGGGTGCACCAGTGCCCGACGTCCGTCTACCCGTCACCGATGTGCTGGGGACAGCGGTCGCGGCTCTCGGCGGCGAGGAGCGTCCCGGACAGGTGGCCATGGCGGAAGCCGTCGCCGGGTCGCTGACCGCTCATCGGCACCTCGTCGTCCAGGCCGGCACCGGCACCGGCAAGTCCCTGGCCTACCTCGTCCCGGCGCTTCTGCACGACCAGCGGGTCGTGGTCGCGACCGCCACGCTGGCCCTCCAGCACCAGCTCGTCGAGCGCGACATCCCACGGCTGGTCGAGGCGGTCGCCGCCATCCACCCCGAGGTCGACACGTCGTACGCCGTGCTCAAGGGCCGTTCCAACTACGCCTGTCTCCAGCGGATCCGTGAGGGGATGCCCGACGACGACCAGGGCACCCTGGTCGAGGTCTCGCAGGCCACGCGGCCGAGCTCGCTGGGCAAGAAGGTCCTGGAGCTGCGGGCCTGGGCCGAGCAGGAGGCGGAGAACGCCGGCAGCGGCGAGCGCGACCGTGCGCCGCGCCACACCGACCGCGAGTGGCGGCAGGTCAGCGTCAGCCATCGCGACTGCCTGGGGGCGGCGCGGTGCCCGTTCGGCGACGAGTGCTTCGTCGAGGCGGCCCGCGAGGAGGCCCACCGATCCCACCTGATCGTCACCAACCACTCGCTCCTGGCCATCGACGCCATCGAGGGCGTCCCGATGATCCCCGACTACGACGTCGTCGTCGTCGACGAGGCCCACGAGGTCGTCGCCCGGGTCACCCAGGCCGCGACCGACGAGCTGCTCGCCTCCGACGTCGACCGGGCCTCCCGCCGCTCCCGCCGGTACGTCGAGACCGGCGAGTCCGACTCCTCCGCGGCCGACGACCTCGCCGACGCGGGCGACGCGCTGGGAGCAGCGATCGCCGAGTGCCGGCCGGGCCGCTTCGACGAGGTGCCCGAGGCGCTGGCCGACGCGCTGGTGCTGGTCCGCGACGCCGCGCGCGCCTGCCTCTCGGCGTACCCGAAGGAGGTCGACTCCGCAGAACCCGACGCCGGACGGACGCAGGCGCGCGGCTCGGTGCAGGAGGTCTTCGTCACCGCCGAGCGGATGGCGGCCCGGTCCGAGGCCGATGTCCTCTGGCTGAGCGAGGGTGGCGACCGCATCCCACCGCGACTGTGCGTCGCCCCGCTCGAGGTCTGGGGTCCGATGCGCGACAGGCTGCTCACCGACAAGACCGTGGTGCTGACCTCGGCCACGCTGATGCTCGGGGGCGACTTCGACGCGATCGCGACGTCGGTCGGGCTCCGGCCCGACGAGCGAGTCGAGGTCGTCGGTCCCGAGGAGGCGGAGGTCGACGCGACCCGGGGGGAGGGGGCCGACGCCCTGCCCTGGGTCGGCCTCGACGTCGGCTCGCCGTTCGACTACGGCCGGCAGGCGATCCTCTACGTCGCGCGCCACCTCCCGCCGCCCGGCCGCGACGGGCTCGTCGAGGCGCAGCTCGACGAGATGGCGGCGCTGGTCGACGCCGCCGAGGGGCGCACGCTGGGCCTGTTCAGCTCACGGCGTGCCGCCGAGACCGCGGCCGAGGCGATCCGCGAGCGGCTGCCCCACCTGACCACGCTCGCCCAGGGCGAGGCGCAGCTGCCCGAGCTGGCCCGGCAGTTCGTCCTCGACCCCCACACCTGCCTGTTCGGCACGCTCAGCCTGTGGCAGGGGCTCGACGTCCCGGGCGACACCTGCCAGCTGGTGCTGATCGACCGCATCCCGTTCCCACGCCCCGACGACCCGCTGATGAGCGCCCGCCAGCGGGCCGCCGACCGCGCGGGGCGCAACGGCTTCATGCAGGTCGCGGCCACCCACGCCGCGCTCCTGCTCGCCCAGGGAGCCGGCCGGCTGATCCGGACCACGACCGATCGCGGGGTCGTGGCGGTGCTCGACCCGCGGCTGGCGACGGCACGCTACGGCGGGTTCCTCCGGGCCAGCCTGCCGCCGATGTGGACGACGTACGACGGTGCGCTCGTGCGGGAAGCACTCGCCCGGCTCGCTCAGACGGAGCAGCCGATCGGCTAGCAGTCGTAGCGGCGCTTGGGCGGCGGGTCGGCGAACTCGTCGATCGCCTCGCTGGTGAGCGGCTCGTCGGGCACCGGGCCGGGGATCGTCTCGGTCGGCCGTGCGGTGCCGGCGATGCGCTCGTGGAACTCGATCCGGCGCTTGGTGACCAGCTGGCGCTTGTCCTCGAACCACGGGTCCACCAGCCACATCGCCACGATCACCAGGGCCCAGCCGACGGCGACGTCGAGGATCCAGTGGTTGCCGGTACCGATCACCACGACGGCGGTGATCAGGGCGTGCAGCCAGGCCAGGCCGCGGGCCCAGTAGTTGCGCGTCGAGCGACGCACCACCAGCGCGACCCACAGCGCCCAGCCGGCGTGCAGGCTCGGGAAGGCGGCCAGCTCGTTGGTCAGCTGGCCCATGCCCTTCGGCGCGGATGCGTCGGTGCTCCACCAGCCGTCAGCCGCGTGGAGGCTGAGGACGTCGGTGTAGCCGTTGAGCATCCGCGGCGGCGCGGTCGGCAGGAGGAGGTAGCAGGCCAGGGCGATCACGCAGGAGACCACCAGCGCCCAGCGCGCGGGGACGTAGTGCGCGGGGCCCTTGCGGTACAGCCAGATCAGGACGAACAGCGTCACCACGTAGTGGGCCGCGGCGTACCAGTAGCACGCGGGGATCGCCGCCCAGGCGTGGGCGACGAACCAGTTGTTGATGTTGTGCTCCCAGTCGAGGTGGAGCACCCGCTCGAGCGAGAGGAGGTCGCCGGCGCGGTCCTGGGCCGGGCCGAGGTCGCCGTCGGCGAGGGTCCTGGTCACACAGTAGAAGACGTAGAGGGCGCCGATCAGGAAGACCTCGCGCACGCCACGACGCCCGAGGAAACTCCCTCGGGCGATCGTCATCTGCACGCTCGATCGAACGCTCACCGGTCCATCCTCTCAGGCGATGCAATCCATTTGCATCATCCCTGTGACGTACAAGAGAGCACCGAATGTGACGAGATACTTCCCATCCGGGTACCTCAGATTCTGCGGAGGACGGCCGTGACCTTGCCGAGGATGGTCGCCTGCGACCCGTCGATCGGCTCGTACGCCGCGTTGTGTGGCAGCAGCCAGACGTGCCCGTCCTTGCGCTGGAACGTCTTCACGGTGGCCTCGCCGTCGATCAGGGCGGCCACGATCTCGCCGTTCTCGGCGGTCTGCTCCTGGCGTACGACGACGTAGTCGCCGTTGCAGATCGCGGCGTCGACCATCGAGTCGCCGCGCACCTCGAGCAGGAAGAGCGTCCCTTCGCCGACCAGCTGCTTGGGCAGCGGGAAGACGTCCTCGAGGGTCTCCTCGGCCAGGATCGGTCCGCCGGCCGCGATGCGCCCGACCATCGGCACGTACGTCGCCGCGGGCCGCGCATCGCCCACGCCGGTCTCGTCGTACGACGACTCGCCCGGGTCGGGGGCGTCGCTGATCGACCCGATCGACCGACGGGCCGCCATCACCTCGGGCAGGAACACCTCGAGGGCACGCGGTCGGTTGGGATCGCGCTTGAGGAACCCCTTCTCCTCCAGCACCCGGAGCTGGTGGGCGACGCTGGAGCTGCTGGTGAGGCCGACCGCCTGGCCGATCTCACGCATGCTCGGCGGGTAGCCGCGCTTCTCGATCGCCTCCTTGATCGTGGCCAGCACCCGCTGCTGGCGCGGCGTGAGCCCGGTCGCGTCCGGCGGGCCGTCCGGCAGCTCGCTGAGATTGCCCCGACCGCCCTGACGACTGCGCTGACCGCGGCCCGATGCGCCCGGTCTCGATCCACTGGCCATGAGCCGAACCGTACGGCCGCGACCGCCCGGGAATCAAACATCTGTTCGAACGGGCGTGTCGCGACCACGGCTCGTGGAGAGCCTTGGGCAGAGCCCGAGCCGTCTCGACCCGCAGGGGACTCACCTCGGGCCGGTCCCGCGGCTCTGGTTGACTCGCCGGGCATGGACAGCTGTGTGGTCACCGGCGGGGCGCGAGGCATCGGGCGCGGGATCGCCGAGCGGATGGTCGGGCGCGGTTACGCCGTGGTGGTCACCGATGTCGACGGCGAGGGTGCGCGTCGTACGGCCGAGGAGATCGGCGCGGCGGTCGGCCTCGAGCAGGACGTGCGCGACGCGGCCGGGCACCGGTTCGTCGCGACGACGGCCAGCGACCTGGGCCGGCTGACGGCATGGTTCAACAACGCGGGCGTCGGTGACGACGGGCGGCTCGCCGACCTGACCGACGAGCAGGTGCAGCGGCTGGTCGAGGTCAACCTGCTCGGCTGCCTGTGGGGCATGCGCGCGGCGCTGGACGCCTTCGGCTCCGGGCGCGGCGACATCGTGAACACCGCCTCGCTGTCCGGGCTCGGCCCGGTGCCCGGCTACTCCGTGTACGCCGCCACGAAGGCCGCGATCGTGTCGGCGACGATGTCGGTCTCGGCCGAGGTGCCGCGCGGCGTACGCGTGCATGCGCTGTGCCCGGACGGCGTGCAGACGGCGTTGCTGGAGGGACAGGACCCGGCCGGGCTGGGCTCTCAGCTCGTCCACTCCGGCGGTCGGATCCTCACCGTGGCCGAGACCGCCGACGCGGCCGTCGCGCTGCTCGGCACGCGCCGGGTCGTCCGGTCGGTGCCGGGGTGGCGCGGGGCACTCGTGCGGTCGTCGACCCTCGCTCCGTCGGTGGCCGGGTACGGCACGCGGCTGTTCGCGGCCCGCGGCCGCCGCGTGATCGCCCGGCGGCGGTGAGCACCGCGAGGCCGGCCCGAAACATTCGAACATTTGTTCGTGTCGCTGCTTGAAACCGTTCGAACACCTGCTCTACCGTCGTACACATGTTCGATCGAACGTCTGCTCGGATGCTCCGCCGGCCGCTCTGTGGGGCGACTGTCGGCGGCCGCCGATAGACAGGCATCAGACACAGGAGCCGACGGCCGTCCCATCGACGCACACAGCGTCAGCGGCACTTCCCCAGGAGGATCCGATGAGCAGCCTCACCGCCACCCGCACCCCGCGCCTCACGCCGCCGGCCGCGCCGACGCGCAAGGCGACGCCCCGGCGCCGCACGCTGGGTCGGGGTGCGTCACTGGTCGGTCGTGCCGACCGGCCCGTGCTGCGCATCGTCGCCGACGTCGAGCAGGCCCCGGTCGTCACCCGGGTCGCTCCCGAGCCGGATGACCTGCCGCCGCGCCGGGTCGCGATCGAGGAGTTCTTCGCGGCCGAGTACGACGGCGACGAGCAGGTGCTCGAGGTCGTCCGGGCCCGCGCGAGCTCCGTGCGGCTGACCCGGCGTGGACGTCTGGTCGTGTTCGGCGTGAGCCTGGCCGCCACCATCGGCCTCGGGCTCGTCGCGGCCACCGGCTCGCTGGCCGACGACCAGCCGGAGCCGACCCGCGTCGTCACGGTCCAGCCCGGCCAGACCCTGTGGGACATCGCCTCCGGCGTCTCCCGCGGCGACGTCCGGTCCACCATGGCCCACCTCGAGGCGATCAACCACCTGGACTCCACGACCCTCCAGGTCGGCCAGCACCTGCGAGTGCCCCAGTAACAGACTTCCGCCCGACCGACTCGACCCCGGTCGGTGCGGAGAGCCGGGGAAGACGGGAGGCAGCGTGACCCCATGCGCGCTGCCTCCCGTGCCTCAGCGATCCGCCAGCCGCCGCACGAACTTCAGTCCCGACCACACCTCGCTGATCGCGGCGATCTTCACGTCCACCCAGCCGATCTCCAGACCCAGCTCGCGCACGGCGTTCTCGTTCAGGTCGGAGGCGATGCCGAGCTTCTTGACCGCCGCCTGCTTGGGCCACGAGACCCAGACCATGCCGCGGGGGACCGTGTGCTCGAACAGCACCGGCAACCGGTCGGTCAGCGTCGCCAGCTCGGTGTGGAACGTGACCGTCAGGTCGAGCCCCGCCCGAAGCCGGCGGACGACGATCGCGGTCGGCGGCAGCCCGAGGTCGAGGCCGTCCGGCAGCCGGTCGAGGAGGACGACGTGACCGTCCTTGACGCCCAGCTTCGTGGTCAGCGGGGTGCCGGAGTAGCCGGCCGGCGGGTCGGCCATGGCTCAGCGCGCCGCTCGGCGGCCGCCCGGGGGCCGCGGGGGAGGCGGAGGGGGAGCGGCTGCCCGGATGCGGGCGAGGATCCGCATCCCGAGCATCAGGCCCACGAACAGGCAGGCGATCGCGCCGATCGTGGCCAGCCCGAGGAACCACCAGGCGGTCGCGTCCCCGTTGCGGGCGGTGGTCCCGAAGTCGATGGCGAGGTAGACCAGGTAGCCCCAGGCGACCACGGCCGCGGTGATCCCGAGCGCGAGCAGCAGCAGCGGGGCGATCGACGGCCGCTGACGGGGCGCCTCCGGCTCCTGGAGGCGCGCGGGCCCGGCGTGCCTTCCCGCGGCCCGCTTGCCCGACGTCACCGGGACATTGTGACGGATGCCCTCGCCGCCCGACACGCCGATCGGCGAGCCCCGATCCCGACGCCCTCGAGCCCCCTGACCTGTGCATTTGCGGTCCGGCCGGGAGTACGTCGGGGCCGACGCGCCGAATCTTGGCGAAGTCCTTGCCAACGTCGTGCGCTCGACGTACGGTTACCACTACATCTAGTAGTTACACCGGTGTGGTTTTCCACATGTAGTTCACATGTACGGGGTGCCGCACCCACAGAAGATCGCCGGTTCTCCACAGGCGTGGGGGTGCCGGTCCACAGGGAGACACCCCCGTCCCGGGGGACTTCGGCGTGCCCGCACAGCGTTACACCTGCAGCGTCGCACCGAGCGAGGAGAGGAGACCGAGATGCACTGCCCGTACTGCCGGCACACCGACACCAAGGTCCTCGACTCGCGGGTCTCCGAGGACGGCAGCGCGATCCGCCGCCGGCGGCGCTGCGAGAGCTGCGAGAAGCGGTTCACCACCGTCGAGCTGATGCAGCTGACGGTGCTGAAGCGCTCCGGGACGACCGAGCCGTTCAACCGCGACAAGGCGATCGCGGGCGTCCGGAAGGCGAGCAAGGGCCGACCGGTCTCCGAGGACGACCTGGCCCGCCTGGGTCAGGAGGTCGAGGACACCCTGCGCAACGAGGGAGCCGCCGAGATCCCCGCCCACGAGGTCGGGATGGCGATCCTCGGGCCGCTCCGGGCGCTCGACCCGGTCGCGTACCTGCGGTTCGCGAGCGTCTACAAGGCGTTCAGCTCACCGGACGACTTCGAGGACGAGATCGCGCTGCTGCGCATGGAGCAGCAGGCCACGCTGCCGCCCGCCGTACGCACTGGATGACCCACAGACCACCCGGTGCGTAGTGGGGAAGCTGCGCACCGGGTGCACCACTTGGCACCACACGTTGTCGGTGGTCCGAGAGACCATCAAGCTGCACCATCACGGGAGAACGAGGAGCACGGATGACCGAGACGGCGAACCCCAAGCTCAAGGGGAAGCAGGCGGCGCCCCAGGGTCGAGGCCTGACGATCGAGCGTGTCTTCAGCACGCCCGGCACCCACCCCTACGACGAGGTCACCTGGGAGCGTCGCGACGTCGTCCAGCAGAACTGGAAGACCGGTGAGACGGTCTTCGAGCAGCGCGGGGTCGAGTTCCCGGACTCCTGGAGCGTGAACGCCTCGACGATCGTCACCACGAAGTACTTCCGCGGCGCGGTCGGCACCGAGCAGCGCGAGTGGAGCCTCAAGCAGCTGGTCGACCGCGTGGTCTCGACGTACACCAGGGCCGGCGTCGACCACGGCTACTTCGCCACGCCGGAGGACGCCGAGACCTTCGACCACGAACTCACCTGGCTGCTGATCCACCAGTACTTCTCGTTCAACTCCCCGGTCTGGTTCAACGTCGGTACGGCGAGCCCGCAGCAGGTCTCCGCGTGCTTCATCCTGTCGGTCGACGACTCGATGGACTCGATCCTGAACTGGTACAAGGAGGAGGGCTTCATCTTCAAGGGCGGCTCGGGCGCCGGCCTCAACCTCTCCCGCATCCGGTCGTCGAAGGAGCTGCTCTCCAGCGGCGGTACCGCGTCCGGCCCGGTCTCCTTCATGCGCGGCGCCGACGCCTCGGCGGGCACCATCAAGTCCGGCGGTGCGACGCGTCGTGCCGCGAAGATGGTCGTGCTCGACGTCGACCACCCCGACATCGAGGAGTTCGTGCAGACCAAGGCGCGCGAGGAGGACAAGATCCGCGCGCTGCGTGACGCCGGCTTCGACATGGACCTCGGCGGGCACGACATCACCTCCGTGCAGTACCAGAACGCCAACAACTCGGTCCGCGTCAGCGACGAGTTCATGCGCGCGGTCGAGGACGGCACGTCGTTCGGGCTCAAGGCGCGCAAGACCGGCGAGGTGATCGAGACCGTCGACGCCCGCGAGCTGTTCCACAAGATCAGCCAGGCGGCATGGGAGTGCGCCGACCCGGGCCTGCAGTACGACGACACCATCAACGACTGGCACACCAACCCCGAGACCGGCCGGATCACCGCGTCCAACCCGTGCTCCGAGTACATGTCGCTCGACAACTCCTCGTGCAACCTCGCCAGCCTCAACCTGCTGAAGTTCCTCAAAGACGACGACACCTTCGACGCCGCGCTGTTCGAGAAGGCGGTCGAGCTGATCATCACCGCGATGGACATCTCGATCTGCTTCGCCGACTTCCCGACCGAGTCGATCGGCAGGACCACCCGCGACTACCGCCAGCTCGGCATCGGCTACGCCAACCTCGGCGCGCTGCTGATGGCGATGGGTCTGGGCTACGACTCCGACGGTGGCCGGTCGATGGCCGCCGCGCTCACCTCGCTGATGACGGGCGCGTCGTACAAGCGGAGTGCGGAGCTGGCCGCGATCGTCGGTCCCTACGCCGGCTACGCCCGCAACGCCGAGGCGCACCAGCGGGTGATGCGCAAGCACCAGGCTGCCAACGACGCCGTACGCCCGCTGTCGCTCGAGGACGACCGCGTGCACAAGCTGGCCACGAAGGCGTGGGCCGATGTCGTCGAGCTCGGCCGGACCAACGGCTTCCGCAACGCGCAGGCCTCGGTGCTCGCCCCGACCGGGACGATCGGCTTCATGATGGACTGCGACACCACCGGCATCGAGCCCGACTTCTCGCTGGTGAAGTTCAAGAAGCTGGTCGGCGGCGGCTCGATGCAGATCGTCAACCAGACGATCCCGCGGGCCCTGAAGAAGCTCGGGTACGACGAGGAGAAGATCGAGGCGATCGTCGCCTACATCGCCGAGCACGGGCACGTCATCGACGCGCCGGGTCTGAAGACCGAGCACTACGAGGTCTTCGACACCGCGATGGGCGCCCGCGCCCTGGCTCCGATGGGTCACGTCCGGATGATGGCGGCCGCCCAGCCGTTCCTGTCCGGCGCGATCAGCAAGACGGTGAACCTGCCCGAGACCGCCACGGTCGAGGAGATCGAGGACATCTACCTCCAGTCGTGGAAGCTCGGCCTCAAGGCCACCGCGGTCTACCGCGACAACTGCAAGGTGGGTCAGCCACTCGCCGACGGCAAGTCGGAGTCGTCGAAGAAGGACCAGGCCCGCGCCGGCGCATCCTCTGCGCCCGCCGAGGTCGAGACCAAGGAAGTCATCGTCTACCGCCCGACCCGCACCCGGCTGCCGAAGTCCCGCCAGGCCCGCACCACGTCGTTCACCGTGGGCGGCGCCGAGGGATACATGACCTCCGGTGCCCACGACAACGGCGAGCTCGGCGAGATCTTCCTCAAGCTCGGCAAGCAGGGCTCCACCCTCGCCGGCGTGATGGACGCGTTCTCGATCGCGGTGTCCATCGGCCTGCAGTACGGCGTCCCGCTGGAGACCTACGTCTCGAAGTTCACCAACCTGTCCTTCGAGCCCAACGGCCTCACCGACGACCCGGACATCCGGATGTCGAAGTCGCTCATGGACTACGTCTTCCGTCGCCTCGCGCTGGACTACCTGTCCTTCGAGGACCGCCAGATGCTGGGCATCTACTCCGCCGAGGAGCGCCAGCGCTACCTCGAGACCGGCTCCTACGAGCCCGCGGAGGACGAGGTCGGGAACGCCTCTGAGGTCATCGGGGACCTCAGCGCCCCCGACACTCCCGTGGTGGAGGAGAGCCCCCTCGGGGCTCTCGAAACCACCGATGCCGAGCTCGTCGAGACCACGGCAGAACACGAGGCGATCGACGACCTGGCTCCCAAGCCGGCTCCGGCCGAGGCCCACACCTCGGCCGAGCTCCTGGAGAGGATCACCGGCACCGCGGTCGACAGTCCGCTCTGCATGACCTGCGGCACCAAGATGCGCCCCGCCGGCTCCTGCTACGTCTGCGAAGGCTGCGGCAGCACCAGCGGATGCAGCTGA
>Ga0105239_10005955_pt1 | contig 14187 bp, 10 predicted proteins | sample KBSC44metaG_FD_92761 | JGI IMG/M metagenome (GOLD analysis project Ga0105239, IMG submission 92761) | Corn rhizosphere microbial communities from Kellogg Biological Station, Michigan, USA - KBS C4-4 metaG | ecosystem: Host-associated > Plants > Roots > Rhizosphere > Soil | place: Michigan, USA... | reverse complement strand
CGTGTCGAAGGACAGCGAACGGGCTGACATCATTGCTTATCTGAATTCAAATTCAGACAAGCCCGAGCCGATCCCAACGGCTTCGAAATAGCGGTTGTCTCGCAATCAGGCGGGATCAGACGGCCAGGCTTTTGCCTGGCCGTTTTTGTTTCCGGAAGCTTTCATGGACGCAGCCGATGTCGACAGCGGGACCATTCGCCGCAGCCATCTGGTTCCCGGACGACCAAGATGAGGAAATTGCAACGTCATTGGTCGAATGCTTGCCATATATTGCCTCCTGAATCGTTCTGAGAGACCATGACGCCAGTGGCCTTCCCCGGGCTGGATCGGCGGAAAGCGAGAAGCCGAACTGGCAAGCGAAGGATTTCGATTTGGCCATTACCCGACGAACCTTTCTCCATCGCGGCGCGGGCGCAGTGCTTACCCCGGCACTGGTCGGCGGCGGTTCTATTATTGGGGTCCAACCGGCTCTGGCGCAGAGCGAACCGCAATGGCGGCACGCGCTGTCGCTTTTTGGCGACATCAAGTATCCGGCGAACTTCAAGCAGTTTGACTATGTGAATCCGACGGCACCGAAGGGCGGCGTGGCGCGGATGATCTCGCTTGGCACCTTCGACAATTTCAATATCGCTGTTGCCGGCGTGAAAGGTTCGATCGCGTCGGCGGTCTCGATGATCTACGACACCTTGATGGTGAAGTCGCAGGATGAGATTGTCACCGAGTATGGGCTGCTTGCCGAGGGCGCTGCACACCCGGATGACTTCAGTTTTGTCGTCTATCGCCTCCGCCAGGAAGCGCGTTGGCACGACGGTCGTCCCGTGACGGCTGAGGACGTGATCTTCTCGCTTGCAGCATTGAAAAAGCAAAGTCCGTTTTATGGGTCCTACTACCGGCATGTGGTGCAGGTCGAGAAGGTAGGCGATCGCGACATCCGCTTCACCTTCGATTCTCCCGGTAATCGCGAATTGCCGTCGATCGTTGGCGAACTGCCCGTGCTCCCCAAGCATTGGTGGGAAGGCGAGGATGGTCAGGGGCGACGCCGAGATATTTCGACCACGAGTTTGGAGAAGCCCCTCGGTTCGGGGCCCTATCGTATCAAGGAGTTCTCCCCAGGTCGCTCAGTCGTACTCGAAAGGGTGAAGGACTACTGGGGTGGCAACGTTCCGACGCAGGTCGGCCTGAATAATTTTGATGAGTTGAGGTTCGAATTCTTCCGCGACAATCTGGTCGCGCTCGAAGCCTTCAAGGCGGACCAGGCCGACTGGATCGTGGAGAATTCGGCCAAACAATGGGCGACGGCGTATGACTTCCCGGCCGTTTCCGACAAGCGCGTCGTCAAGGAAGAGTTTCCAATCAACGACTCCGGGCGGATGCAGGCGTTCGCGATCAACATCAGGCGGGATCCCTTCAAGGACACCCGGCTGCGGCGTGCCATGAATTACGCGTTCGACTTTGAAGAGATGAACAAGCAGTTGTTCTATGGCCAGTATAAACGGATCGACAGCTATTTCTATGGGACCGAACTGGCATCGTCAGGACTTCCGCAAGGGCGTGAGCTGCAAATTCTCGAAGCAGTCCGCGACAAGATTCCGCCGGAGGTTTTCATGACCCCTTATCAAAATCCGGTCGGCGGCAATCCGGAAGCCGTTCGCGCCAATCTGCGCGAGAGCGCTCGCCTGCTGAAGGAAGCCGGTTTCGAGGTGCGCGAGCGCAAACTGGTTGATACCTCGGGCAAGCCCGTCACGGTCGAAATTTTAGTGCAAGATCCCTCCGCCGAACGGATTGCACTGTTCTACAAGCCGTCCCTCGAGCGCATCGGCATTACGACATCGATCCGTGTCGTGGATGATGCGCAATACCAGAACCGCCTTCGCAGTTTCGATTTCGACGTGATCATCGACCAATGGGGAGAGTCTCTCTCCCCCGGCAACGAACAGCGCGAATTCTGGGGCTCGCAGGCTGCCGACATTCCGGGCGCGCGAAATACAATCGGCATCAAAAACCCCGCCGTCGATGCCTTGATCGAGAAAGTGATTTTTTCGACCGATCGCGACGATCTGGTGGCCGCAACCCGTGCGCTCGACCGCGTGCTGCTGTGGAATTTCTACGTCGTTCCGCAATTCAGCTACCCCTTCGCGCGCTATGCGCGTTGGGATCGTTTCAGCCATGCTGAACCGCTTCCCAAGTATGGCCGGTCCGGCTTGCCCACCCTTTGGTGGTACGACGCGGATAAGGCCGCCAAGATCGGGAAGCGGTCTTGACGAATGTTCTCACAAAGGCGCGGCTTTCTCGCCGGCAATTGCTTGCAGTCGGCGTCGGCGCGCTCAGTGCCACACGGCTGCCGCGCGCGCAAGCCGAGGATTTCGGCGCCCCCGTGCACGGCATGTCGGTTTTCGGCGACCTGAAATATCCGGCCGATTTCCGGCAATTCGATTACGTCAATGTCGACGCGCCGAAAGGCGGCGTGTTTTCGCTGATCCCCTCGGTCAAGGCGTTCAACCAGTCCTATCAGACCTTCAATTCGCTGAATGCCTATATCCTCAGGGGCGAAGGCGCGCAGGGCATGGACATGACCTTCGCCGCCCTGATGATTCGGGCCAACGACGAGCCGGACGCGATGTATGGGCTCGCGGCGAAATCCGTGCAGGTCTCGCCCGACAAGACGATCTACAAATTCTCCATGCGGCCGGAAGCCCGGTTTCACGACGGCTCGAAACTGACCGCGCAGGATGCGGCGTTTTCGCTTTCGACCTTGAAAGCCAAGGGCCATCCGATCATTACCCAGATGATGCGGGATATGGTGAAGGCGGAGGCAACCGATGAGGCGACCCTGGTCGTGACGTTCGCCGAGAAGCGCGCGCGCGACGTGCCGCTCTTCATCGCTGGCCTTCCGATTTTCTCGAAAGCCTATTACGCCACCCGTGCTTTCGATGAATCGACGCTGGATGTCCCGCTTGGCTCGGGCCCCTACAGAGTGGGCCGCTTTGAGGTCAACCGCTTCATCGAGTTCGACCGCCTGAAGGACTGGTGGGGCGCTGAACTGCCGGTTTCTCGCGGCAGCTTCAATTTTGATACTGTGCGCTATGAATTCTACCGGGACCGCGAGGTCGCCTTTCAGGGATTTACCGCTAGGAGTTACCTCTTCCGCGAAGAATTCACCGCGCGGGTATGGGCGACTGCTTACGATTTTCCCGCCGTCAGGGACGGACGCATCAAGCGCGAGATCTTGCCCGACGATACGCCCTCCGGCGCCCAGGGCTGGTTCATCAATACCCGCCGCGACAAATTCAAGGACGCTCGCATCCGCGAAGCCCTGACCTATGCGTTCGATTTCGAATGGACCAACAAGACGATCATGTACGGTGCCTATGCGCGCACGGTCTCGCCGTTCCAGAATTCGGACATGATGGTGAGCGGACCGCCTTCTCCTGAAGAGCTGAAGCTGCTCGAGCCGTTTCGCGGTCAGGTGCCGGCGGAAGTGTTCGGCGCGCCCTTTGTGCCGCCGGTCTCCGATGGATCCGGGCAGGATCGAGCGTTGCTGCGCAAGGCAGGTCAGCTCCTGAACGAGGCCGGCTGCCTGATCAAGGATGGCAAGCGCCTGTTGCCAAATGGGGAGCTGTTCACGATCGAGTTTCTCAATGATGAGAACTCGATCCAGCCGCACCACATGCCCTATATCAAGAATCTCAGTACCCTCGGTATCGAGGCGACCTTCCGTCTGGTCGACCCCGTGCAATATCGCGCCCGGCTCGACGAGTTCGACTTCGATATGACAATCGAACGGTTCAGCATGTCGGCCACTCCCGGCGACAGCATGCGTCCGTTCTTCACCTCGCAAGCCGCCCGCACCAAAGGCTCCCACAATCTGGCCGGGATCGCCGATCCGGTGATCGACGCGTTGGTCGAGAAGATCATAGCCGCTGACAGTCGGGCCGAACTCACTACCGCCTGTCGGGCTTTCGATCGCGTGTTCCGCGCCGGCCGCTACTGGGTGCCCCAATGGTACCGGACCACACATCCGATTGCCTATTGGGATCAGTTTGGCCATCCGCCCAAACCGCCCCGCTACGCGCAAGGCGTCGGCGCGCCAGAAAACTGGTGGACCGATCCGGCCAAGTTCAACCAGGCCGAGCGGGCGAAGTAATGAGCGCCTATATCGCCCGCCGCATTCTGTTGATGATCCCGACCTTGCTCGGAATCCTGTTTGTGTCTTTTGTCGTGGTGCAGTTTGCACCCGGCGGCCCCGTCGAGCGCGTTATCGCGCAGCTCAACGGCGCGGACACCGGTGGCAGTTCGCGAGTCTCCGGGGGATCGGGGACGGATTTCGGGGCGCGGATGCAGCCGGGTGCGGCGGAGACCGCCAATTCCAATTATCGCGGCGCCCAGGGGCTCGATCCCGATTTCATCAAGAGCCTGGAAAAGCAATTCGGGTTCGACAAGCCGGCGCCGGAGCGCTTTGCGCTGATGCTGTGGAATTTCGCCCGGTTCGATTTCGGCAAGAGCTATTTCCGCGATGTCAGCGTGCTGCAGCTCATCAAGGAGAAGCTGCCAGTCTCGATGTCGCTCGGCATCTGGATGACGCTACTCACCTATCTGATCTCCATTCCGCTTGGCATCCGCAAGGCAGTGAAGGACGGCACGAGGTTCGACACCTGGACGTCGGCCGCGATCATTGTCGGTTTTGCCATTCCCGGATTTCTGTTCGCCATCCTTCTGATCATCCTGTTTGCCGGCGGCTCGTTTTTTAACATCTTCCCCTTGCGCGGCCTGACCTCCGACGGCTGGTCGCAATTTCCCTGGTACTGGAAAATCATCGATTATTTCTGGCACTTGGCGCTGCCCTTGGTGTCGATGGCGCTCGGCGCGTTCGCGACCATGACGCTTCTGACCAAGAATTCGTTTCTTGACGAAATCCGCAAGCAATATGTGATGACGGCGCGCGCCAAGGGCTGCAGCGAGCGGCAGGTGCTCTATAATCACATCTTCCGCAACGCCATGCTGATCGTGATCGCCGGCTTTCCAGGCGCCTTCATCCGTGCGTTCTTTTCGGGATCGCTTCTGATCGAGACCATCTTCTCGCTGGATGGGCTCGGGCTACTCGGCTTCGAGAGCGTGCTGAATCGCGATTATCCCGTGGTCTTCGGAACCTTGTTCATCTTTTCCCTGCTCGGCCTCGTGGTGAACCTGATCTCGGACCTCGCTTATATGTGGATCGATCCCCGGATCGATTTCGAGACGCGGGAGGTCTGATGACCATCATCGCGCCCCCTCCGATTGAAACCACGATGCCCAGTCCGCTCGGCGAAATCCCGCCGCCGCGCGGCCGGTTTTCGCTGTCGCCGCTCAACCGGCGCCGCTGGCAGAATTTCAAGGCCAATCGTCGCGGCTTCTGGTCGTTCTGGATATTTCTTGTCCTGTTCGGAATGTCGCTGTTCGCTGAATTGATTGCGAACGACCGGCCGTTCCTGATCAAATATGACGGTCATCTGTTTTGGCCGGCTTTTGTCAGCTATCCGGAGACGGCGTTCGGCGGCGATTTCGAAACCGCTGCGGATTACCGCGACCCCTATTTGCAGAAACTGATCGCCGACAAGGGCGGTTCGATCTTCTGGCCGCCGATCCGCTATTCCTACGGCACCCACAATCTCGATCTGCCGACACCGGCGCCTTCCAAGCCGACCTGGCTGCTGACCGAAAAGGAATGTCAGGATGTGGTGCAGCGGAAAGGACTGAAGAGCTGCCGCGACCTTGAATATAACTGGCTCGGCACCGACGATCAGGGCCGCGACGTGGTCGCGCGGCTGATCTATGGTTTCCGGCTCTCGGTGTTGTTCGGGTTGATCCTGACCTTTTTCTCCTCGATCATTGGCGTTGCCGCGGGCGGGGTGCAGGGTTATTTCGGCGGATGGATCGATCTCGGTTTCCAGCGCTTCATTGAAATCTGGAATTCGATCCCCGAACTCTATCTGCTGCTGATCATTTCGGCCGTGCTGCCGCCCGGCTTCTTCATCCTGCTTGGAATTCTCCTGCTGTTTTCGTGGGTCTCCTTGGTCGGCCTGGTTCGGGCCGAATTCCTGCGCGGCCGCAATTTTGAATACATTCAGGCAGCGCGCGCACTCGGCGTTTCCAATGCGGTCATCATGTTCCGGCACCTGTTGCCGAATGCGATGGTGGCGACCATGACGTTCCTGCCATTCATCGTCTCATCGTCGGTCATGACGTTGACGGCGCTCGACTTCCTCGGCTTTGGCCTGCCGCCCGGCTCGCCCTCGCTCGGCGAACTGCTATCCCAGGCCAAGGCCAATGTGCAGGCGCCGTGGCTCGGGCTGACCGGATTTTTCTCGGTCGCGATCATGCTCTCGCTCCTGATCTTCATTGGCGAGGCGGTGCGCGATGCCTACGACCCCCGCAAGACGTTTCGCTAGGTTCAAGCGCATGGATGCCGTCAACCAGCCGCTGCTCGATGTCCAGGCGCTTTCGGTGGCCTTCCACCAACCGAGCGGTACCACCACGGCCGTTGATCAGGTGTCGTTTTCGATCGGCCGCGGCGAATGCCTGGCGCTGGTGGGCGAATCCGGTTCGGGAAAGTCGGTCAGCGCGCTCTCGATCCTGAAGCTGTTGCCTTATCCGACCGCCTCGCATCCAACCGGAAGCATCCGCTTCAATGGCAGGGAACTGCTTTCCTTGCCCGAACACGAGATGCGCGGTCTGCGTGGCAATGATATCTCGATCATCTTTCAGGAGCCGATGACTTCGCTCAATCCGTTGCATACGATTGAGTCGCAGATCGTCGAGACTATCCAGCTGCATCGGGGCGTAAGTGGCGCCAAGGCCCGCGCGCGGGCACTGGATCTGTTGACCCAGGTCGGCATCCCCGATCCGGAAACCAGGCTCTCGAGCTATCCCCATCAGATGTCGGGAGGACAGCGCCAGCGAGTAATGATTGCGATGGCGCTCGCCAACGAGCCTGACCTATTGATCGCCGACGAGCCGACCACCGCGCTTGATGTCACGGTGCAGGCGCAAATCCTGGCTCTGCTCTCAGAAATCCGAAGCCGGCTTGGCATGAGCCTGTTATTCATCACCCACGACCTCGGCATCGTGCGCCGCATTGCCGACAGGGTCTGTGTGATGAATGGCGGCAAGATCATCGAGCAGGGTCCGGTCGAACGGGTATTCACCGCGCCCGAGCATCCTTATACCCGCGCCTTGCTGGCTGCCGAGCCACGGCCGGATCCGGCACCACCGCAGCCGACCGCGCCGGTCGTGATGTCGACGGACGACCTCAAGGTCTGGTTTCCGATCAAGCGAGGCCTGTTTCGATCAACCGTCGGTCATATCAAGGCGGTCGATGGTGTCAGCGTGTCGATCCGCAAGGGTGAAACGCTGGGCGTGGTCGGCGAGTCCGGCTCCGGCAAGACCACCCTCGGCCTGGCCCTGCTCCGCTTGATCTCTTCGAATGGACCCATCGTCTTCATGGGGCGCGATATCCAGGCGCTGCGGTTCAAGGCGATGCGGCCGTTCCGTCGCGACATGCAGATCGTCTTTCAGGATCCCTTCGGGGCGCTCAGCCCGCGAATGTCGGTTGGCGATATCGTCGCCGAGGGCCTGAGCGTGCATCAGCCAAAGCTTGGAGAGGGGGAGCGCGAGGTTCGCGTGATCAAGGCGCTGCGCGATGTCGGACTTGATCCGGCAACTCGGTTTCGCTATCCGCACGAATTTTCCGGCGGCCAGCGACAGCGCATCAGCATCGCTCGCGCGGTCGTTCTGGAGCCGAGTTTCATCGTGCTGGATGAGCCGACCAGCGCGCTCGACATGCTATTCCAGGCGCAGATGGTCGATCTGTTGCGGGAATTGCAGCGCAAGCACGATCTGACTTACCTCTTCATCTCGCATGATTTGCGCGTCGTCTCGTCGCTTGCGAGCCACCTCATCGTGATGCGCCAGGGCAAGGTGGTGGAGGAAGGGGCGGCCTCGGAATTGTTCAAGCGCCCGAAGAGCGATTATACCCGCGCGCTGTTTGCCGCCGCCTTCCGCCTGGAAACCGACCCCGAGGTTACGCCAGGCGCTTGATGGCGGCGATCGCGCTGCCCGATGCCTTGATGCGGGCGATCGCTTCCTGCGTATCCTCGATCACGGTCGCCATATGGTGGGCATTGGCATGAAGGATGGTCGCCGCATCGCGCGCGATCGCCACGTGCCCCCGCCAAAAAAGCAGGTCGCCGCGTTGCAATCTTGCGCTCTCAGCCGCGCTCAAAGCGCGGCCAAGTCCCTGCTGCTGCAGGTCGCTGTCGCGCGGGCAGCCGATGCCGCTTGAGCTTAGGGCGACCTGGACCAGCCCCGAGCAGTCGATGCCGAGGCTGCTCTTGCCGCCCCAGAGATAGGGCGTGCCCACAAAACGTTCGGCCACGGCGACGAAATCATCCTCCCGCCAGTCGAAAGGATGCAGATGTCGTGCCGGGAGATACCAGCCCTCCTGCGTGAGAGCGAAAACATCTTGGTGGCCGGTCACGGTGACGGTCGATCCCAGCACCAGGGATTCGATCGGTGGCAATTTGATCGAAGGACCGGGGAAGGCCAACGTCCGCAGAGCGGTGATCTTGTGAGTCGGCCTGGCTCTGGGCTTGGCCAGTGCGCGATCCGCCAGCCAGCCGACATAGCCGTCGCTCACCAACTGGCCCCAGGCCCATCCTTCATCATTGCGCTCGTAGATCGTGATCCGCTCGCCCCTGAGGGCCTGAGTCAATTGTTCGGCCTCAGCGGAAGGTTGGCTGCGCAGCGGCGCCACGGGTTCGGTGATCTCGAATTCCTCGCCCTCCACGAAACGGGCGGCGCTCACCTTGCCTTCGAGGTATTTGGCGGCAAGATCGGGCCGGGCGGGAGTCAGGCGCGGATCATCCATAACGTTGGCTCAACAGCCTGTAGATCGCACGCGCCGCCTGGCATTCGCCGCCTTCCGGGCGGCCGGGTTTGGCCGAGGGCGTCCAGCCAAAGATATCGACATGGAGCCAGCTTTTGGCGTGTTCGACGAAACGCTGCAGGAACAGCGCGCAAATGATCGAGCCGGCGAAGGTCCCTGAAGGCGCGTTGGTGATGTCAGCGGTTTTGGAATCGAGCCAGCTGTCATAAGCCGGCCACAGCGGCATCCGCCACAATGGATCGTTTTCGGTGCTGGCCGCGCGCGCGAGCTCAAGCGCCAGCGTTTCATCCTGGGTATAGAAGGGCGGCAGATCGGGACCGAGCGCCACGCGTGCTGCGCCCGTCAGGGTGCCGAGGTCGATCAGAAGGTCCGGCTTGTCCTCGTCGGCCAAGGCGAGCGCGTCGGCGAGAATGAGCCGGCCCTCTGCATCAGTATTACCGATCTCAACCGAAAGCCCCTTGCGCGTGGAGAAGATGTCGAGCGGGCGGAAGGCATTGCCGGCCACCGCATTTTCGACCGCCGGGATCAGGACGCGCAGCCGGACTTTCAGCTTGGCCTGCATCACCAGGGCAGCCAGCGCCAGCACATTGGCCGCGCCACCCATGTCCTTCTTCATGATCAGCATGCCGGTGGAGGGCTTGAGGTCGAGTCCGCCGGTATCGAAACAGACGCCCTTGCCGACCAGCGTGACCTTGGGATGACGGGTATCACCCCAGGTCAAATCGATCAGGCGCGGCGCGCGGGTTGAAGCCATGCCCACCGCGTGGATCAGCGGAAGATTTTCCCGCTTGAGATCATCGCCGATGATGCAGCGGAAAGCCGCGCCATAGCGTGCGGCTAATTGTTCGGATGCAGCCGCCAAATCTTCCGGCCCCATATCGTTGGCCGGTGTGTTGATGAGGTCGCGCGCCAGACAAGCGGCTTCGGCGATCCTGCTGATCTCATCGGTATCGATGCCTGCCGGGGGAACCAGCCGGATATCCGGCGTCTCTGCCTCGCGGTAACGTCGAAAACGATATCTGCCGAGCGCGAAAGCCAGCGTAGCCAGCCGCAGCTCGTGCGGTGCGTTGGCGAAGCGATAGTGTCCCGGCGGCAGCAAGCCGGGCAGCGCGCCAGGCCGGAACGGGTCGAGGGATCGGCTGCCGGCTTCCTCCAAGCCAAAGATCACGCCCGCAAGCTGGCCGTTGGCTGCGGGCAAGGTCAGGCACGCGCCCGGCTTTGCCGTAAATCCATTGGCTTTGGCAAATTGCCTTGCTTCTCCGGATAGCGAAGCCGCGACGGCATCCCAGCTCGACTTGCTGGCGAAATAGATCGGAATGGCGTGATCGGCGGGTTCAAAAAGGGCAGGCATGTTGTTCTCGATCGGCTGGAGCACGGGGCGCAGGGATTCGCCATTTCCCAGTTAACCAGACGTTAGGGTTAACAGTCTATTGCTGGCCAATCCGGCTCCGACGGCCGCCTGCGATTTCTGAGTTAGGTGCCATGCGTCAGTCAATCCACCCCCTCCGGCTTGTGGCCTCCGCCGCTCTCGCGGCGATGCTTGGCACGGCGCTCGGCGGATGTTCAACGATTTCGGACATCACCGGTTCGGTTCGCGCCGAGGCGGCGCCGACCCCGAGCGATCCGAGGCAAGCGGTCGAGGTCTATGGAGAGCGCTACCGCGCCAATCCCAAAGATGTGGATGCTGCGATCGCCTATGGCCAGGCATTGCGGACGACAGGGCAGCGTTCCCAGGCGGTTGCCGTGCTCGAACAAGCCAATATCGCCCATCCCGGCAACAAACCGCTGCTCGCGGCCTATGGCCGCGCGCTTGCCGACAATGGCAGCTTCCAGATGGCCTTTGATGTCTTGAGCCGGGCGCATTCGCCCGACAACCCGGATTGGCGAATCCTCTCGGTGCAGGGAACGGCGCTGGACCAGCTCGGGCGGCACGACGAGGCCAGGCGCTATTATGAGAGCGCCCTCAAGATTTCGCCCGAGGAACCTTCGGTCCTGTCCAATCTGGGCCTCTCCTATGTGCTCTCAAAAAACCTCCCGAACGCCGAGCAGGTGCTGCGCCGCGCCTACGCCAACAGCCGGGCCGATACGCGGGTTCGGCAAAACCTGGCGCTCGTGGTCGGTCTGCAGGGCCGCTTCGCCGAGGCGGAAACGATCGTCAAGGCTGATCTGCCGGCGGACGAAGCGGCGGCCAATGTGGCCTATCTGAAGCAGATGCTTAGCAAGGATGCCGGCAAAGCTGGCCGATCCATCCCGGTGGCCTCGCTCGACCGCGGCGACTAGAGCCGTTCTCATCTGACTGAATCAGGACCGAGGCTTCAGGCCATCGTGTTGACGCGGTTTGTTCGCGCGAGCCAGTATCTGGCCTGGGCTTACGGCCCCTAGCCGCAATCGTCTCATTGCATCGCGGCGACCTTAATCCCGGTGGGCCCAAGAATGACCACGAACAGAACCGGCAGAAAGAACAGGATCATCGGCACGGTAAGCTTGGGCGGCAGCGCGGCCGCCTTTTTCTCGGCTTCATTCATGCGCTGGTCGCGATTTTCCTGCGCCATCACCCGCAGGCTCTGGCCAAGCGGTGTCCCGTAGCGTTCCGACTGCTGCAAGGCGAGGCAAACGGATTTGACGCCCTCAAGACCGGTGCGGATGGCGAGATTCTCATAGGCGACCTTGCGGTCCTGCAGATAGGAGAGCTCGGCCGTGGTGAGGGTGAACTCCTCCGATAAGGGAACCGATTGGGTGACGATCTCGAGGCTGACCTTGCGGAAAGCGGTTTCAATCGACATGCCGGATTCCACGCAGATCAACAGCAGATCAAGCGCGTCCGGAAAAGCCCGCCGAATTGAGAGCTGGCGCTTGCTGATCGCGTTCTTCAGGAACAGCATCGGGGCCTGCAGGCCGAGATAGGCTGCGGCGATGCAGATGCCGACCTTGATCGTGGCCGACTGCTGCATGTGCGAGATCAGAAACACATAGAGGGCAGCGGCCAGGAAGAAGACGATGGGCGTCACCATGCGAAAGAACAGGAAGGTGATGTAGGGGGCCTGCCCGCGATAGCCAGCCATCACCAACTTGCCCCGTGCGGCTTCCTGGGCCAGCCATTTGCCAAGGTTGAAATCCTCGACCACCCGCGAGACAAGCTGTTTCGGTGTCTGGCGAAGACTGACCTTTTCGCTCTTGGACAGCCGTTCGCGTTCGCGCTGGCGGATCCGCTCGCGTTCGCTCGCGACCGCCTTCATGCGTTTAGCTAAACTTTCTCCCGCGAAAAACGGTATCACCAGGGTATAGGCGGTCATGCTGGTCGCGATCGCGGCGAGCAGCATGGTCATGAACTTGACGTCATGAATCTTAGCGACCAGAAAATCAATCATGCGGCACCATCAGAAGTCGAAATTGATCATCTTCTTCATCACCAAGATGCCCATCGACATCCAGATGGCACAACCGACCAGCATCAATTGTCCGGTCGGGTGGGTCCAGAGTAGCGAGATGTAGTCGGGCGTCGTCAGATAGACCAGCAGCATGACAATCGGCGGCAAGGCGCCGATGATTGCGGCGGAAGCTTTGGCTTCCATCGACATGGCCTGAATTTTTTCCGCCATCTTCTTGCGGTCGCGCAACACCTTGGAAAGATTGCCGAGCGCTTCAGACAGGTTGCCGCCCGATTTCTGCTGGATCGCCACCACGATTCCAAAAAAATTGGCTTCGGGAACCGGCATCCGTTCGTACATGCGCGCGCAGGCCTCGCCGAGCGGCATTCCGATCGCCTGCGTCTCGATAATGGCCATGAATTCGCTGCGCAGGGGCTCTGACGCGTCGGCCGCCACGACCTTGATCGAATCGAACAGTGGAAGACCGGCCTTGATGCCGCGGACGATGACGTCGACAGCGTCAGGCAGCGCCCGCAGGAACATCTTCTCACGTCGTTTTTTCAAAAAGCCAAGCGCCCAGCGGGGCAGTCCAAAGCCGCCGGCAAACGCCATTCCCAGCGCGCCCAATAATCCTCCGCCAATCACAAGGGCGACGCCGAAGAACAGCACGCCAACGACTGCGGAAACGATCATGAATTTCCGCGGCTCCCAGTCGAGCCCGGCCTGGGTCAGGCGGGTGCTGAGGTTGACCTTTTTCGCTTTCTGGCGCGCCTCGATTTCGCGAAGCGATGATTCGACCTGTTCGCGTCGGGAACGTTGGCTCTTCTCGGCGCGGCGCGTGGCGGGCTCCGATTTGGCGATGGAGGCGCGACGGCTTTCGGCTTGCCTCTCGCCTGAGAGGATCGGATAGAGCACCACCCAGGCGACCCCGCCGATAGCGGTTGCCGCGAGAAAGCCGAAAGATAAGATCTGGATGTTCATGGCGCGGCCTCAGACATCGACGGAAGCCTCCGCGGCATCGAGCGCCGCTGCCAGCCGGTTCTCTTCATTGTAATAGCGGGCGCGTTCCCAGAATCGCGGTCGTCCGATGCCGGTCGAATGGTGCCGGCCGAGAATCTTGCCGTTGGCGTCCTCACCCAGGATGTCATAGAGGAAGATGTCCTGGGTGATGATGGTTTCGCCTTCCATTCCCATCACTTCGGTGATGTGGGTGATGCGGCGGGAGCCGTCGCGCAGCCGAGCCGCCTGGACGATAATGTCGATTGACGCGCACATCATTTCGCGAATGGTGCGCGAGGGAAGCGCAAAGCCGCCCATCGTGATCATGGATTCGCAGCGCGACAGCGCTTCGCGGGGGTTGTTGGCGTGCAGCGTGCCCATCGAGCCGTCGTGGCCGGTATTCATCGCCTGCAGCAGGTCGAATGCTTCGGGACCGCGGACTTCGCCGACGATGATGCGCTCGGGACGCATACGCAGGCAGTTGCGGACCAGTTCACGCATGGTGACCTGACCCTCGCCCTCGATATTCGGTGGGCGGGTTTCGAGCCTCACCACATGCGGCTGCTGCAGCTGAAGCTCGGCGGCGTCTTCGCAGGTGATGATGCGCTCGTCATTTTCGATGAACTGGGTGAGGCAGTTCAGTAGCGTGGTCTTGCCCGAGCCGGTGCCGCCCGAAATCAGTACATTGGCGCGGCAACGTCCGATGATCTGCAAGATCGTTGCGCCTTCCGGACTGATCGCGCCGAATTTGACCAGCTGGTCCAGCGTCAGCTTGTCCTTCTTGAATTTCCGGATGGTCAGAGCGGGGCCATCGATGGCCAGAGGCGGAACGATGGCATTGACGCGCGAGCCATCGGCCAGACGGGCGTCGCAGATCGGAGAGGATTCGTCGACGCGGCG